>Ga0247839_1004889_pt1 | contig 16727 bp, 12 predicted proteins | sample LaCruzMarch2015__6_FD_192405 | JGI IMG/M metagenome (GOLD analysis project Ga0247839, IMG submission 192405) | Freshwater microbial communities from meromictic Lake La Cruz, Castile-La Mancha, Spain - LaCruzMarch2015_16m | ecosystem: Environmental > Aquatic > Freshwater > Lake | place: Spain... | reverse complement strand
GGCGACGACAGCGGCACCACGTCACTGCTGGTCACCCAGGACGGCATCGCCGTCACCGGCAACGGCACCAGCGCCGGCGACTTCAGCGTCGCCGGCCAGGTGAGCGCCAACGGGATCGCCAACACCGGCGGCCTTGCCAACACCGGCGACGCCAGCCTCACCAGCGGCGACGGCGCGGCCAACCTGAGCCTCGCCGACAGCACCGCCGATCTCACCGTTCAGAACCTGGCCGGCGGTGCCAACGGGCTCACCGTCAACGCTGCCGATACCACGCTCTCCGGCGGCGACGACAGCGGCACCACGTCACTGCTGGTCACCCAGGACGGCATCGCCGTCAACGGCAACGGCACCAGCGCCGGCGACTTCAGCGTCGCCGGCCAGGTGAGCGCCAACGGGATCGCCAACACCGGCGGCCTTGCCAACACCGGCGGCCTTGCCAACACCGGCGGCCTTGCCAACACCGGCAGCCTTGCCAACACCGGCGACGCCAGCCTTACCAGCGGCGACGGCGCGGCCAACCTGAGCCTCGCCGACAGCACCGCCGATCTCACCGTTCAGAACCTGGCTGGCGGTGCCAACGGGCTCACCGTCAACGCTGCCGACACCACGCTCTCGGGTGGCGACGACAGCGGCACCACGTCACTGCTGGTCACCCAGGACGGCATCGCCGTCACCGGCAACGGCACCAGCGCCGGCGACTTCAGCGTCGCCGGCCAGGTGAGCGCCAACGGGATCGCCAACACCGGAAACTTCGCCACAACCGGCAACGCCGCCGTCGGCGGCACCCTCGCGGTGGCCGGCCAGACGACTACCAGCGGCATCACCAATACGGGCGGCTTTCAAACCACCGGGGATTCGACCCTGACGAGCCAGGACGGTACCGCGGGGGTCATCGTGACCAACGGGGCCGCCAGCCTGCTGGTCAGAAACGCCGCTGGTGGGGTGAACGGCATCGCCGTGACCCCGGAAGGCACGACCATCAGCGGCGCGGGTTCCACCGCGTTGTCCAGCACCAATGGATCGGCCGCGGTCGGCGTGACCGATGGGTTAGCGACAGTCGGCGTGAAGAACGCCAGCGGTGGCACCAACGGCCTTGCGGTCAATCAGACCAGCACCACCCTCACCGGCGGCACCGGCGCCACCAAGATCACGGTGGACGACTCCGGGGTTGCGATCACCGGCACTGGCCCGAGCACCGGCAACCTGACGGTCAAGGGCACGACCAACCTGCAGGGCAACCTGAACCTGCGCGGTGGCCTGCAGGTCGCACCGAATCAGACCGTCAATTTCGGCGGCAATCGACTCCAGAACATTGCCCCCGGTGCGGCCGCGACCGACGCGGTCAATATGAGCCAATTGAACAGCCTGAGTAACCAGGTGGAGGACAATCGGACTGAGGCCCGCCGCGGCGCGGCCATTGCCGCCGCCCTGGACACGCACCTGCCCGATCCCGGCAAACGATTCCGGCTCAACCTGGGTGGCGCCGTCTTCAATGGCGAGTCGGCCCTGGGGCTGACCGGAGCCGGCCGCATCAATGATGACGTGGCTGTCTATTTTGGCATCGGTGCGGATACCGGTTTCCATGAAACAACCGGCAAGATCGGCGTGTCCTACCAGTGGTGAGGCGTATGACCATGGCCGACGCTCGATCCCGCATCCCCATCATTCACGCAAACGAGGAGTTTCCGATGTCTCGCAGCACCACCACGGCTTTGGCACTGATGCTTGGCTTGGCCGCTGCCGGCCTCAGCCAACAGGCTTGTTCAGCCGGCGAATTCGATGAATACAAGGGCACCGGCAACACGGTCCACCTGGGTCCGCGCCCCGGCTTCCTGGTGGACGACATGGCCGACGGCGCACTCAAGGACAAACTCAGGTCGTGCGCCAACCGCAGCCTGCGCAAGACGCCCTTTTCCATCGGCCACCGCGGCGCCGCCTTGCAGTTTCCGGAGCACACCCTGGAGTCCTATGTGGCCGCGGCACGTATGGGCGCCGGGGTCATCGAGTGCGACGTGACCTTCACCAAAGACAAGGAACTGGTCTGCCGTCACTCCCAGTGCGACCTGCACACAACCACAAATATCGTGGATACATCGCTGGGCGCAAAGTGCTCCCGTCCATTTACTCCAGCCACATTCAACGGCGACGGAACCATCGCGACACCGGCCTCGGCCACCTGCTGCACCAGTGATATCAACCTTGCTGAGTTCAAATCGCTGAAGGGCAAGATGGACGCGTCCAACCCCGCGGCCCGGACGGCGCGCGAGTATCTGGGCGGGACCGCCGCTTTCCGCACCGACCTCTACGCGGGTCCGACCAGCGGTACCCTGCTCACCCATGCCGAGAGCATTGAACTGTTCAAGGCCCTGCGCGTGAAAATGACGCCGGAGTTGAAGAGCGCCAGCGTGACCATGCCCTTTGAGGGCTACACACAAGACGACTATGCGCAGCAGATGATCGACGAATACCGTGCCGCCGGGGTGCCTGCACGGGACGTTTATGCCCAGTCCTTCGACATCCGCGATATCCGCTACTGGATCGCCCAGGAACCCGCGTTCGGCCAGCAAGCCGTCTACCTGGATGACGCCGAGACGGTTGGGGATCTGCCCAGCGCCGCCGATCTGCTCAGTTACAAGGCCGAGGGATTCAATATCGTAGCGCCGCCCACCTTCGCTTTGCTGACCACCGCCGCCGGGCAGATCGTGCCGTCGCAATATGCCCTGAACGCCAAGGCAGCTGGACTCAAGATCATCACCTGGACCCTGGAGCGTTCCGGTTTGCTGGCCGATGGTAGCAACGGTTTCTACTACCAGACATTCGACTCCGCCATCTCCCGGGAAGGCGATGTCATGAAGGTCCTGGACGTACTGGCCAAGGACGTGGGCGTGATGGGAGTCTTCGCCGACTGGCCGGCCACCGTGACCTATTACGCCAACTGTATGGGCCTGCTGCGCTGACGCGCAGGCTGACGGTGCACCGGTAACCCCGGGCCTGACAGCGGTCCGGGGTGGCCCGACGCCGATCACCCTCAATGACCGGACCCCGGACCGCCACGGAACTGGTACCCGTCGTTGTTGGTTTTTCGGCTATCGTTTTTCGTAACCCGATGCTTGATAAGCATCAACCGAAAACGGAAAACCGACAACCCAAGACCTTTTCCCTTACCTCGCTATCCGTATTCCATCACCTGCGGCATCTCACTTAACCGTGCCCGGAGCGCTCCATGCCTGTCAAGACCACCCTTGCCCTCTCGATCTCAACCGTCCTGGCCCTATCGGCACTCAGCAACACCGCCGTCGCCGGAACCATCAGCTTCAACCCCCTGGCGTTCGCCGAGACCGACGCCCAAAAACGCGAGATGGTCGCCTCCGATACGGCTACCGTGAACCGCAAGCCTGCGGACATCGGCTTCAACACCCTGCTGCGCAGCGGTGATACGTTGCCGCTGCTCGGCGGTGCGCCTGGGCAGACCGCCCGCTACGGCCTGCTGATCGGCCAGGATGGCAATCCGATCCTTGACCACGGCAATCCGCGGATCTCCAACGACAACGACTTCAATTCGCTGATCCCGGTAGACGGCAAGCTGTTCCTGGTCTCCCAGTTCGAGTCACGCCCCGGCGGCGTCTATCTGACCCAACTTAATCAGGAGACCGACGGTATCCTGACCCCGGTCGCCACCCGCCCCGTCGATTTTTCCGCGGTGAACGGGGGCTTCACCCACTGCGCCGGCAGTGTCAGCCCCTGGAATACCCATCTGGGCAGCGAGGAGTACGAACCGGACGCGCGCTCGTGGATCGATCCGGCCATGAGTATCTCCGCATATAATGCCGAGACGGCCCAGTATTTTGGCGGCGACGGCTCCCCGGACTCGGCCAAGGCCCTGATGAACCCCTACGACTACGGGTGGGTGTTCGAACTGGCGGTGAAGAATGCCGCCGGTGACACCACCGTCGCCAAGCACTACAGCATGGCACGTCTAGCTGTCGAACTGGCCTATGTCATGCCCGACAATAAGACCGCGTTCATTACCGACGACGGCACCAATACCCTCCTGGCCATGTTCATTGCCGACAAGGCCGGTGATCTGAGCGCCGGGACCCTGTACGTCGCAAAGTGGAACCAACTGCCAGGCAACGAGGCCATGGGCGGTCGCGCCAATCTGACCTGGATCAATCTGGGCCACGCCACCGACACCGAGATCGCCGCCTATCTGGACAACGGCACCACCTTTGCCAACATCTTCGAGTACGAGGCCGTGCCCAACCCGGATACCGGGACCTGCGCGACCCTCACCTCGATCAACAGCGGCCACGCGGCACCCTATCACGAGTGCCTGCGGATCAAACCGGGCATGGAGAAGGTTGCCTCGCGTCTGGAGACCCGCCGTTACGCGGCACTCAAAGGGGGCACCACCGAATTTCGTAAGATGGAAGGGATCACCTACAACCCCGAAAACCGCGTCCTCTACCTGGCCTTGAGCGAAATCAACAGCGGGATGCGCAGCGCCGCCGAGGACAGCAGCCGTCACCTGGGCGGCAACGATCACATCCGCGTCCCCCGCAATGACTGCGGCGGGGTCTACTCCCTGGCGGTGGGCGGGGCCATCCGCGACACCAACAACCAGCCCATCGCGAGTAGCTTCGTGCCGCGCGCGATCACCGGCATCATCGTCGGCAAGCCGATCAGTGGTGATCCCAAGAATGCCTGTGACCTGAACGGGATCGCCAACCCGGACAACCTCACCTACCTGCCCCGTTTCAAATCCCTGGTGATTGGTGAAGACACTGTCACCGGCCATCAGAACGACGTGATCTGGGCCATGGATGTCCTGACCGGCAAGATCACCCGGGTGCTCTCCACACCTTACGGCTCGGAAACCACATCGCCTTACTGGTATGCGAATATCGGGGGTTTCGGCTACCTGATGGCCGTCGCCCAGCACCCGTACGGCGAGTCTGACCAGGACAAGCTGGTCATCGGCAGCGGTGACGACCGCGCCTACACCGGCTATGTCGGTCCCTTCCCGGTCCTGAAGTAAGGCGATTTCCGCCAAGCGCCTAAGCCGAGGTCGCCAGCCGCTTGCCGGCTGGCGTCAGGATGAGCGGCGTGGGCCGCCAGGACCGGCGCCCGCGTCGGCGCGGGGTTGCTCTGGTAGGCCTTGACGTCGGTGAGCCGAACTGCATCCCCTCGGCTGGATACCGGAGCGGCCAGGTCCCGCACCCCTGGCGGTGGCCAGCCAGACCCTCGGCCCCCCGTGCCCCGCTTCGGCTGCGCCTATTGCTGATCGTTTCAGTAGGAAATAACGATTTCAGCTTTGCCGGGGCGACGCCCATGATAGGAATCGTAGGCAGGCGACAAGGCTTCAAGGCGACGATCCTCCCCCGATCCACCCCCGAACCCGCGTCCAGCCCGCTACGCAATCAACAGACCGGATCCAGCCAGCCGACTTGAGGTGACTACCATGAGTGACGAGACGCTCCGTTCCAAGACCAACACCGCCATCTGGATGGGTATCGCCATCACCCTGCTGCCCCTCGTGCCCTACGCCCTGGGTGGCGCGGGCGGGTGAACCCCGCCGCGGGTGTCTGGTCCCTCAACGCCACCAACTACTTCGGCTTCCGCTTCCTCGCGGCGGACGCCCTGACCCATTACGGCTGGGGCAGCATGATCGTCGGCGCCGCCGCAACGACCCGCAGCATCGGCGAGATCTGGTACGAGAACACGGCCGGCACCGGCATCGCCGTGGGGGCCTGCACTGTCGCGGAGCCCGCGAGCATCGCGCTCCTGGCCAGCGGTGCCGCCGGTCTCCTGGCGTTGCGCCGCCGTCGCCGCGTCGTCCACTGAGACCGCAGGCCGGTCCCTCCCGGCCCGGCCCCGTCCATCGACCTCCGCCTCGGTCCCCGGCCGGGGTGTCCGGCGTGCCGAATCCATGACCGATACCGCCGCACCGCGCCGACGCCTGCTCCTGATCGGCTGGGACGCTGCCGATTGGATCATCATCGACCAATTGATCGAGGCCGGACGCATGCCCCACCTGGCCCGTCTCGTCGAGGCGGGGACCATGGGCAATCTGGCCTCGCTCTCCCCCTGTCTCTCGCCGATGCTCTGGAGCAGCGCCGCCACCGGCCACACCGCCGACCGGCACGGCATCCTGGGCTTCGTGGAGCCGCGGCCCGACGGCCTGGGTCTGCTGCCCTCCCAGAGCAGCAGCCGGCGCTGCAAGGCCCTGTGGAACATCTTAGGGGAGTCGGGCCTGCGTCCCTGCGTGGTGGCCTGGCCGGTGTCCGACCCGCCCGAGCCGATCCCCGGGGTCTGTCTCTCCGAGCGCCTGATCGAGGGCCTGGCGGACCGCCCCGAGGCGATCGGCCCGGCCCCCGCGGGCTGCGTGTACCCGGCGAGCCTGCTGCCCTTCGTCTCGGAGCTGCGCCTGCACCCCTGCGAGCTGGCCCCGGGGGACCTCGCCGGCCTGATCCCGGAGATCGACCGCATCGACCTGGACGCGGACCGCCGCCCCGAGCACCTGGCCCGGCTCTACGCCCGCTGTGCCACGGTGCATGCGGTCGCTACCGCGGCCATGGAGGCCGAGCCCTGGGACTTCTTCGCCGTCTATTACGACGCCATCGACAAGGCCGGCCACGACTTCATGGCCTACCGGGCGCCCCGGCTGCCCGGGATCCCGGAGGAGGACCAGCGCGTTTATGGGGGGGTGATGGACGGTCTCTACGCCTTCCACGACGCCATGTTGGGGCGACTGCTGGCGCTGGCCGGGGAGGACACCACGGTCATCCTGATGTCCGACCACGGCTTTCAATCCGGGGCGCGCCGGCCCGCCGCGCCGGATCTGCACAGGGATCTGCACGGGGCACCGCCCGGCAGTGTCGCCGCCGAGGGCGCGGACTGGCACCGGCACCTGGGCGTCTTTGCCATCCAGGGACCGGGCATCAAGCGCGACGAGCGCATCTCCGGGGCCACCCTGCTCGACATCACACCGACCGTGCTCACCCTGTTCGGGCTGCCGGTGGGCCGGGACATGCCGGGCCGGGTGCTGACGGGCGCCTTCGAGGTGCCGCCCGAGGTCCGCCAGGTGGACACCTGGGAGGACGGCGGGCCGGCCGCGGCACCCGCCACCATAGGACCGGCCGCCGAAGACGCCCTCCGGAGGACCCGGCCGCCCGCGCGGCGAGCCTGCGGCAGTTGGTCGCACTGGGCTACCTGGCGGCGGACGCCCTGGACGGCGCCGCCGCCGTGCGCCTGGCCCGCCGGGAGGCGCAATTCAATCTCGGCAGCGTGCATCTGCACCACAACCGCCCGGCCGCGGCCCTGCCGCTCTTCGAGGACCTGTGCCGACAGGCACCGCTTGAGCCCCGGTACGAGATCGCCCGGCTGCACGCCTGCTCGCGCCTGTCCCGCCACGCCGAGGTGCTCACCGACATCGAACGGCTGGAGGCGGCGGGACTCGCCGATCCCGCCCTGGACCTGCTGGCGGCGGCGGCCCTGGCGGCGGCCGGGCGCGACGGCGAGGTGCTGGATCGCTATGCCGCCGCGGCCCGGCGCGACCCCGCCGATCCCCTGGTCCACCGGCTGGCGGGCGACTACCACCTGGCCCGGCAGCGGCTGGAGACGGCCGCGGTGAGCTACGCGGCGGCCATCGCGCGCGACCCGGATGACGCCCTGGCCCACAGCGGTCTGGCGCAGATCGCCCTGGAGCGGGGCGACTGGACCGCGGCGGCGGAGCATGCCCTCGCGAGCCTCAGGCAGGTCTTCTACAACCCGTCCGCCCACCTTCGCCTGGGCCGGGCACCCGCCGGACTGGGGGCGCGGGCGCCGGCGCGCCGGGCCTTCGAGCACGCCATCGCCCAGGCGCCGGGCTACGGCGAGGCCCATTGGCACCTGGCGGACCTGCTGGAGGCGCAAGGCGATCCGCTCGGCGCCGCCCGGCACCGGCAGCGCGCCATGGGCCTCACCCCCGCGGGGGCCTTGATCATAATCCCGGCCAGCGGCGTGCGTAGTCAGGGCTTCCAGCCCTGACGGTGTCAGGCCAAGATGGCCTGACTACGCACCCGGCGAGCCCAAGCGGCCGGAATCTTGATCGACGCCCCCCCGGGCGCACCGGTCTAGGCTCGCCATGGCGAACGGCACGGGGGCGCATCTGCCACGGCCACTACCGGTCGGCGCCCCAGCCGGGGCGCCGATGGCGTCCGCGACCATCACCCTGGTGACGGGGCTGCCCCGCAGCGGCACCTCCATGGCGATGCAGATGCTGGCCGCCGGGGGCTGCCCGCCGCTGGCGGACGCCGTGCGTGGGCCCGATGCCGCGAACCCCTGGGGCTACCTGGAATACACCCCGGTGCTGCGGCTGCACGCCGAGCGCGGCTGGCTGCACCTGGCCCGCGGCCGTGCCCTGAAGGTGGTGGCGCCGCTTCTGCCGCTGTTGCCGCTCAGGGCCGCCGACGGCTCGGCCCTGTGCTACCGGGCCATCGTCATGCACCGCGACTGGGAGGCAGTCGCCGCCTCCCAGCGCCGCCTGCTGGCATACCTCGGCCGCGCGCACCAGGCCGAGCCCGAGCCGCTGCTGGTGCGCGGCTTCCGGCAGGACCTGGAGGCCGCCCGGCGGTGGCTGGACCGTCACGCCATCCCCGTCCTCGAGCTGGACTATGGGATGACCTTGGATGATCCCAGCGCGAGCGCCGCGCGGCTCGCGGCCTTGGTCCCGGGGCTGTGCGCACGGGGCGCGCGGGCGGCGGTGCGCCGGCCAGGGTCAGCACCGAAAGGCGCTGAGTGAAGCCGATCTTCGGCGGTTTCCCGGAGGTCTCGTATAGCGAAGGGGATCAGGTCTTGACGGCCTTGATCATAACTGTGCGACACGAAGTCGCGTAAGTAATTGTTCTACTGGAAGTCTCCATATGGCGACCTGATGGAACCGACGGTTTCTCCCGTCGTAGCCTAGGAGCACATGCGAGACTGGTAACGGTCTGGTGTGGAGCTGCTCTGACAATGTACTCCGCCCGAAAGGGTAAGACGAGCCCGCGAGGGCGACCAACACTGCAAGCATCATGCGGTAGGAGGCTAGGCTGGGAGGTATGGTGAACACATGTGAATCGACATAAGACCCGTGATCAAGAAACTGCCAAAGATGCTGATAGGCAGTGGCCAAAAGGCAAGTGGACAGGATGCGATCGTAATTATTGGTCGCACGAGAATGTTGCTCCACCGAGTTAGAGTCGACACCTAACCCTCTCGGTTATTTATGCGGAACGTGGTAAGCCCGTCTTGCCGCCCTATTAAGAGCAGGGGAATCGCAAGAGGATCTGTTGGGGAGGCGGGTAAAGGAAACTGGAGAAAGCGAACGCCGGGTGGTAACGACGCGGAGAGGGGCTGAAACATCGCCTCACCCGAAAGGGGGCAGACTTCCAGTGGGTCTTGAATCGCGAGAACGTTTGTAGAACCATCACCACGGAGGCAAAGCAGATGATGATAGCAGCCGCTATTGGTGCAGCCCCCGACCGTGAGGTTGATTGGCACAGCATTAACTGGGCCAAGGCATACCAAACGGTACGAAGGCTGCAAGCCCGTATCGCGAAGGCGGTGACGGACGGGCGCTGGAACAAGGTGAAAGCTTTGCAATGGCTCCTGACCCACTCGTTCTCAGGGAAGGCATGTGCCGTCAAACGAGTGATCGAAAATAAGGGACACAAGACGCCGGGCGTTGACAAGGAGACATGGAACACTCCCGCGTCGAAAACCAGAGCGGTCACGTCACTTTGCAGAAGAGGTTACCAGCCTCAACCGCTGAGACGGGTATACATCCCGAAGGCGAACGGCAAGAAGCGTCCATTGGGCATTCCCACGATGAAGGACCGGGCCATGCAGGCACTCCACTTGTCGGCCCTTGAGCCAGTTGCTGAGACCACAGCGGACCCGAACTCCTACGGCTTCCGTCGGAACCGGGCCTGCCGAGACGCAGCAGAACAGCTCTTTATCAACCTCGCCAAGAAAAAGGCGCCCAAGTGGGTGCTGGACGCAGACATCGCCGGATGCTTTGACAATATCAGCCATGAATGGCTAATCGCTAACATCCCGATTGATAAGAAAATTCTGGGGTCGTGGCTAAAGACCGGCTTCGTTGAAAATCAGCAATGGTTCCCAACCGAGGCCGGAACGCCACAGGGGGGTATTATCTCCCCAACCCTGGCCAATATGACCCTGAACGGAATGGAGAAGGCAGTAAAAGATGGAATAGCGGAAGCCATTTCTATCAAAGAGGCCAAGGAAGCTAAAGTCAACGTGGTTCGCTATGCCGACGACTTCATCATCACCGGCGCCACACCACAGCACCTTGCGATCATCGTCAGTGTGGTAGAAGGATTTCTCGGCGAAAGAGGCTTAACCCTCTCACCCGAAAAGACCCGGACGGCCCATATCGACGAAGGGTTCGACTTCCTTGGATGGAATATTCGCAAGCATGGGGGCAAGCTCCTCATCAAACCGGCGAAAAGAAATGTGCAGAACCTTCTCCTCAAAGTTCGGGGCATTATAAAAGGATCGGGAGCGATGCAGCAAGCGGCCCTGATTGGACGCCTAAACCCTATCATCCGGGGATGGGCGAACTATCATGCCGGCCAGGTCAGCAAGGACACCTATTCCAAGGTGGACAACGCAATCTGGCAAGGACTCTGGAAGTGGGCAGGTCGCAGACACCCAACGAAGAATACACAGTGGATCAAGAACCGCTATTTTCACCGGGAGGGTTTCCGGAATTGGGTGTTTGGCATAAAGGAAAGCAGCGGCGGCCGAACCGTCATCAGATCAAAACTGATGAAGGCCGCAGATACACTGATCCGTCGCCATACCAAGATCAAGGCGGCAGCGAACCCGTTTGACCGTGACTGGGAGCCGTACTTCGAGGCGCGGGAAACCGCGGCCATGAAGAAATCCCTGATCGGACGGGTAAAGACGCTGTGGGAAAAGCAGGGCGGAAAATGCCCCTCCTGCAATCAACAGATCAGGGTGGGAGACGAATGGCATGTCCATCACAAGATCCCCAAGTATCTCGGCGGGGATGACGTGCTGACCAACCTGGCAATCCTGCACCCAAACTGCCACCGACAAGTCCACGCAAAGTACAAACTCGATGATCTACCGGCTCTGTAACAGGGGCTTAGCAAGGCTTGAGCCGTGTGCGGTGAAAGTCGCAAGCACGGTTCTTAGGGGGCTGGGTGGCGGTAACGTCGCCTGGCTACCCGACCCGGCCGCCGGGCGACGGTTGGCGCCCCGCTGTAGGTCGGCCTTCAGGCCGACGGGGCGCCGCGATCGGCCTGAAGGCCGACCTACAAACCCGTGGCCGGAATTATGATCAAGGCCGGTCTTGACTTATGCCTCGCCGTGACGGCGGTGCAGAAACGGCAGGATTAGGTCTTGACTGGTGCCACAGGGAGGACTCAAGACCTGACCCCATCCGTTCACTCCTCAGAAAGGCATAAGTCAAGACCTGACCCCATGACTCACAGAAAGGCATAAGTCAAGACCTGACCCCATGACTCACATTCAAGGCCGTTACCTGCCGGGTCTTGCTCGGCGATGACTCACTTGCCGGTGAACTGCTAGACTGTACTGGTCCTGATCACAGTCCCTGCAACTTTATTTTATGCAAGGTCATTAGTCGATGGAAAAATGCGCCGACGCCCAGTTGAGCGAGATCATCCGCCGCATTGTCGCGGTCAGCAATCCACAACGGATTATCCTGTTCGGTTCCCAGGCGCGCGGTGATGCTACACCTGATAGCGATTTCGACCTCTTGGTCGTCAAAGACGAGGTTGAGTCGCCGCGGGCCGAGTCGGCGCGCATCTATCGCGCGCTGGCGGGCCTGAGCATCCCAGTGGATATCGTCGTGACTCGCTCAGACTATGTTATGGCCCATCGCGATATCGTCGGGACTGTCGTGCGCCCAGCGTTGCGTGAGGGAAAGGTGCTGAGTACCTAAAGGGGTCAGTACCGAATGGCACTGACTTAAGCCGCAAGCATCGCAGAAACAATCGGTTGTGATGCAGCGAAGCGAGCGAAAAACTGCTCCGATTTGGGCAGAAGCCGGGAAACACCGCGGAAAACGCCGATTCCACCCAAACAACTGCCTGTCGATCCTGCTGTAACTGACTGATTTGTTAGTGCGGCGGCTTAAGTCAGTGCTATTCGGGTCAGCAGTGCTATTCGGGTCAGTACCCTTAATCAACGGGCTTGCTCGTATAAGGGTACTGACCCCTTTACCCGCTGACCCCTTTACCCGATTACGTATACCTGGAATCCGGCGCCGACGGCGTGCGGCGCGAGCGCCGGCCCCAGGGCGAGGGCGTCTTCGGCCCCGGCGACTTCAACACCCTCTTCAAGCGCGCACTAAAGACCGTGGACCTGATCTTCCGCAACGGCATCGACTGGGGCGCCTTCCGCGCCGCATTCGACGACCTGCACGCCTGGTACGCGGACTTCGGCGACGGCCGGGAGTGCGAGGTGCGGGTCCAGTCGGTCGAGAACACCCCGGACGGGCGCGTCATCATCCGGGTCGCGGTGCCGGATGGGGCGGATAAGGACGCCGACTACCGGCGCCTGACCGCGGGCTACGAACAGCGGCTCGCGGCGCTGGAGGCTGAACGCGGTCGGCTTGTCGGGCGCCTGGAGCACCATGAGGAATTGGTCGCGCGCGAGCGCCGACACAATGCGGTGCTGGAGCGGATGATCGACGCCTCGATCGGTGCCCGCGCCCAGCCCCTGACCATCCACAACATCGTCCAAAACGCCCGGGAGACCGACCAGATGACAGGCGGTGACAGCATCCACCAGTCCGGCAATTTCAGCGGCAGCAACATCAACGTCAAATCGAGCCTCACGCAGGTCAGCCAGGCCATCGGCACCCTGCCTGGCCTCGACGAGTCGGGCCGCAGGCAATTGAGCGACCTGCTCGCCGAACTCGCGGACGCCCTGGCCCAGACCCCGCCCGAGCGCGCCCAAGAGGCGGCGGCGGTGGCGGCCCTGACCGCGGACCTGGTCGACAAGGCCCGGGCCGCGCCGCCCAATCCGCCGCTCCTGCGGATCTCGGCCGAGGGCGTGCTCAAGGCGGCCAAGTCGCTGGCCGAGACGGCGGCGCCGGTGCTCAAGATCCTTGACCAGGTGGTCGGCGTGCTGGGTGTCCACTGAGAGCTTGTGAAAAAACCTCCCGACCGGTGCGAAGCGCAGGGGTAGGGTAAAATGGCCCCATCGAACTGATAGCCGGCGACCGACGAGCGATGCCCACCCAGCTGCAACCTGGCCTAATTTGACGACGATCCAAGTCTTGCCCCAGCGCCCCCGCCCGTCGCGGCGCCAGCACCGCCGCCGGGGGTGGCACGGGTTTTGATGCCCAATCGGACGCAACTCGAACTGCGACCGTGCGACCTGGAGGCACTGTTGCCCGAAGGGCATCGGGCGCGGCTGGTCTGGGGCTGGGTAATGCGGGCGGACTTGAGCGGCATGTACGCGCTCATCCGCGCGGTCGAAGGCGGGAGTGGACGCACCCCGATCGCCCCGGAGATTCTGTTTGCCCTGTGGCTGTATGCGACGCTGGAAGGGGTTGGCAGCGCGCGGGCGGTGGCCCGGCTGACCCAGGAGCACGACGCCTACCGCTGGATCTGCGGCGGGGTGCAGGTCAACTACCACACCCTGGCGGATTTTCGCACCGCCCATGGCAAGGCCCTCGACGCCTTGTTGACCGACAGCGTGGCGGCCTTGCTGGCGGTGGGGGCGGTCACGCTCAAGCGGGTGGCGCAAGATGGTATCCGCATCCGCGCCAGTGCTGGCGCCGCGTCGTTCCGGCGTGGCGAAACCCTGGAGCGCTGCCTGGAGGAAGCACGGGCGCAAGTCGAGCACCTCAAGCATCAGTGCGAGGACGATCCTGGTGCCGCGACGCGGCGGCAACAGGCGGCGCGCGAGCGTGCGGCCCGCGAGCGCGAAGAACGCATCGAACAGGCGCTCAAGCGCTTGCCGCAGATGGCCGAGATCAAGACCAAACAGGGCAAGAAGGCCGAGACGGCGCGGGTCTCCACGACCGATGCCGAAGCGACGGTCATGAAGATGGCCGACGGCGGCTATCGCCCCGCCTACAACGGCCAGTTCGTCAGCGACACGGCATCGCAAGTCATTGTCGGCGTAGAAGCCGCCACGGCCGGCACCGACATGGCACAACTGACCCCGATGATTGAACAAGTCAGTGATCGCTATGAGCAGCAGCCCGCCGAGTGGCTGGTCGATGGCGGGTATCCGGCCCACGAGCAACTCGAAGAGGCCGCCGCGTCCACCATCGTCTATGCCCCGGTCCCCAAGCCGAAAGACGCTGACACCGACCCGCACCTCGCCAAGGCCGGCGACAGCGAAGCCGTGGCCGCGTGGCGCGAACGCATGGGCACCGACGAGGCCAAGGACATCTACAAGGAACGGGCGGCCACGGCCGAGTGCGTCAACGCCCAAGCCCGCGAGCGCGGCCTCACCCGCCTGCGCGTACGTGGCACCCCCAAGGTGCGCTGCGTGCTGTTGCTGCATGCGCTCGCTCACAACCTGATGCGCCCCCTCGCCTTGGCGCCCGAGCTACTCGGGTACGGGAGAGGTGCGTCCGTGGAACCTGCTATGGCAACGTAACGTATTGATATCAGATGAAACGCGGTGGAATGCCGCCAATCTGCCCTTGACGGACCCCCGTTTCGCGACGCCCAGGCCGAGATGCGTGTACGAGACCAACTTGTCAGGGCTGGTGCAGTTGCGCCGCGACCATGCCGCGAAAATCGAATTGTTCACAACCTCTGATCCAAAATCCGGCAATCAGTCCGCGAACTGGTTCAGCCACCGGTCCCCTCTCTCGCCACTGAGTCCAGGCCTCACGATGTCTCGATCCTGCGCCTTCCTCACCATCCCAAGCCTCGCCGGCTTCTTCAGCGACGACCACCTGCTCCATGGGCCCCTGGCCGCGGCCGGCTGGCGCCTGGAATCGATCCCCTGGCGGCAGGGGCAGGTCGACTGGGGCCGCTTCGATCTGGTCCTGATCCGCAGCACCTGGGACTATTACCTTGACCCCGAGGCCTTCCTCGCCACCCTGGCGGAGATCGACCACTCCGGGACCTGCCTGCAAAACGACCTGCGTCTGGTGCAGTGGACAAGCGCTAGCGCAGTCCACGGAATCCCGCGCCGTTGTTGGTGGACTGCGCTGCGCTTGTCCACCCTACGCTGCCGCGTGAGGCAGCGCGCCCGTCTCTGCTAACATGACCGCCCCCCGCACGCGCGTCACCCCCGCAACGTCCCGCCGCACGTCGATGACCGAAACCGCGAGATCAGACCCGGTCCCGTCCCTGCACCAGGGACCGGACCACAGCGCCCCCTATCCGGTCAGCCGGCTTGCACCGGCCTTCCACAGCCCCGACCTAGCGGCTGAGGTGGAGCGAGCCGAGGCCATGCTCAGTGCCCGCACCGGGGCGAAGCTGCGCGTGATCGCGGACCAGATCAAGGCGCTGCAACAGGCGGCGCTCAAGGTCCTGGAGGAGGCCCGGGAGGAGCAGGCGTTAAGCCATGCCCAGTGCGCCTTCAAGCGGATCCCGGGTCAGACCTATCACCTGTACCAGCGGGCGGACGGTCGGCCCTTCTTCTCCATGCTGGCGCCGGCCGACTGGGGCGGTCGGCCGCCCCATGACTTCCTCGGTTCCTACCGGCTGGAGACAGATTATTCCTGGACGCCGGCGCAGGGCGCCGCGGGGCCGGAGGACACCGGGGACCTGGTGAACCAACTGCTGCGCATCGGCGGCCTGATGGCGGGCGGCCCCCCCTAAGGGACGGACCGGAAAGGTGTCTCGCACTAACGGTCGAGGCGTTACCGTGAAGGTCGCGCAGCGACGCTGTGGGAGCGGCTTCAGCCGCGACGGGCCGCGCGGGGAACGCGGCATCGCAAGTTCGCCGCAGCGCCGCAGCGCGGCCGGAGGCCGCTCCCACAAGGAGCTTTGCACGTTCCAGGGGTGACGGAAACCCCCGGATGGCCGTTCGCCGGACCAGGGCTGCGCGGCCGACCGGCGCAAGCCTCGACCTCCTGTCCCCTGGCGGGCGGAACGTTGCCCACGAGGGTATTTTCATCAATCCGGCAATTTTCAGCATTCTCTGCGACAATAGCGCCCGACAATCCGCTCGGGTTACCACCCGGATCATCACAACACTAGAACTGAGGGGTTCACAAGAGCCATGGCAACCGACAGCAAGAAACGCGTTTTCGCCTTCGAAGAGGGTGACGGCAAGAACAAGCACCTCCTGGGCGGCAAGGGTGCCAACCTGTGCGAGATGACCCAGATCGGCCTCAATGTCCCGCCCGGTTTTGTGCTCTCCACCGAGGCCTGCCTGGATTTCCTGGCCTCCCCCACCAAGGACCTGCCCCCGGGCCTGTGGGAAGAGGTCCAGGCGCAGATGACCGCCCTGGAGAAGAAGACCAAGAAGGGCTTCGGCGCGGCGGACGAGCCGCTGCTGGTCTCGGTGCGTTCCGGCTCGGCCATGTCCATGCCCGGAATGATGGATACCATCCTGAACCTGGGCCTCAACGCCACGACGCTGAAGGGCGTGATCAAGGCCACCGGTGACGAGCGCTTCGGCTACGACGCCTACCGCCGCTTCATCCAGTTGTTCGGCAAGATCGCGCTGAACGTGGACGACGCCTACTTCGACAAGCAGTTCGAGCT
>Ga0247839_1004886_pt1 | contig 16737 bp, 13 predicted proteins | sample LaCruzMarch2015__6_FD_192405 | JGI IMG/M metagenome (GOLD analysis project Ga0247839, IMG submission 192405) | Freshwater microbial communities from meromictic Lake La Cruz, Castile-La Mancha, Spain - LaCruzMarch2015_16m | ecosystem: Environmental > Aquatic > Freshwater > Lake | place: Spain... | reverse complement strand
ACAACTAAAAAAATAGTGGTTGCTGAAAGTGAAAGACATTATCGGAAAGATAATTCGGTGTTTTTACCACCCAAGGAAGTTTTGAGTTTATCAAAAGTTATTTTAAAATCAGGGCTGCAAGATCGAGTATTTGGCTTTGATGCAACTTATGTTGATTTGGTTTTGGCATTGCAAAGTCCATTACAACGTGGTCGCAATTATGATAATTTTTCAACTTCACGCCAAAAACTGGAGGGGATGTTTAGCGGACGAATTGAGTTTGATCAGTCAAATGATAAATGGATTTATAAACAGGGAAATAGTAAATTTTCTATAAACACGACCGCAGAAGGTATTAAGAAAATTGGTATCTTTGATACTTTATTAGGTAATCGTTATTTAACTCCTGAATCGGTAATTTTTATTGATGAGCCTGAATCAGCATTACATCCCACGGCGATTAGTCAACTATTGGATATTATTCTAGCTTTGGCGGATAATGGTATCCAGTTTTTTATCGCTACTCATTCTTATTTTGTGATTAAAAAGCTCTATATTCTTGCTCGTGGAAATAAACTTTCTTTACCAGTGTTTATTGCAAACCAAGATAATCAATGGCAACAAGCGGATTTATTCGATGGTATGCCTGAGAATGATGATTACTGGTTTTAATAAATCGTGGTTGCCACCCGTACAAGATGAATTAAACAAACGATGTAAAAAATATCGCTGGCTGGCAAATGTGCAGGATATTGTAGTTATAAATGATGATTTAGCTCGAAAATATAAGTTAATTTTATAGTATAAAGAAAGCGCCATGAATAAAGATATTGCAATTAAAGTAGAAAACCTGAGCAAGGTTTATAAATTATACAATGCACCGATTGATCGAATGAAAGAAGCATTGCATCCATTCAAAAAAAATTACCATAAAGAGTTTTATGCGCTGAATGATTTGAATTTTGAAATCAAAAAAGGTCAAACGGTTGGGATTATTGGTAAAAATGGCTCAGGTAAGTCAACCTTACTTAAAATAGTAACAGGTGTTTTAACTCCAACTACTGGCAAAGTTACGGTAAATGGACGTATTTCGGCATTGCTCGAACTTGGTGCTGGGTTTAATCCTGAATATACAGGTATGGAAAATATCTATTTTCAGGGTAATCTAATGGGTTTTGAGCGTGCAGAAATGGAAGCTAAAGTTCAAGAAATCTTGGATTTTGCCGACATCGGTGATTTTATCCATCAACCTGTAAAAAATTACTCGAGCGGTATGTTTGCTCGTCTGGCTTTTGCGGTGGCGATTAATGTTGAACCAGAAATTTTGATCGTGGATGAGGCATTATCGGTTGGAGATATGGCATTTCAAGCCAAATGTTTTAATAAATTTAAAGAGTTCCGCGATAAAGGAATTACGATCTTATTTGTAACTCATTCGACTGATTTAATTATTAAATATTGTCAATCGGCAATCTTAATTAATGAAGGTGTGAAAATCAAAGATGGTGATTGTAAAGAAACGGTTGAAACTTTCCGTAAATTAATGGTTAATCTTGCCCGTAAAAATGTTGAAGAGCAGGAAGAAAAACAAGCTGAAAAAGAAGATAAGCCAATATCTAAACAGCGTAATTTAAAAGAACAGCTTTCTTTGAATGCTAAGCCTATTGTATATGGCTCGATGGAAGCTGAAATTATTGATTTTGGAATTATTAATGATAAAGGCATAATTACCAACCAACTTTATCATGATGAGGATTATATTATCCAAATGACAGTTAGATTTGATACTGATATTATTGACCCTATTTTTGCCTATACCTTAAAAAGCGTTGATGGTTTAGAGTTGACAGGTACGAATAGTCTTAATTTGAACCAAATATTTGGTAAAATAAAAGCAGGTGAAAAGGCTACCGTGCGATTTAATCAAAATATGATTTTAAACTCTGGGCAATATTTATTATCATTAGGCTGTACCAAGTATCAAGATGGTAATTTAACCGTATTTCATCGGATATATGATGCGGTTGCGGTTGAGGTTATTTCAACTACATCAGCAACGGGAATTGCTTTTTCAGTTTCAGATTTTTCAATTGAGCGTGAATAGATTAAACAAATGCATTTATGAGAAATGTGGGTATAGAGTGAAGATAAGAAAATTAAAGTTTCCGAAACATGCAGTGCTAAAACAGATTGAGTTTGAATTTCTGTCTGAAAATGCAGAAACTTTGGATTTAGTGATACTAGCAGGCGTTAATGGTTCAGGAAAAACGCAACTGTTAGAGGCTATTTATGACCATTTTGCAAAAATACCACTAGGGCAAAGTAGTGGAGAAATTGAATTTGAATGGACAAAAGAAGAAAAAGAGTGTGTTGAAAACTATAAGAATAATGTAAATACTTTTTTCAAGCAACTTATTAATTATCAAAGTTACATCAATCAAGAAAATACCTCAATTCACATTAAAACATTAAAGGTTTTACCTAAAATCATTTATCTGCCACTTGAGGTGAATTTCACGATTCAAAATAGCGCGAAAGACAGTTATAAATATCATTATACATTTTTGAATAGAATTGATTCAAAATTTTCTGGTGATGTAGCCTCGTTTCTCGCAACCAAGGTTAAACTCACTCAAAAAGAGAATGAAAATCTGACTTATGGACAAGCTAAAGATGCGGTAGCTAAAGAAGTAAATGAGATATTTGAAGTTCTAGGGTTAGATATTGAGATGATTGGCTTTACTAAGGATGAACGTGATATTCCGCTTTTTAAAAACTCAAGTAATTCTGAATTTGAGATGAATTCACTCTCATCTGGGGAAAAGCAGCTTTTTTTAAGAGCCTTAGCCCTTAAAATGGTTGATCCTGAAAATGCCATCATCTTGATAGATGAGCCTGAAAACTCTTTACATCCTAAATGGCAACAAAAAATTGTTAAGGTATACCAAAAGTTGACAAATAACTGCCAATTGATTATTGCAACGCACTCACCGCATATATTAGGAAGTGTAAATAATGAAAGTGTTCGCATTATGTCGATGGGAAAAGATGGAGTTGAATTTAAGAAGTTTTCTGATTATACGCAGGGGCAAAGCGTAAAGATGATCTTAGAAAATGTGATGAAAATTGAGTCAGATATTGCACCAGATATTTTTGAGAAATTTCAAGAGTTACGAGGATTACTCAGAAAAGGTGATATAAATACAGAATATTTCAACCGTAGATATTTGGAACTGCGAGATTTAGTCGGACCGTTGCATGAGGACATTATACTTTTTGATATTGAACTTCAACGTCAACGCAAGAGGAGCTAGTTGATGCTACGTAGCAATAAAGGACAAGCTCCAGAGGAACTAATTCAAATACAACAAAATCCAAGGGTACAGAACTGGAGTGATTTAAATTTAAGCGAAGAGTTCCAAATTTTGCGCAAATTGCTACGTGAGCACATGTTACAACATGAACAGTCAGGGTATTGTATATATTGTGAAACGTTGATATTACATGATGTTGGTAGTGATGAAAATAAAAATAGTAGCATTGAACATATAAAACCAAGGGATAGATTTCCGCAACATGTATTTGAATATGATAATTTGGTTGTAAGTTGTTGTTCCAAATTTAGCTGTACAACGTATAAAGCTAATCTTTGGGATGAATTATTTATTCATCCTGTAAATGAAGATCCTGGCGCGTTTTTTGATTACTGTTTCGATACTGGTGAAATCACTCCAAAAGCTGATTTGAATGAGAGTGCGCATGCTAAGGCATTAAAGACTATAGAGATGTTAAATTTAAATGAGCTTAAGTTGAAAAATGCGAGAAAAACTACTATTTTAAATATCCGACATCTTACAGACAGAGCGTCAGAAGATTTTAATTTTTATCGAGTTTTTCCGTCGCTTATAGCAGCGTATCAGGAATCACTTTAGCGGTGATTTTTAAATAAATCAAATTAAGGACTAAACATGACAAAATTAAACTTAGATTTTTACAAAGGTGCAGACCTTTATTCAGATGGCGATGTTGAGGATGAAATCCTTGAGATTGTAAAAAATAACACTGATTTTACTGATATTTTGCAACAGCGGGATAATTGGGCAATTATGTATCATTTAACCCCTGTTCGGCGCAATTTGCTTGAATGGTATGATTTTGGTAAAGATAAAACCTTGCTTGAAATCGGTGGTGGTTGTGGTGCATTTGCTGGAATGTTTGCCGACAAGCTAAAAGATGTTAAGGTAGTTGAGTTATCACGTCGTCGTGCGGAAATTATTTATAATCGCCATAAACACCATGATAATCTAGAAATTATGGTTGGTAATCTTAATGATATTCAATTTGAACAAAAATTTGATTATGTTACCTTGATCGGGGTGTTGGAGTATGCAGGTAAATTTACCGATGGTGATGAACCATTTAAAACTTTTTTAGAAAATGTTAAAAAATTCCTTAAACCAGATGGTAAGTTGATTATTGCCATTGAAAATAAATTTGGCTTGAAATATTGGGCTGGGGCTCGTGAAGATCACACTGGACGCAATTTTGATAGTATTGAAGATTATCCAAATGATAAGGGCATTCAAACCTTTGGTAAACATGAGCTAACTGAGTTAATTAAATCAGTTGGTTTTAGCAATACCGAATATTACTATCCAATGCCTGATTATAAATTGCCTAAAATTGTTTATTCTGATGATTATTTACCTGATGAAACAGCATTTTTTGATGCGGCATCACCAAATTTTGATCAACCACGCTATAATTTATTTAATGAAAATCTAGCTTATAAAAACATCATTAAAAACAATATGTTTGATTTTTTTGCTAATTCATTTTTAGTGATTGCGAGCTAAGTTATGAAAACATTATTTGCCAAATATAACCGTGAACGTTTACCAAAATTTCAAACTGTAACTAAAATTGTTGAATTAGCCGATGGTAGCCACAAAGCAATTAAACAGGCGTTAATGCCAGAAGCTCAGCAACATATCGCTGAAATTTATGCGAATTATGCTCGTTTAACCGCTAAATATCCTCACATTAAATTAGTTCCGCCAACGCTTGAAGATGCTAATACGGTAACATTTCCGATGGCGCAAGGTGTTTCTTTGGAGAGCTTATTAAAACAAGCTTTGGACAAACAAGACCAGCCGACCTTTTTTGCGTTGTTAGACAAATTTGTGGCTTATGTTGATAGTTTTGTAACGGAGCGTCAAATTAAATTTGTGCCATGCGAGAAGTTTAAACAAGTGTTTGGTGAATGGACACTTGATGAACCGCAAGATTTGATTGAATTAGCCAATGTTGATATGATTTTTGGTAATTTATTTGTGGCTGATGATGCTTCAATTACGCAGATTGATTATGAATGGGTGTTTGAATGTGCTGTTCCTAAGACTTTTGTATTATGGCGTGCGTTTAATGTTTTTGCTTATTTTTTGAGTTTACATCTTTATAAATTTACGTCATTGCTTGATATTTTTGAGTGTTATCATATTACTAATTATGATAATCAACAATGGTTGAGTATGGATTTATCATGGCAAGCATATATTCGAGGTAAAAATACACCTTATATGTTTAAAAATTCTATGCAACGAGAACAAACAGATATTTTTAGCTTTGTAAATAATCTTCAATTGCAAGTTAGTGAATTACAACAATCTAATGAATTAAATCAGATTGAAATTCAAAAAAAATCTGATGTTAGTAGAGAGCAAATCCATAATATACAGCAACAATTAGCAAATAAAACCAAAGAATTAGACGATGTTTATAATTCAAAAAGTTGGAAATTAACAGCACCATTACGTAAATTAATAAATTATTTAAAATAGGGATAACGAAATGTGTGATGTTACGAGCATGACAAAAGAACAGTTAACAAAAAAACTAAAATGCGCAATAGAGAAATTATATAGTGAGCATAAATTTTTATTACAAATTAAAGGTTCAGAACGAGCAGTTGCGCATCATTTAGCAAATTATTTACAAATTAAATTTAGGCGCATGCTAAATATTCAAGAATCTAATTGTTGTGATAACTCTGGTTTATCTGACTTTGAGCAAAATAACTTAATTATTGATTGTGAGTATAATAGGCAATTACAAGATCCAAAACGAGATCAGAATGATAATCTAATTATTCCTGATATAGTGCTACATAAACGAGGATGTAATAGTAAAAATATTTTAGCACTTGAATTGAAGTTACGTGCAAGTAGTGAATGCTTTCGTGGTTATGGTAATAATATGCTTAAAGATATGGATACGCTATATAGTCTGAAATCTGATTATAATTATAAATATACGGTTTGTATTGTACTACCAAAAACAGTGGATGATGAGGTTCAATATATCACTTTTGATGATGTAGCTGATGGTATATCAAAAAAATTTAGTGGTGATAATCAAAAACTATTTGAGTGTGTAAAAGCACAGAATAAATCTAATCCAAATAAAGTTGTTTTATTAATTGATGAAAACTAACCAATGAATCAATACGATTACCAAAAAGAGCTATTGCAAAATAGACACCCAAAATATTATCAAGAGTTAATTGAGCGTAAACCCTATGAGTTTAAAGCTGGTGAGGTTAAGCCAATTGCTTATTATTTGCCACAGTTTCATGCATTTCCAGAAAATGATGAGTGGTGGGGCAAAGGCTTTACCGAGTGGACAAACGTAACTAAGGCGATGCCACAGTTTGAAGGGCATTACCAACCGCATTTAGCTGGTGAATTAGGTTATTATGACTTGATGACCGATGGTGTAATGGAACGTCAGATAGAATTAGCTAAAATGTATGGTGTTTATGGATTTTGCTTTCATTTTTATATGTTTGATAATCGTAAACGTTTATTAGAGCGACCATTAAATAAGTTTTTAGCTAATCCGAATTTAGACATGCCATTTTGCTTGTGTTATGCTAATGAAAATTGGACTCGTCGTTGGGATGGAATGGAAAATGATGTTTTGATGGCGCAAACATATAGCGATACATTTGAAGCTGATTTGGCTAATGAGATGCTGACTTGCTTACAAGATAAACGTTATATTACAGTTGATGGCAAACCATTAGTAATTATCTATCGAATTAATATTTTACCGAATCCAACTGAATTTGCTTCTAAATTTCGTGAAGAATGCCGTAAATTAGGCATTGGAGAAATTTATTTAAGCTCGGTATTAGTTGGTGGTGTAAATGATGCACGCGGTTTTGGCTTTGATGAAAATATTGAGTTTCCATTGCATCAAACAGCGCATTTTCCTATAGTTGAAAAAGTAAATATTTTTAGTGATGATTTTTCTGGGCATGTATTTAGTTATCCGCATATAGTTAAAACTGAATTGGATAAGCAAATTGCATTTCCTCGTTTGCGTGGTGTAATGCCTAGCTGGGATAATGAAGCACGTAAACCTAGTTCTGGACATTCTTTCCATGGTTCAATACCTGAGTTATATCAAGCGTGGTTACAAGGCATTTGCCAGAAAACTATTACAGAGCGCACAGAATCACAACGTTTTGTATTTATTAATGCGTGGAATGAATGGGCTGAAGGTGCACACTTAGAGCCAGATCGTCGTTATGGTTATGCTTATTTAGAAGCGACCTATCAAGCGGTTAAAAATCAACATATAGCACCAAACATTGATGAGCTAGATTTTAATAATTTGAATAGTCAGCAAATTAGTATTGATGATGTGGCTAAATATCCAGAAAACTCACACATGCAATTATTTTATTATCAGCATGATGAAATCAATGTTCCAGATGTGCGCATCGAGTATTTTGCGGGTGCTACTCAAAATAAATTCAGTTTTACATTGGATAATATTAGTGATTTAACGCATATCCGGATTGATTTAACTAATTTTCCAGTAGTGGCAAATTTGGAATATGTGAAATTAATTTTGGCGGATGGGGTAGAGCATTTGTTGTCACCATGTTATAGCAATGCTAATTTGATCGAGGGTAATAGTTATACTTATTTGCATGATGATCCAATAAATGTTTATTATTTGGCAAATCTAGCTCTTGAAGTACAAAAAATCGTTGTTGAAATTGCAGTTGATTTACAGCCGATAAAAAGATCTGAAAGTTTGGCAGTTGCTAATCAGATTACGGCTAAGCAAAATGAGAAAATTATTCAATTGGAGTCTGCTTTTCATCAAACCCAGCAACAACTTCAGCAATCTGAGCAACTTGTTCATCAACTGAATCCATGGGTTCATTCAGTTGTTGCATTACATTATGATATCGGTAATGGGTTTAATGGCGAGCATTATTTACAACAAACCGCTCAAGTAGGGATAAATAGTTATGAGTTTAATGTAAATGAAATTGTTGGCATTCAAGGGGTGCGTTTAGACCCACTTAATTTGCCTGCGCATATTAAGTTAATTTCTGCACAAGTGCTGGCTAAAGATGGTAGTTTTTACCAATTATCAATTGTGTGGCATAATGCAAATCATTTAATAGAAAATAGATATAGTTTTTATCATGACGATCCTATTTGGATTTTTGATTGGAGTCAGTTTAGCTCGCTTGATTATGATAAAGTCATGTTTGAATTTGAGCTAGAATTAATTGAAGTTCATGAGTTATCGAATTTTGTTGTACAGCAATTAGCGAGTCTAAATATCAAAGAGACAGAATTGAGTTCCACTCAGACAGAATTATTTGATGTATACAATAGTGGGAGTTGGAAAATAACAAAGCCTCTGCGTAAATTATTGTCGTTTGTAAAATAAATTTAAAATAATGTAATTTGCTTTGAAAAGGTCAAAGTTTCATGAAAAAAATAAAAAAATACTTAAATCATGGTAAGAAATTTATATGTAGCAAAAATAAAAAAAACTTACTAAAACAATTGACTGTTTCAATTCAGAATAAAGGTTTTAAAGATGGTATCCAATCTTTTTTACATCAACGCTACCTAGATGAAGTTATACGACGCACAAAATTAGTAGTTCAACATAGTAGATTTGATGCAACTATTTTGACGACTAAACATTGTTTGTTTGTTGCTAATTTAATTAAATTACACCTTGGCAAAGTAGGTGTTATTGCTAATATTATTTTTGCAAAACCATTGGGGTGTTACGCAGATCATCTACACTACGTTATTTGTCCACAAATGTTTTCTGAATTACCGCCATTTTATGTTGCTTTTCAAATGGAACAATCAGTAAGCTCGCGCTGGTTTAATAGCAGTTATTTTAAACAGTTAGAAAATGCTTTTGCAGTGTTTGAATATTCATTAGTTAATGTTGAGTATTTATTGGCAAATAAAATGGGTTTACAACAAATATTTTATTTGCCGATTTATTATTTTGCTGATTATGCTAATTATTTGTCATTGCCAGAAGTTACAACCGAAGAATATGATGTGGTGTTTTATGGTGATGTCAATAATCAACGGCGTAAAGATTTTATTGCTGAGATTAGTAAAAAACATAAAGTTAAGATTTTAAGTGAAGTATTTGGTGATGAGCTACTTCAAGAACTACGTAAAGCAAAAATTGTAATTAATATTCATTATTACGAAGGTGCGTTACTTGAAACTACTCGTATTTATGAATGTTTATCATTGGATCGTCTTGTTATTTCAGAATCAGCTAGTGATATGGAACATCATGTTGAATTAGCCTCAATTATTGATTTTGTACCATTAGGTGATATGGCGATTATGGCTGAACGGGTTGATTTTTGGTTATCGAACGAAACGTTACGTAAACAAAAAATCATTGATAATCAAGCCCAGTTATCTAAATTTAGCAATCAATTTAGTTATTATTTTTATCGTTATATGTTAGCTAAAGATTTAATTAGTTATCAAAAATTTTATCCATTGATGCAAATTAGTTTAAATCAACTGAGCAATTTTTGGTGTTTAAGTTTACCAGAGTCGCAAGACCGCAGACGTGATTTTATGCAAGATAATAAATTTAATATTCAAGTATTTAATGGCATGCGTCATGCAACTGGGTGGATTGGCTGTGCCTTATCATTTAAGACTATGATTAATCATGCCAAAGATTTAGGATTAGATTATGTGATTATTTGCGAGGATGATGTTGAGTTTTATCCAGACTTTACTAATCGTTTGCAATTAATTTTAGAGTATTTAACAAAAAATACCCATAAATGGGATATTTTTTCAGGATTAATTGCTAATCTTCATCCAGATACCCAAGTTTTATCTATTGAAGAGTATCAAGGTGAGGAGTTTGTTTATATTAATACAATGATGAGCATGGTTTTTAATATTTATAATGCAAGTTGCTTTGATCGTATTTTGGCATGGGATGATGGAAATAGAGATGCTGAGGTTAATACCATTGACAAATTTTTAGAGAATAACGGTAAATTACGCTATGTTACAGTTAATCCTTTTCTCGTTGGGCATAAAGAGGATTTGCATTCTACTTTGTGGGGATTTCAAAATACTCAGTACAAAAATTTGATAGAGAATAGCACAAAACTGTTACATAATAAAATTACGGAATACAAAGAAAATAATAAGTAGTAATGTAATGAAAATATTTCGTCGTGTTAAAAAATTCTCTAAATATATTTTAAATGGTAATTTAAAGAAACTTTATCAAGACGTCCTTGAGTATCGTTCGGATAAATTATCAATTAAGGCGAATCAAAGTTGTCTTGCTTTGTTGGAGTCGTATAAAGAAATCTTTGCTAATGGAATAAGTGTACAAAAAGATCTTGTGTTTTTAGAGTCTTATATTGCTGATTGCATTTCTATCAGTGATAAGGCCTCCGTAAATATTTGTAGGAGCTGTAGTTTCTTACCTATAAAGACTGAAAATAAAATCGTGTATATTGATAATAATTACTCTAAAATCCCGGACGGCTTATTTTATTGGGCAACTAGCATAGGGTTAGTCAAATATTTACATAAAAGTGGTATTCATTTACATAAGATATTTTACATTGATCAAGAGTGCTTGGATTATTCTGTAAGTAGATTTTTCTTGAGTGTCGGCGTAATTAGTTTTGATAAATTTCTTGAGCTTAATAAAAATCATAATCCATTTATCCGTGGCGCGTTTATTTGTCTTGGTTTAGATGAGTACTATATTCGCCAAAATAAATTTATTCAAAGTAATCGTGTGGTTATTGATAAATTAACGATTAATCCCTTCAATGGCTTAAGGCATACATTGGGTTGGATTGGTTGTGGTCTTAGTTATAAGTATTTATTTTATAAAGCAAAACAGTTTAGTCTCACACAAATATCTATTTGTGAAGATGATGCTTTATTTAGTGGTGAGTTTATTAAAATTTATGCTGATATGTTAGATATTGGTAAGCAAAATATAAACTGGGATTCAATTAGTGGGTTTATGGTTGAAGTGCCTGATGATGTCATTGTGAATAGTAGAATGGTTTATAATAATGTTAATTATTTGAATATTAGGCATTTTGTAAGCACGGTGTTTAATATTTATAATTCTCAACTTTACGATAAAGTTTTAGAGTGGGATGAGCTAAATTTAGATAAATCACAAAATACTATTGATAGATTTATTTCAACTCAAATTGAAAATGTAATTGTGCCATGTAAATATCCGGTTTTATTAAATGATACCGCCTCTACTCTATGGAGTGGTATTGATAAAGTATACAAGTTGAAAGCGCAAACAGCTCAAATAATCCTTGAGGATAAATATAATGAGTTGTCAGATATATGTTAAAGGATTCATATAGGTAATGAAAATTGGAGTTGTTACAGTAACCTATAACAGTCATCATGTGATGGCTGAGTTTTTACATTCGGTATTTGCTCAGACTTATGATGATTGGCATTTGTATGTCTATGATAATGACTCCAAACATTGCATTAAACCTATTTTAGCTGAATATGATTTTACTCGTTATGAGTTTGTTAATTTAGAAACTAATTATGGTTTTGCTGTCTCCAATAATTTAGCTATTAAGAAAGCTTTGCATGATGGTTGTGATGCGGTATTAATTATTAATAATGATACGGTCTTTGAACCAGATTTGTTTGCTGGTTTGCTTGAACAGTTGGATTTGCAGCAGGCTTTAGTTGTGGCTCCAAAAATGCTTCATTATCCTGAGAAAAATATCGTTTGGTATGGTGGTGGTTATTTTGATCCACTTCAAGCGCAAAAGAATATTCATATTGGTATGGGGGATTTAGATGACGGGCGTTTTGATACTCCTGGGTGGGTTGATGTCGCTCCAATGTGTTGTCTTTTAGTTCATCGTAAAGCATTTGAGCGAATTGGTTATCTTGATGAAAAATATTTTATTTATTATGAAGATACTGATTGGGCTTATCGTGCTAAATTACTTGGTATTAGAATTTGGTATGCAGCACAATGTAAAATTTATCATAAAGTTAGTAGCTTAACAGGTGGTGCTAAATCACGTTTTACGGTTTATCATGCTACTCGTGGTAAAATCCGTTTTATTAATAAGTTCTATTTTGGATTTGCGCGCTATTATTGGTTAAGCCGCTATTTTGCAGGTTTTTTTGTTGGGTTAGTTCTTAAACGTTATACTTGGTTTGAATTCCGTGTGAAATTACGAGCTTTTTTATCAACGATCAAATTTTGATTTAAAAGCGAAGAATACTATTAATAAACAGGATATTAGTTAAATGAAAAAATTACCAATCGGAATTTCAACCTTAGAAAAAATCCGCAACGAAGATTATATTTATATCGATAAAAGCCATCACGTAGCCAATTTATTTAATTCAGGTGGACGCTATTATTTCCTGTCCCGTCCTCGTCGCTTTGGCAAGTCGTTGTTTATTGATACCCTAAAACAAGCCTTTTTGGGACGTAAAGATTTATTCACAGGTCTCTACCTAGAACATAACTGGGATTGGGATACGAAATATCCGGTATTACATTTTAGTTTTGGTCAGGGAGCATTAAGAAACCGTGAGGAACTGGATAATAAGATTCACCAATTTTTAGATACGTATTATAAGGAATTTGGTGTTGCGAGTATTTATCCTGATGTCAGCGGCCGTTTTGCCTATTTAATCCGTGAAGTTGCGACTAAATATGCCACTAAACTCGTGGTTCTAATTGATGAATACGATAAACCAATATTAGATAATATTAATAATTTAAGTATTGCGCAAGAGCTGCGTGAAGGTTTGAAGAGTTTTTATAGCGTAATCAAAGAAACAGATGAATATTTAAAGTTCGCCTTATTAACTGGTGTAAGCAAATTTAGCAAAGTAAGCCTATTTAGTGGCTTAAATATTCTAGATGATTTAACACTGAAGTCAAGTGTAGCAGATATTTGTGGCTATACGCAAAGCGAATTAGAAAGAGAGTTTGCAGAATATCTGGTTAATGTAGATAAAGTAACATTAAAACAATGGTACAACGGTTACAACTTTGCGGGTAAGGAAGAGCAAAAAGTTTACAATCCATTTGATATTTTACTGTTTTTTAGCAATAACAATGAATATCGTGCGTATTGGTTTGAAACGGCAACGCCAACATTTTTAGTTAAGTTGTTACAAGAAAAACATTACTTTGTGCCGAATTTAGAACACTTGGTAATTAGTGAAAATCAGCTGTCAAACTTCGATATTGAAAACATTCCGCTCATTACGCTCTTATTTCAAACGGGTTATTTGACTATTGCCAACGCCACAAAGATCGGAACCCAACATGCGTATGTATTACGTTATCCAAATCTAGAGGTAAAAGCAAGCCTAAATAATAGCTTATTAGAACTAGGTGTTGATAGTATTGATAAAAATGAGTATAGTTATAAACTAAGTACCGCGCTTAATGAAAATAATTTTGCGCAGTTAAAAGCAATTTTTAGCGCACATTTTGCAGCGATCCCTAACGATTGGTATCGAAATAATCATATTGCTGACTATGAGGGATTTTATGCTAGCGTAGTATATAGCTACTTTGCAGCTCTTGGGTATGATCTCATCGCTGAAGATGTAACGAATCATGGCAAAATCGACTTAACCATCAAGATGCCCGATAAAATTCTAATAATTGAGTTTAAACTAAATAAATATGGAAACGCAAGCGAAGCACTAGCTCAAATCCGCAGTAAAGGTTATGCGAGTAAATATTTAGCGGAAAACAAAGAGATTTACTTACTTGGCATGAGTTTTGATTGTGAGCAAAAAAATGTTGTTGACTTTATTTGTGAGCTAAACTAACTATGAAAAAATTACCAATCGGGATCTCGACGTTGGCAGAAATTCGTGCTACGGATAAAAATTATACCTACGTAGATAAAACCCGACATGTTGCCAGATTAGTTGAGAATAGTAAATATTATTTTTTGTCGCGCCCGCGCCGATTTGGTAAATCGCTGTTTATTGACACTCTAAAGCAGGCGTTTCTGGGTAATAAAGAGTTATTTAGCGGCTTATATCTCGAACATAATTGGGATTGGACTAAACAATATCCAGTGCTGCATTTTAGTTTTGGCCAAGGCTCATTAAGAAATCGCGAAGAACTAGACAATAAAATTCACCAGTTTTTAGATGTATATCATAAAGAACTGGGTGTTGAGAGTATTTATCCTGATGTTAGTGGTCGATTTACTTATTTAATTCGTGAAATAGCGAATAAGTATGCAAGCAAAGTTGTGATTTTAATTGATGAGTATGACAAACCAATATTAGATAATATCAATAATTTAAGTATTGCCCAAGAGCTGCGTGATGGTTTGAAGAATTTTTATAGCGTTATCAAGGAGTCAGATGAGTATGTAAAGTTTGCCTTATTAACTGGAGTTTCCAAATTTAGTAAGGTAAGTTTATTTAGTGGCTTGAATATATTGGATGATTTGACTCTTGATAGACGCTATGCTGATATTTGCGGATATACTCAATCTGAGCTTGAGGCTACATTTGCTGAATATCTAGCTGCTGGTAAAGTTAATAAAGTCGAGTTGAAGCGTTGGTATAATGGCTATAACTTTGCTGGAAGTGAAGAGCAAAAAGTTTATAATCCATTTGATATATTACTATTTTTTAGTAAGAATTATGAATATCGCAATTATTGGTTTGAAACGGCAACGCCAACATTTTTAGTTAAGTTGTTACAAGAAAAACATTATTTTGTGCCGAATTTAGAGCGCTTAGTTATCAGCGATAATCAATTATCTAGTTTTGACATTGAGAATATTCCATTAATAACGCTCCTTTTTCAAACTGGCTATTTGACTATTGAGAGACCCACTAAAATTGGAACCCAGTATGCCTATGTGCTGCGCTATCCTAATCTCGAAGTTAAAGCAAGCTTAAATAATAGTTTATTAGAGATTGGTGTCGCTGGTGTCGATAAAAATGAATATAGCTACAGCCTAAGCACAGCATTTAATGAAAATAATTTTGCGCAATTAAAGAATATTTTTACCAGTCATTTTGCAGCGATCCCTAACGATTGGTATCGGAATAATAATATTGCTGACTATGAGGGATTTTATGCTAGTGTGATCTACAGTTATTTGGCGGCGCTTGGTTATGACTTAATTGCCGAAGATGTAACCAATCACGGTAAGATTGATTTAACCCTTAAAATGCCAGATAAGATAATCATCGTGGAATTTAAACTCAGTAAGCATGGTGATGCCGCCGAAGCCATCGCTCAAATCAAGAATAAAGAGTACGCTGATAAATATGTAGTGGAAAATAAGCCAATTTATTTAATTGGGATTAGTTTTGATAGTGACTCGCGAAATGTAGTTGATTTTGCGTGTGAGTTGTTTAAATAAATGACGCAAATTGCAGATAGGGTAGAATTTATTGACTTACGCGAAATTGGGCTGGATTTATGGATAAATAATAATATTGAAAGGTAAAGCTATGAAATGTGTAATCTTAGCAGGCGGTTTAGGTACTCGTTTATCTGAGGAGACGGTCTCGCGTCCAAAGCCGATGGTAGAAATTGGTGGTAAGCCCATTTTATGGCATATTATGAAACTTTATTCCTATTATGGTGTAAATGAATTTATTATTTGTTTGGGATATAAAGGTTATGTAATCAAAGAGTATTTTGCGAATTATTTTTTGCATATGTCGGATGTGACTTTTGATATGTCAAATAATCAGATGACTGTGCATAATCAACATGCAGAGGCATGGAAAGTTACCTTGGTGGATACTGGTGATGAATCAATGACTGGTGGACGTTTGGCACGAGTAAAAGATTATGTTAAAGATGAAGAAGCCTTTTGCTTTACCTATGGCGATGGGGTTAGTGATGTAAATATTAATGATTTAATTGCCTATCATCAGCAGCATGGTAAATTGGCTACGCTAACTGCTGTTACACCACCAGGAAGATTTGGCGCATTAGATATTCAAGCTGGTAAAATTCGTAGTTTTAAAGAAAAGCCCAAAGGTGATGGAGCTTTGATTAACGGTGGGTTTTTTGTGTTATCGCCTAAAGTAATTGATTTGATTGATGGTGATAGTTGTGTTTGGGAACAAGGACCTTTAGAGAGTCTCGCAAAAAGCTCTGAGTTAATGGCATTTGATCATGATGGATTTTGGCAGCCAATGGATACGTTACGTGATAAGCATCATTTGGAAGAGTTGTGGAGCTCGAATAAAGCGCCGTGGAAGTTATGGAAATGATAAATTCTCAATTTTGGCAAGGTAAGAAGGTTTTACTAACTGGTTGCACGGGCTTTAAAGGTAGCTGGATGACTATTTGGTTGAATATGCTGGGTGCTAAAGTGTTCGGTTATTCATTAGCCGC
>Ga0247839_1004885_pt1 | contig 16742 bp, 11 predicted proteins | sample LaCruzMarch2015__6_FD_192405 | JGI IMG/M metagenome (GOLD analysis project Ga0247839, IMG submission 192405) | Freshwater microbial communities from meromictic Lake La Cruz, Castile-La Mancha, Spain - LaCruzMarch2015_16m | ecosystem: Environmental > Aquatic > Freshwater > Lake | place: Spain... | reverse complement strand
AAAGAATACAATCATGGAAATTAATAAGGACATTATCAATAAATTAGCAGACTTAGCAAAACTTGATTTTACTGAAGACGAAAAGGCGAATTTAGAAAAAGACATGAGTCAAATTATTTCGTTTTTCGAAAAAATGAATGACGTAAATACTGATAATTTAGAGCCACTTATTTTTATGAGTGATGAAGAAAACATACTTCGTTCAGATGAACCAAAACAAGTAATTACTCTTCAAGAAGCTTTATTAAATGCACCTGCCAAAGATTCTGATTATTTTAAGGTTCCAAAATTTTTAGATAAATAAAATATCAGCAAACAATTTTCGTAAATTAAAGTGTGGAATTTCCCTTCCATCAAAAAAAGTATAGCTTTTACCAATAATTTAATTTTATTGCAACAAACAACAACCATGTATGGCAAACTTAGTAATTGATATCAATAAAATCGGAAAGACTTATAAAATTGGTGAAGTAATTGTAAATGCTTTAGTTACTGTTGATCTAAAAATAAACAAAGGAGAATATGTTGCTTTGATGGGTCCTTCAGGTTCAGGTAAATCAACCTTGATGAATATATTAGGATGTTTGGATACTCCAAGCAGAGGAAGCTATAAACTGAATGGAATTGATGTGAGTCACATGACAGACAATGAATTAGCAGAAATAAGAAACAAAGAAATTGGTTTCATATTTCAAACATTTAATTTGTTAGCTAGAAACAGTTCATTAGAAAACGTGGCTTTACCTTTGGTTTATGCTGGAATTGGAAAAACTGAACGATTGGAAAAAGCAAACCAAGCCTTACAAAGCGTTGGACTTGGAGATAGAGTTGAACATAAACCAAACGAACTAAGTGGTGGACAACGCCAACGTGTTGCAATTGCAAGAGCTTTAGTGAACAACCCTGCAATTATTTTAGCCGATGAACCAACTGGAAACTTAGACACAAAAACAAGTCATGAAATTATGGATTTATTAGAAGAAATTCATAAAAAAGGCAATACTGTAATTATTGTTACCCACGAGGAAGACATTGCAAAAAGAGCAAAAAGAATTGTTAGATTAAGAGATGGAGTAATTGAAAGTGATTCAATAAGCTAGAGAAAACAACTAAAATAAAAGTTGTTTTCAAATTCATTTTTTAAATCTATTTGGTTTTTGAATAAACCAAAAACACTGGCTCCACTCCCACTCATGCTGCTATAAATCGCGCCATTTTCATAAAGTTTTTCTTTCAAATTTTTTATGGAAGGATGATGCACAAAAACTGTTTTTTCAAAGTCATTTTCAATCAAATTCTTCCAATTTTCAATTGGGTGTTTGATTAATTCTCTCAAAGAAATTTGTTCGTTTCCACGTTTGTAAACATTGGCAAAAGCTTCGGCTGTACTCACATGAATATTGGGTTTTACTAAAACAAAAAAGTAACCTTTTAAATTCACATCAATTGGTTCTAAAACTTCACCTCTTCCAGTTGCAAAACTTGGTTTATTTTCAATAAAAAAAGCACAATCACTACCCAAAATTGCAGCATATTCTTTCAACTTTATGGTTGAAATATTCAATTTAAAATAGTCATTTAAAAGTTTCAAAGCATAAGCTGCATTGCTACTGCCACCGCCTAATCCTGCACCCATTGGTGTGTTTTTTAGTAAATAAAAGTCAATGGTTTTTAAATCCAAATCTTTTGCAAATAAATGAAAGGCTTTAACTATTAAATTTTGCGAAATATCTCCATCAATAGTTAAACCAAACGAATGAAACCCAACTTCATTAATAGAATCATTTTGGCTTGGTATTAACTCCAAACTATCATTTAAAGGAATTGGATAAAATACGGTTTCTAAATTATGAAAACCATCATCACGTTTATTGATAATGTGTAATCCCAAATTTATTTTACTATTTGAAAAAGCAATCATATTATTTTAAAATTCTTCTGTCAATGTTCATATCAACAACATTTTCAATAACAAGTTTATTGAGATCTTTATGCAAAGGATTTATTAATAAATTATATTCCAAAGGCATGATAGCCGAAGGAACTTTCAATGCTAATGTTTTATTTCTTTTTATCCAATTATTACCAATTATTTTTAATGAATCTGGAGCAGGAACTTGTTGCCAATTATCGGGTAAATCATTAGTAGTTAATGTTTCTATTTTTACTTTAGCTTCTAATTTTAAAGTCAATAAACTTGTTTGATTTGTTTTTGCTATTCCACTGGCATTACAAGCAAATTCTAGCAAACACAACGAAGGACCACAAGCACAATAAAGCATTGCATTTCCAACAGAATTCCATCTACCACCATAAATTTTAGCACCTTGTCCTGTTAAATCAAGTATAAACTTTTTTAGGCCGAATCTATAAATTAACATTCTTCCTATGAAAAAACACCATGTTCAATTCTACCCAAAACATCTGAAACCATTTTTACACCAAAGCTTGTATCTAATAAATCCAAAGGTTTTTGATTTCCTAATGCATAATTAGGTGTTTGAAACCATTGTTTGATTGCATCTTCATCAATGAAAATTTGATGTGCTTTTGAATAAACATTTGCCATTTCTATTGTTTGTTCTGAAGTGTATATATCTAAGGGTGAAGTTTCTTTAATGCGTTGAAAATTGCGCGCACTCATGTGTAATAATTCACAAATTTTTTCTTGAGTTATTCCAAACTTAGCTGCCATATTTGTAACTGATTGCTTTAACAAACCATTTCTGCTCAATTTAACTAAATCCATTTCATTTTGAAAATTAGAAGACAGATTCAAAATAGCTAACAAAGGATTTTGAGCAGAATGATAGGCTGTAATTGGTTCTTCAACAATCATTGAATTTTCAATGTTGTTGTAAGGTTTTACTGTTCGAGTTGATTTATACGTTTTTCCCACCTACAACACTACGACATTTTTTTCGGATAAAAAAATTTTTGTCGTATTATTTCATTTTTTCTCTTTTTTGCAAAAAGGTTAGTAGAATTTGATTGAAGTTATTTTCAACTGCTGCATCTACAAAATCAACTTTTAATTGGGCACATTTTAGTTTGATTTCTTCTTTAAAATTTTCAAACATTTTCTTATAATCATTGCCAACTAAATTTGGAAAAACCTTTAGTTTTTCACCCGTTTCGCTGTCAATAAATAAATAAGGACGTTTAGTGAAATCAAATTCTAACTCGTATTTTTTATCTTGAACATGGAACAATACAACTTCGTGTTTACAATACTTTAAATGTTGCAAAGATTCAAACAAGGTTTCTAAGTTTTCGGAACTAAACATATCAGTAAAAATAATTACCATCGAACGTTTTTGAATACTTTCAGCTATATGATGAAGTCCAACAGCTAAATTACTACCTGCATTTGTATTTTTTACAGCATTTAATTTATTCAATTCATTAAAAATCATTTTTACATGAACCGAACTTGACTTTGCTTGCGATTGAAAAACTACTTGATCATTTAATATGCTTAGTCCAACTGCATCTCTTTGTTTTTTTAACATGTAAGTGATACAAGCCGCAGAATAGGTAGCAAAATTTATTTTACTCATACCATCTGTTGGAAAGTACATAGATGCCGAATTATCAATGACCATATAACATCTTAAGTTCGTTTCTTCTTCATATCTTTTTGTGTATAGTTTTTCAGTTCTACCATAAAGCTTCCAATCAATATGTTTTATACTTTCACCAGTATTATATTGTCGGTGTTCGGCAAACTCAACACTAAAGCCATGAAATGGACTTTTATGTAAACCCGTTATAAACCCTTCTACCACTTGCTTTGCAAGTAATTCTAAGTTACCAGTTTCAAGTAAATTATGTTCTGTTATGATATTTTCCAAGGTTTGTAAAAATAAAAAATCCCTTCAAATATTTAAAGGGATTTTCAGAAAAAAATATTTTTAGTTTTTATGCCAATTGTGCATCCAATTTGCCAGATAAAATATGTTTTGGAACTGCTCCAACTTGTTTGTCAACTAATTTTCCATCTTTGAAAAACAATAAAGCTGGAATACTCATAATACCGTAATCAGTTGCAATTTTTGGGTTATTATCTACGTTAACTTTTCCTACTGCCGCTTTTCCTTCATATTCCTTTGAAAGTTCTTCTACTACAGGACCTACCATGCGGCAAGGGCCACACCATTCTGCCCAAAAATCAACTAAAACTGGAACTTTTGAGTTTAAAACTAATTCCTGAAAATTAGCGTCTGTTATTTCTAATGCCATAATTTATTTATTTTATTTTTTGTAATTGTATTTATTGCTACGCAATTTAAAAACCAAATTTTAAAATACAAGCAAAATGTCAGTCTTTAAATTTCAAGTTTAGTATTTAAGCATTTATAATTTAATTCAACTTGTATGTCAAACCTAATTCATCAAAACTTTGAAGCAATTCATTAGATAATGTAACTTTAAACTTACTCGATCGCATACTTATTGCCATCTGTTCTTTTCTATTTGTAACTATAAAATTAAGTGAAGCTGCGCCATCATTTCCTTTTATCTTATCATAAATTAAAGTAATAAATTTATCATCTAATCGCTCTAAATCAACTTCAATGCTAATATTTTTTATGTACTTTTCCCTCACATCTGTAAGCATTTCAATGGATGAAATTTTAAATTCAAAATCATCTTCTTTACCCCATCTGTTTTCAACTCGGCCTTTTATGTATAAATAATATCCGGCTTCTAAATATTTTTTATAATTCAAATAATTTTCGCCAAACAAAGGTATTTCTATAAAACCACTGTAATCCTCTATAACAAAACTCCCAAAAGGTTTTCCAGCTTTACTCATTCTATGGTTTGCAGATGCAACAACTCCAACCACTTTCAATTCAACACCTTTTAAAGGTTTTAATTCTTTTAATTCAACTAAAGGATGTGAAGCCAATTTGTCTATTTCAACTTTAAATGGATCTAATGGATGACCCGAAAGATAAATACCAATTACATCTTTTTCTTTCTTCAACTGTTCCATTAAACTCCAAGTTTCTGTTGCAGGAATAATAGGTTCTGGTAAACTAACCGAAACTCCACCTCCAAACAAACTTTGCTGATTTGCATTTTCATTTGCTTGTAAAGCATTGCTAAACTTGATAGCTTTTTCTATAATACTCGAATCTTCATTTGCTGAAAAATATTGTGCTCTATGCGTTCCTTCAAAACAATCAAAAGCACCTCCGTAAACTAATCCCTCCAGCGTCTTTTTTGTTACTGCTCTTAAACTTACTCTTTTTGTTAAATCAAATATACTTTTGTAAGTACCTGTTTTTTTTCTTTCAGCAATTATTTCTTCCACTGCTGCTTCGCCAACTCCTTTAATAGCTGCTAATCCAAATCGCAATTCGCCTTCTTTATTTACAGAAAACTTCACTTCCGATTTATTTACATCTGGACCAAAAATATTTAAACCCATTCTTCTACATTCTTCCATAAAGAATGAAATTTGGTCAATATCACCAGACGCATTATCTAAAGTTGCTGCCATAAATTCAGCAGGATAATGTGTTTTTAAATAAGCAGTGTGAAAAGCAACATAAGCATAACAAACTGAATGCGATTTATTAAAAGCATACTGCGCAAAAGCTTCCCAATCTTTCCAAATTTTCTCTAATTTATCGGCTGCATGACCATTAGAAGTAGCTCCTTCAATAAATTTACTTTTCATTTTATCCAAGGTTTTGATGTCCTTTTTTCCCATTGCTTTTCGCAATGTATCAGCATCACCTTTGGTAAAATTTCCTATTTTTTGAGAGAGCAACATTACTTGTTCTTGAAATACAGTAACACCATAAGTTGGCTCCAAATATTCTTGCATTTCAGGCAAATCATATTCTATTTTTTCAGTTCCATGTTTTCTAGCTATATATGTTGGAATATAAGCAATCGGACCTGGCCTGTATAGCGCATTCATTGCTACCAAATCATTAAATGTATCAGGTTTTAAATCCTTTAAATGCTTTTGCATTCCTGCACTTTCAAACTGAAAAACAGCATTGGTATCACCTTTTTGGAATATAGTTTCATACGTTTTTTGATCATCTAATGGAATGTCTTCTAAGTTAATTTCAACCCCATGATTATCTTTTATAAAACGAAGCGCATTTTTCAAAATAGTTAAGTTTTTTAAACCTAAAAAATCCATTTTAATTACGCCTGCATCTTCTATTACTTTTCCTTCAAATTGTGTAACCAAAAGCTCTGAATCTTTTGCTACTGCAACCGGAATCAAATCGGTTAAATCGCAAGGTGCAATGATTAAACCTGCAGCATGAACTCCTGTTCCACGCACAGAACCTTCTAATTTTTCAGCCTCTTTTAAAACCTTACTTTGTAAATCTGTTCCTTCATAAATCAATCGAAGTTTCTTTACATTTTCAATATCATCGCCCTCTAAACCTTCTTTATCTTTTAAACTTTTTTCGCCATCTAAAGGCGCATGAAGTAACCTTACTAATTTTACACCTGGTTTCGAAGGAACTAATTTAGCCAAAGCATTGGCTTCAGCTAAAGGTAAATCTAATACTCGCGATACATCTTTAATACTTGACTTAGCAGCCATTGTACCATAAGTTACAATTTGCGCTACTTGATTTCTACCGTATTTCTGAATTACATAATCTATTACTTTTTGACGGCCAACATCATCAAAATCTGTATCAATATCGGGTAATGACTTTCTATCTGGATTTAAAAATCTTTCAAAAAGTAATTCGTATTTTATTGGATCAATATTTGTAATTTCAATACAATATGCCACCACACTTCCCGCAGCCGAACCACGACCAGGGCCAATAAAAACGCCTAAATCTCGGCCCGCTTTTATAAAGTCCATTACAATTAAAAAGTAACCAACAAATCCCATTGTTTCAATGGTAAGCAACTCAAAATTTATTCGTTCTTCAATGGCAGGAGTAAGTTCAGAATAACGCTTTCTAGCTCCTTCCCAAGTTAAATGTCGTAAGTACTGAGCCTGAGTTTGGAATTCAGAAGGTATTTCAAAATTGGGTAATAAAACTTCACGCTTTAAATCTAGCGTTTCTATTTTGCTTACTATTTCATTGGTGTTATCTATTGCTTGAGGAATATCGCTAAATAAAGTCGACATTTCCTCGGTAGTTTTAAAGTAAAACTGATCGTTGGCAAAGGCAAATCTTCTTCCTTTTACACTTACATCATCGTCCGAAAAATCCTTGTTACTTGGCGTGCTTTGTAACGAACCAGTGTTTACACATAATAAAATATCGTGTGCATTGGCATCTTGTTGATCTACATAATGTGAATCGTTTGAAGCAATAACTTTTACATTATATTTTGCAGCAAATTTCATCAAAACTTCGTTCACAATATTCTGTTCTTTAATATCGTGGCGTTGCATTTCTACATAATAATCTTCACCAAAAATATCAAGCCACCATTTAAATTCTTTTTCAGCTTCGGCTTCTCCTTTTTTCAGAATGGTTTGCGGAACCATTGCGCCCAAGCAACAAGTAGTAGCAATTAATCCTTTGTGGTATTTTAAAATTAATTCCTTGTCTATTCTTGGATATTTTCCATACATGCCTTCCATGTATCCAAGCGAGCAAATTTTTATTAAATTTTGGTAGCCTTCTGCATTTTTGGCTAATAATAACTGATGGTAACGTTTGTCTTTATCATCTTTGGTAAAAGCACGTTTCGATCTATCATTTACCACATAAAACTCGCAACCAACAATAGGTTTTACTTTTAAAGAACCATCATCGTTTTTGTGTTTGTATGCTTCTGCTACAAATTGAAATGCGCCAAACATATTGCCATGATCGGTTATGGCAATGGCTGGCATATTATCTTTGAGTGCTTTTTTGTATAAATTTCCAATTTCTGCTGCGCCATCTAACAGCGAAAATTGAGTATGAACATGTAAATGTGAAAACTGCATTTTTGTAAAAATAGTTGGCTAATTTAAGCTAACATTTTACCTTAAAACAGATTTGTTGAAAAAGAAAATTGAACCAATTGATAACATTGAATATTTAAAAAAGTTATCAACCGAAAAAGAAATTATAAATGCTGAATTTTGAATTTTGAATGTAAAAATAAATCCAACATTCAAATTCTAAAATTCAAAATTTTTATCGTGCCCAATTATACAAAATACCTAACGAAAGTATTTGAGAACGCTGCCAATCTTTGTCTTGATCGTAATCGTAAAGTACCACCGCTTGAATATTTGTATTGATATATTTATTTACTTTCATGGTTAAGTTAAGATCAAAACGTTGAACAATTGAACCAACTTTATCAAATTTTATATAATCCCAGTTGGTAGCAGACCTAAACTTTAAATTGATGTTTTTCATTACATCTTTGTCGTAACTCATTATAGCTTGAACAATGGCTTGATTTCTAATTTTGTCACCAGCATTTTCCAAACCATAAGCTTTTCTGGCCGAAAGTGCATCATCCATTACAAAAGTTTGGCGCAATGTTCCAACTCCTAATCGAGCCCAAAAATAGGAAACTGGCTTATATTCTAATCCTAACGAAGAAGTTAAATAAGCTGGCGCCATAAATAATGATACCAACGAATCGCCACCATCTGATCTTTTTCCATATAAATAACCTTCTTGAAATTGTGTTTGAAAGTTACTAGAAACGAATAAATCCCAATGCTTTGCAATTTTTCTACCCGCTTTCAAATCATAAAAAATTCTATCAGAGTTTTTAGTTGTTTGTTTTCCATTATTTAAAAAACCAAGTTGCAGTTGCAAATCACTGTTTATGCTCCATACTTTACCTTGATATTTACTCAAAACATTTAAAAATCCACCGTACGAAATAGAACTAATTCCTCCACCTTTCCAGTTTTCTGAAAACGATGATTGTGTAATATTTAAGCCTGTTTGAACATTATGTGTCCATTTAATTTTGGGAATTATTTGAATTGAATCTGCATTTTGAGCAAATGTGTTTACGGAAATAAATCCAGAAATAAGTAAAAGTAATTTTTTCATGTTTTATATTTTGAGGTTCAAAAATATAAAAAGGGTAAATACGTTTTTCTTATTTAAATAACACGTAATTTAAAGTGTTGACTTTTTTGCTCACTTCTAAAAAACACCAAACCAATAAAAAATAAATCTACCGTTTGAAGTACATTTTTATTTTGTTTAATTTCCTCCCAAGCCTTTGTCATTCCTGGGCTCCAGTATATATCATCAAAAATAAAAACAGAATCATTATGTGCCAATGGCAATGCTTTGTTAAAGTAATCAATGGTTGCTTCGTAAGTATGATTTCCATCTACAAAAAACACATCAAGGTTTTGGTAATTATTTAAAACTTCATCTAATTTTTCGTTGAAATTCCTTTCTATTGAATTTACAAATTTAGATAAGTTTAGTATTTCAAATTGTTTTAAAGCCACGTTTCTAACATCGTGAATCCCTTCAATGGTTGTAAAATTGGTTTCGTTAAATGGGTAGTTTTCTTTTATTGCTGAAGCAATATAACTAGCAGTAATTCCTAACGAAGTTCCTAATTCTATTACATTTTTATATTTGTATTTTAAAACAATTTGATAAATAATTTGAGCAATTCTTGCGGGTTTTAAATGAGCTTTAGCTAAATGTTTAACTACCTTTTTAGTTTCTGTTGAAAGTAAATTACTACCCGCACCCAAATCGTAATACGAAACAATTTCTTGGCTATTTAAAAGTTTTGCCCTGTTATTTTCAATTAGATTAAATTTAGAACTGTTCTTTTGTTTCTTAATAGCTGTTTGGTATAAATCAAACACAAAAGGTGAGTGTAAAACATCTATTAACGTAGCAGTTAAATAATGTCGGATAAAATTTTTAAGGTAATGTAATTTCAAATTGTTGGATATTTTTTCAAATGTAAAACTTCCTGTAAAAATGTTTCCAATAAATAATTCACAACAGTAGTAAATCACCAAATTAAGTTTTTTATTTACACCATAATTATTTACATATATTTAAATGAAAAAAGCAATTTCAAAATCGCCAAAGCTAGCCATAGCCGCATTTATCGCCTTATTTGTTGGAGTAATTTGGCTTTTAAAAGCCGAACCAATTATTAAACACAAAAACACAAATCCAGCTTTTGGAGCTTATATTTCAGCTTTTAGCCCAACTATTATTCAACGAAATGATGCTTTTGTAGTTAAACTTACAAAACAAATTTCGGATAGTAGCATTTTACTAAACCCAAATAATTTGTTTGATATCAGTCCTTCGGTAGATGGAAAAGTGGAGATTTTAGATCCATTCACCATTCAATTTAAACCAAAGGAATTATTGGATAGAAACACTGAATTTGCAGTAAAATTTAAATTGAAAGACGTAGTAAAAGATGTTCCTGAAGAGTTAGCTATTTTTGAATTTTATACTCAAACTGTAAAGCAAGCTTTTGAAATAAAAAACACCAATATTATAGCTTTAGATGCCAATAATTACAAATATGTAAGTTTAAAAGGACTATTAGTAACGGCAGATTTTGAAGAAGAAAAAATGATAGAATCGCTTTTAATAGCTGGCAATGAAAAAACTTCTTACAAAATTAAATGGCAACACAATACTGATGGTGTTTCGCACGAATTTGTAATTGATAGTATTGAACGTTTAAATGCAGCCTATAATGTTGCAATTAGTTATGATGGTAAAAATATAGAAGCCGAAAATAAAGGAAAAATAAACATGCAAATTCCTGCCATTGGCGAATTTAAATCATTGTCGGTACAAGCAGAAAATGGGGAAGAACAATACATCAATGTATTCTTTTCGGACCCAATAGATCCCAATCAAGATTTTAATGGTTTGATAGATGTTGATGGCCACGAAGACTTGCGTTTTACCGTTTTTGGTAATCAAGTAAGAATATATTCTGACTCTAAATTTATTGGTTTAAAAACCATTGCTGTAAGCAGTGGAATTTTAAATACTTTAGGAAACAAATTGATACTTGGAAGTACTTATCAAGTAACATTTAACAACGAATTACCTTCAGTAACTTTAATAGGAAAAGGAGTTATTATGCCCGAAGGCAATAAATATTTGTTCCCATTTGAAGCCATCAATTTAAGTGCGGTTGATGTAAAAATAGTTAAAATATTTGAGCAAAACATTCCTCAATTTTTGCAAGTAAATACCTTAGATGGAACTAATGAATTACGAAGAGTAGGAACACCAATTATAGAAAAAAAAGTATTATTGGGTAAAAATAAACTTACCGATTTGAATCGTTCCAATCGTTTTGCTATTGACTTGGCACAAGTAATGAAAGCTGAACCTGGCGCTATATACCATGTAGAAATAAGTTTTAAAAAAGAATACAGTTTATATAGCTGCGCAAAAGATACAACAGTAAATTATAACAATACTGCAAACAGTAACGAAAACTTAGAAACAACTGCTGTTTGGGACGAAAGTGAAAACCAAAATGAGGAGGAAGAGTATTATTATGACTACGATTACGATTGGAATCAACGCGATAATCCTTGCCACAGTAGTTATTATAATAATTCGCGTTGGGTAAATAGAAATGTGCTTTCGAGCAATATTGGTTTAATAGCCAAACGTGGTAGCAATGGCATGTTATTTATTTCGGCAAACGATATAAAAACTACCAATCCAATTGTAGGTGCAAAGCTTTCAATTTTAAATTTTCAGCAAATAGAAATTGCAACTGCAAATACCGATGGACAAGGTTGGGCAAGTTTAAAAATAAACGAAAAACCTTATTTGTTAATTGCCACTTATGAAAATGAAAAAGCATATTTGCGTTTAGATGAAAACACTGCTTTAAACCTTAGCAGATTTGATATTGGTGGTAAGCCATTAATGCGCGGAATTAAAGGATTTATTTATGGAGAACGTGGCGTTTGGAGACCTGGTGATAGTTTGTATTTTAACTTTATATTAGACGATAAAGGTAAAACTTTACCCATAGATGTGCCTGTAGCTTTTGAATTATATAACCCACAAGGGCAATTGCACCGCAGAATTATTAACAGTAAAAACATCAATGGATTTTACAATTTTACAACTACCACCGATGACAATGCACCAACAGGAAACTGGTTAGCTAAAGTAAGAATTGGTAATGTATTATTTGAAAAAAATGTAAGAATCGAAACTGTTGTTCCAAATAGGTTGAAAATAAATTTAGCATTTAACGATAAGTTAAGTAAAGGTGTTAACCTAAACGGAACCCTAAGTAGTACTTGGCTTCATGGAGCAATAGCAAGTAATTTTAAAGCAAGCATTGATGCGGCTTTTAGCATCAGCGATTTTAAATTTAAAGGTTTTGAAAAATATAATTTTATTGATGAAACCAAGAAACTAAATGCTGAATCGGAACGAATATTTGATGGTGAATTAAATGCTGAAGGAATAGCAAAAATAAATGGAGCCATGCAAGCTGGTGAAAATGCACCGGGTATTTTAAATGTTAATTTATTGACCAAAGTATTTGAACCAGGTGGAGGATTTAGTACTGATAGAACCAATGAAAACTATTATCCATACAATGAATATGTAGGAATAAAATTACCTGAATTGGCCAATGTTTACGATAATTATGAAACCAACACACCGTTAAATATTGAATTAGCTTGTTTGGGCAAAAATGGAAATACTATTTCGGGTTCAACCAATGTAAATATTAAAGTTTATAAAATAGAATACCGCTGGTGGTGGGACAGATCGGATGAGGATTTAAGCGACTTTGCTAACAGCCAATATAACCATTTGGTAAAGAATGATAACATAAGTGTAAGTAATGGAAAAGGTAAATATAGTTTTACCATCAATCATCCTGAATGGGGAAGATTTATGGTAATAGCTACTAATTTAAAAACAAATCATAGCAGTAGCCAAACCTTTTATTTAGACTGGCCAAATTCGTATAGCCGAAGCAACAGAGGCAATGCACAAGAAGCTACCATGCTTACTTTTAGCTCCAATAAAAAAGATTATAAAGTTGGTGATGATGTGGTGGTAAAAATTCCTAGTAGTGCCGATGGCCGCGCATTAATTAGTATAGAAAATGGAACCGAAGTAGTAAAAACTTATTGGAGTAAATTAAGCAAAGGCGAAACAGAATTTAAGTTTAAAGCTACCAAAGAAATGTTGCCAAATGCCTTTGTTCATATTAGTTTATTGCAGCCACATGCACAAGTAAATAACGATTTACCCATCCGTTTATATGGCATTCAGCCAATAAATATTAGCGATGTAGAAACTGTTTTAAAACCTATAATTAAATCGCCAGAAGTGCTACGAACAGACGAATTGCAAAGCATAGAAATAAGCGAAGCTAATGGCAGAGCCATGACTTATACTTTGGCCATTGTAGATGAAGGATTGTTAGACTTAACGCGTTTTAAAACACCAGATCCGCATGAAGTTTTTTATGCTAGAGAAGCATTAGGCGTGCAAACAAACGACTTGTACGATTTTATAATGAATGCTTATAGCCTACAAATGGATAAAGTACTTTCGATAGGTGGTGATGAAGGAATAAATAAAAAACGCAAAGAAAATAAAGCCAATCGTTTTAAACCTGTGGTGAAGTTTTTAGGACCTTTTTATTTACCAAAAGGCAAAAAAGAAAATATAAAATTTGTATTGCCAACTTATTATGGTTCGGTTAGAATTATGGTGGTAGCTGGTCAAGATGGTGCCTATGGCAATGCCGAAAAAGCAGTTCCTGTTCGCAAACCTTTAATGATGTTGGCTTCGCTGCCAAGAGTATTGGGAATTAACGAAAATGTGAAATTACCAATTAGCTTATTTGCTATGGAAAAAAATATTAAGAATGTGCAAGTAAGTATTCAGGTAAATAACTTAATGAGCGTTCAAGGCAAAAACACTAAAACAGTTTTCTTTAACAAACCTGGTGAAGAAATGGTTGATTTTGATATCAATCTAAAATCGATAACAGGAATTGGTAGAATAACTTTAAAAGCGAGTAGTGGAACTCAAAGTATTAGTGAAGAAATAGAAATTGATATAAGAAATCCTAATCCTGTAATTACCGATATTACCGAAGGAATAGTAGATGCAAACAAAACATATTCAACAAGCGTGTTACCAATGGGAGCAAGCAATATAAGCCAAGCCACAGTTGAAATTTCGAGTATTCCACCTATAAATTTAAGCAAACGATTGGATTATTTAATTCAATATCCGCATGGATGTATTGAGCAAACTACTTCATCTGTTTTCCCTCAATTGGTGTTAAAAAAATTGATTGAATTAAGTACTTTAAGAACCAATGAAGTAGAGCAAAACATAAAAAAAGGCATTGAGCGTTTAAAAATGTTTCAAACCAATGATGGTGGATTTGCTTATTGGCCGGGAGAAACTATAAGTGATGAATGGGGAACAAATTATGCTGGTCATTTTTTAATAGAAGCACAAAAAAATGGATACGCAGTACCCAATAATTTATTAAGTAATTGGAAACAATTCCAAAAGAAGGTTGCGCAAAATTACACGCAAACAGCGCAACAAAACGACATTATTCAATCGTATAGATTATATACTTTAGCCCTATGTGGTGCTGCCGAAATTGGTGCCATGAATAGGTTAAAAGAATCGAAGTACATTAACACCATTAGTAAATGGAGTTTGGCTGCGGCTTATGCTTTGGTAGGGCAAAAAGAAGTAGCTGAACAACTAATTAAAGGCTTACCAATAAACGTGGCTAATTACAGCGAAATGGATTTTAGTTATGGAAGCAATGAGCGCGATGATGCCATTATTTTACAAACTTTAAATTTGCTAAACAAACAAAGCTTGGCATTACAAAAAGCCATTCAAATAAGCAAAAATTTAAGTAGCAACGAATGGTTAAGTACCCAAACTACTGCCTATTGTTTATTGGTCATGGCAGAATATAGTAATGCTTCTACTATTAGTAAAAACCTGAGCTATAATATTACCATTAATGGTGTAAAACAAAGTATCAATACCAAAACTTTTATTAACCAAAGTAGTGTTGCTTTTAGCAATAAAAATCCTGTAAATATTAGCTTACAAAACACATCGCAAAAAAGTTTATTTGTAAGGGTTATTAATAAAGGACAACCCATAACCGACCGAGTAACAGATGCTGAAAGCAACTTACAAATGGAAGTGCAATACAAGGATTTAAAAGGTAAAGTAATACTGCCAAATAGCATAGACCAAGGAACTGATTTTGTGTGTGAAGTAAAACTAACCAATAACAGTAATTTGGGTAATTATGCTCAAATGGCTTTAAGCACTATTTTTCCTAGTGGATGGCAAATTCATAATACCCGTTTGCTTGGCGAAAACCCTTTGTTTGCTTCTAGTATTAGCCAATACCAAGACATAAAAGACGACCGAGTTTACACCTACTTTAACATTAGGAACCAACAAACTTTAACTTATTATTTTATACTAAATGCCAGTTATTTGGGTAAATTTTATTTGCCACCTATTAACTGCGAAGCCATGTATAACGGAAGTATTTATGCCCGCAAAAAAGGAACATGGGTAAATGTGGTAAGCCGAAAGAAAACGAATTCGTAAAATAAAAAACACCTGACCAATTTTAAAATTTGTCAGGTGTTTTTGTTTAAAAAATAATTATTTACTTTAGGTCGGTGTTTTTGATAAAAGGTTATACCAGTTTACTTAAAAAAAATTACTTATTTATCAAAAAGCTCGCTTAATATTTTGTCTAAATGTTCATCTAAATTTCCTTTGAATTCTATATGAGGTATTCCCAATTCCTTTAAAACAATTCCAAATCTTTTGTATCCATTTTCATCACGAAGTTCAACCCATTTTACATTTAATCTATCAGCTTCTCTTTTGTTTAAATCCGAAAGTTTATCTGCAATAAAAACATTGCTTTCTCTAGCAAAAATTGCATCTGCGCTCTCTGGATTACCTCTTCCCATCATTTTAACCTCACAACGAGAATAAGTTGTGCCATTAATTAAATAAAAGTCCACTTCACGAATACTTTTAGGGATTTTACTTTGATCAAAATGTTCAAATGGAACATTATAAACTTTACATAAAGTTGCCATTAGATACTTTTCAACTCTTTTTCCAGCTGTACTCCATAGACCACCACGAAGAGCAGACCGTTTTACTGCAAGTGTATTTATTACAATTAGACTTTCGTTTATGTTATGTTCAACACTTACACCTCTAAATTTAATTGTTAAAGTTAAATCAATATCGGGTTGCGCTTCAATAAGATTGCTGATTGATTGATAAAGCACATCATAATGTTCATTTGAGGCATCAATTACAATTTCTTTTGATGCTGAATTATACATATTTGTTATGGTTTTTTTATTCAAACCAGAATTTATTGCAATCTCATCGGAACTTAATTTTCTATCTAAAAATGTTTGTTTGTACCAATCAACTGTTACATCTTTATTGGCAAATTTTGCTTCTATTACTTTTTTGAAAAAGTCAATTGCAAATAGAAGAAATTCAGCATTAATCAATGCAACTACTTCAATTCTATAATCTTGTCCTTTTACTAGGCGTTTAATAATGTTTTTTACTACTTGGTCTGTTAGTGTCATTTTGCTATTTTTTGGAATTGTTCAAGTGTTAAAAATTGTGTAGGTCTTTCATTAAAGATGCCAACAGGTTTTGATTTTGCCTGCATATATTCAAAATATTTTTCTTCTTGTTCTGTCAAAAAGAACATTCTATCTA
>Ga0247839_1004876_pt1 | contig 16767 bp, 16 predicted proteins | sample LaCruzMarch2015__6_FD_192405 | JGI IMG/M metagenome (GOLD analysis project Ga0247839, IMG submission 192405) | Freshwater microbial communities from meromictic Lake La Cruz, Castile-La Mancha, Spain - LaCruzMarch2015_16m | ecosystem: Environmental > Aquatic > Freshwater > Lake | place: Spain... | reverse complement strand
CGTAGAAATAACACAACTATTAAACTATGTTTCCTCTGTTTCTATGTGGTTCAATAAAAAATCCTATTTCTTAGAAATAACACAGCTATCTAACTATGTTTTCTCTGTTTCTATGTGGTTCAATAAAAACATATTTCGTAGAAATATCAATCAAGTGATTTAAATAAATTTATCAAAAAGTTTTATTTTGGGCGTAACCCGCTTTCCTCGCTATATCCACTACTCGCGGGTCGGGCTTTTTGTTCCAATCTTTTTTAGGCAGCCCTCCAAACCCTTCAAAAAAAGGATTTCCACTTCAATCCCTTACGCAAACATTTTATAAGTTATAAAGAACATCTCAATTGTAAAAAAAATCTGCATTTTATAAATAAATGATTTTTGTAATAAAAAAAATTATATTCGAATTACTAAAATATTTCAATTATGATAAAATTTTGTACTCGAAAAACCATTTTTTCATTGTGTTTATTGTTGTTAAGTATATCTTTACTTAAAGCTCAAAGCATACAAACCACTACTGTTAGCATTATCAATAATTTAACCCAACCAAGTATGAGTTATCATCATACTTCAAGGCTTGGAAAAACTGGAAGTTGCGGTGTTGATACGTTGTATTATCCATACAATAAAACTACTGCATTTAACCCCATTTCATTAAATGCAAGTACCAGTGGTAATGCTTTTGCACAATGGTATCCTGCACCAAATGCAATTACTGTTTCTGGCTTCGATTTTTTTGCATGGCAAAGCAGTACTACTTTAAGTGCAGTAGTAAGTTTAACATGCAGAATGTATGCAGCTGGAACCGATTCTATGCCAACTGGTTTGCCTTTGGCTTCAGTTACTGTAAATGTTGATTCAAGTTTTGGTGGTGGATTACTTTCTGTTTTAAAAAAATCAGCAGTATTTTCAACACCAGTTACTACAAGTAATCCTTATGTAATTACAGTAGAAACTACTAGTTCTTTAAATGTTTCAATAATTGCAAATAATTGGAATGCATCGCCACCAAATGGACAAAGCCAATGGTTAAGTTCAGTAAGAATTGGCACCAATTATATTAGAAGCTATGGCATAAATGTAGGCGGTCCTGTATTCAATGCCGATTTTATTTTTCTTCCTTATGTTTCGTATTCATTGAATGCAAACTTTTCTCGGTCGGCTTGTATTACCGGATTTAACAATATTACTTTTACCAATACCTCTTCCAATGTTTTGTTCAATCCATTTTACAGTGTTCGCGCCTTTCAAAATATTCCACAGTTAAGTTGTATTTGGGATTATGGCGATTCATCGGGAACTTGGTACGCAGTAAACGGAGCAAGAACTTACAATTACAGAATCCCTTATTCAGTTAAATTAAAAGATACATTATATGGTTGGCGTGTAGGCTGTGTTGATGAAATTACTTATCAAATTCCTGCTGCTCCAGCTAGTCCAAATGCCAGTAATAATAGTCCATTATGTAGCGGTGCTACTTTACAATTAAGAGCCGATACCATTGCTGGCGCTACTTATTATTGGACAGGTCCAAACGGATTTACTTCTACTTTACAAAATCCAACTATAGCCAATGCTGGTTTAACCATTGTAGGAATTTATGCAGTTACAGCTATAATTGGTCAATGTTCGTCAGCAGTAGCTACAACAAATGTTACCATTATTACAACTCCCGTTGCTACTAGCAATAGTCCTCGTTGTGCAGGACAAACGTTAAATTTATCGGTAACAGCTATAACAGGCGCTACCTATTCATGGACAGGTCCAAATAGTTTTACATCTACATCACAAAATCCATTTATTTCAAGCACTACAGTAGCAGATTCTGGTACTTACAATGTTTCGGTAACAGTTAGTGGATGCGGAACTTTAGGACCGTATCCAGTTGCAGGAGCAGTTAATAGAGTTCCAATAACTCCAGTAGTTACCAGTAATTCTCCACTTTGTGTTGGCGATAATTTAAACCTCACATCATCAACTTATATTGGAGGAAATTACAATTGGACAGGTCCAAATGGTTTTTCTTCAACTCAACAAAACCCTTCAAGAGCAAGTGTTCAAAGTTCGTTTGCAGGAACTTATTCAGTAGTTATTTCTTCTAATAATTGTAATTCTACCGCTGGTTCTGTAACTGTTTTGGTCAATAATGTTCCTACTTCACCAACAGCAGGAAACAATGGTCCATTATGTACAGGGCAAGCGTTAAGTTTAACAGCTAGTAGCATTGCAGGCGCTACTTATAGTTGGAGTGGACCAAATAGTTTTTCATCTACATCACAAAATCCAGTTCGTTCAAGTTTAACTACTTTAGATGCGGGAAGTTATAGTGTAATTGCAACTGTAAATGGTTGTGCATCTATAGCAAGTTTAACAAATGTGTTAATTACTACTTTAACACCTACACCAGTAGCAAGTACAAACGGACCATTATGTCCAGGTCAAAATTTACAATTATCAGCAGCTACCATTCCAAATGCTACATATGCATGGACAGGCCCAAATAGTTTTACATCTACCCAACAAAATCCAGTAATTAATGGAGTAACTTCATTAAATGCAGGAATATACAGTGTAGCTGCTACTACTTCAGCTTGTGGAACCTCCAATCAAGGAAATGTAACATTAGTTGTAAATAGTTTGCCTTCAGCACCAACAGTTAGTAATAATGGTCCTGTTTGCGATGGATCGACTATTAATTTAACAGCATCAACTATTACCGGTGCCGAGTATAATTGGAGTGGTCCAAATGGTTTTACTTCAAACAGTCAAAATCCTTCAATTACCAATGCTAATTCAGCAAAAAAAGGTCAATACAGTGTTTATGTAACTGTAACAGGTTGCGGAACTTCACCAGTAGCAAATACACAAGTTATAACCCATGTAATTCCAACAGCGCCTTTTGCTAACAGTGGCGGAGCAGTTTGTTTGGGCGATAGTTTAAAACTATTTGCATCTTCTAGTTCAGTTGGTCCAAATGCTATTTTTACATGGACAGGTCCAAATAGTTTTAGCTCCACCATCAAAAATCCATTTATACAAAACACCACTTCACTTAATGCGGGTAGTTATAGTTTAACAGTTACCGATTCTGGTTGTGTTTCTCCTTCTTCATCAGTAAATATAAATGTAAAAAGTATTCCTGCTGCTCCTACCCCATCAAGTAATTCGCCTATTTGCGAAGGTGTAACTTTAATGCTTTCAGCAACAAATGTAAGTGGAGCTACTTATAAATGGACAGGTCCAAATTTTAGTTCAAATACTCAAAATCCATTACTAAAAGATATTTTAAGTTCTGGTAGTGGAACATACAGTGTTTCGTCAATAGTGAACGGATGTTTTTCAGTTCCTGCCAATACAACTGTGCTAATAAACCCAACTCCAAATGCACCAACAGCAAGTAATAACGGACCAAAATGTATTGGAGATAATGTAACCCTATCGGCTTCAAATATTACAGGTGCTACTTACAGCTGGAGCGGACCAAACAGCTTTAACTCTAGTTTACAAAATCCGGTTTTATCAAACGTAGCTTTAACTCAAAGTGGCGATTATAGTGTTATAGCAATTTCATCATCATGTGTTTCAGTTCCTGCTATCACCTCGCTTCAAATAAATAGCATTCCAACTCCACCAACTATTAGCAGTAACCCTGTTTCAGGTATTGCATGTGGTGGCGATAGTGTTCAATTATTTGCTTCATTTACTGCAGGTGCTGCATACGATTGGACTGGTCCTGCTGGTTTTAACTCTGTTATGCAAAGTCCAACTTTAAGAAATGTAAATGCTTCTATGAGTGGAAAATATTTTGCAACAATTACCAAAGGTGGTTGCTCTTCAACTCCTAACAATTATAATTTAACAATTTATGATGCACCAAATACTAGCGATATTTCTGGTTTAAATGAACTAAAAAACTATGAAACAGCTACCTATACTGTAACTGGTTCTCCTAATTCTACCTATATTTGGATTGCATATGGTGGAGGTTCAGTAATAGCTGGCGGAACAACAAATACTGCTACTGTAAAATGGGGAGCTGCTAATTCAACAACTGCTGTAATTAGAGTTAGAGAAACCAATGCTTCATTATGTAAAGGCGTAACTAAAGAACTTTATGTAAATGTAAAATCAAATATTGGTGTAGCTGAACAATTTAATCAACTTGGAAATGTTAGTTTATTTCCAAATCCTTCTAATAAGTTAGTAAATCTACAATTTGATTTATATAACAGTGCCTCAGCAATGATAGAAATTGTAGATGTTTTAGGTAAAAAACAATTTGTTCAAACTAACACAATTAGCAACAAAGAATTATTACCAATAGATATTTCTGCTTTAAAAGCAGGCGTATATTTTGTAAATATTACCATTAACCAAAACAAAAAAGTGATGCGTTTAGTGGTTGAATAAAAATGTAAGTGATTATAATTTTAAAAAAAAGAACGTATTTATTGCGTTCTTTTTTTTTGCTTTGCAATGAATAAATAAACAAAATGAAAATAGAAATTTGGAGTGATGTAATGTGTCCGTTTTGCTATATTGGTAAACGAAAGTTTGAAACTGCATTGGCACAATTTGACCATAAAAATGAGGTAATAGTAGAATGGAAAAGTTTTCAACTAAATCCTAATTTAGTAACCGATACCAGTAAAAATACCATTCAGCATTTGGCCGAAAGTAAAGGATGGACAATGGATTACACCCATCAATCTATTCAACATGTTACAGATGTGGCCACAGAAGTTGGCTTACATTTTGACTTTGAAAAAGCAGTAGTTGCTAATTCATTCGATGCACACAGGTTATTACATTTAGCAAAAAAACATAACCTTCAAAACCAATGTAAAGAATTACTATTAGGAGCTTATTTTACTGAAGGTAAAAACACTGCCGACCATGAAGTGCTATCAAATATTGGACTTCAAATTGGTTTAGATGCCACCGAAATTTCAAATGTTTTGGAAAGCAATCAATTTGCTGATGAAGTGAATAACGATATTCAGCATTCACAAGAAATAGGAGTTCGCGGAGTTCCGTTTTTTGTTTTGGACAATAAATACGCTATTTCTGGTGCTCAAAGTAGTGAAACATTTTTAGCTGCTTTAACGCAAACATGGAATGAAACTATGAATGTAAAAAGTTAAACATTTGAACTTTTAACTATAAAAAATGACATTCAAAAAAGCCATACAAACGCTTAAAAAAGACAAGGTTTTTAGTGAAATCACATTGCTTTGCAATGACAAAGTTCAAAGCCGATTTGATGCCTTAGGCACCAACGATGATTTATACATTTCGTTATTGCGAAGCATTGTTTCTCAACAATTATCAACCAAAGCTGCAAGCACCATTTACGGACGTTTTTTAGATTTATTTCCTGATAAATACCCAAACTCAACACTCATTCTAGAAACCAAAGATGAACAATTGAGAGCAGCTGGATTATCGTTTCAAAAAATAAGTTACATAAAAGCAGTTGCTCAATATTCATTGACCAATAATTTATCGCAAGCACATATAAACCAACTAAGCAACGATGAAATTATAACAGAACTTACTTCTATAAAAGGAGTTGGAAAATGGACAGTAGAAATGATTTTGATATTTGGCTTAAAGCGTTTAGATGTATTTCCTTACGATGATTTAATTGTGAAAAATCGTATTGTAAAAATGTACAATATCACTTCAAAAGGCAAACAACTAAAAGCCGATTGCCACCAAATAGCCGAAAAATGGAAACCTTACAGAAGCATTGCTAGCTTGTTTTTATGGGAAAGTAAGGGGATGTAAAAGGAGATAAATTGATTATTTTATTTATTCAGAAAAAGGATAATCAAACCAAAAGTAAACGCAACTTGACCAATCCAAAATATAAACATCCATTTTATAATATCCGATTTTGTTTCAGCAATTTCTTTTCTAATTTCTTGCTTTGCAATTTCAATGTCTTTGTTTACAATTTTCTCAAAAGTATCTGTTTGTTTTTCAATAGTTTTTTGAGCTTTTGTGTCTATAAATTCTAAAACCTGATTTGCTTCATGTTCTGAAAATCTTGATTTTAAAATTTCGTAAACTTTTAATTCTAATGCGCTCATAGATAATTATTTTTTAGCAAATATATTGTTTTAGTTATCAAATCAAAAACAACAATATTTGAAAAATAAATCAAATTTAAAAACAGCTACCACCAATTAGCCAAATTATTGAAGTATAGCCAGCTTGTTTTTATGGGAAAGTAAGGGGATGTAGGGAAAGGTTTTTACGTTATTTCAATTATAATTTGAATAAATTATTTTGTTGATTGAAAGTTGCTAACTGCATTATTTAATTAACGTTTTTTGTAAGAAAACAAATATGAATAATTTAAATGATTTCTACGAATTCGTAAATAAACATTCTCTTGCTTTAGCTTTATTTATAATTGCAATTATTGAAACTACAAAACAAGTTTTACAAAAGAAAGTTGAAGTTGCATTTGTTGAAAAAATATCAAAAATTCAAGAAGAAGTAAAAGCAGAATTTGTAAAACAAAATGAAAATATCAAAGCTGAACTTTCTTTTAGTAATCAGCACAACCTAAATTTAATGGCTATTGAACGAGAAGCTATTTTTGATTACAATAAGAATTTTTGGGTTTTACAAAATCTTTTTAGAGATTTATCATTTATGTCAATAAAAGAAGATTCTATTACATATTACGATGAATTAATTATAAATTTAGATTCTGTTTCAAACTCCTTTGATTTAGCAACTAGCCATTTGTATCTTTTCAATATAAAAAACGAAACTTTTTTACAAAAACAACTAGAACTCACGATTAAAACGATAAAGTATAGTATTAGTTTAAAGAAAAAAATCATAGAAGTAAAAAATATACTTGAAATAAATAAAACAAATAAAATAGATTTCAATGTTTATGAATTTGAAAAAGTAAGTACAATTATAACTGCTTTTCAAGATTCAAAAAAGGAAGAATATGTTGAAATAATAAAAAGTTTTAGAGAATTGATTCTAAGTTTATCTGATAAATTTAAAGCTCAATAATTCTTATTTAAAATAAACAATAAATCTATTTTTTTTTATGTTTTCCCTTCGCTCACGCTTTGCGTGATTGTCATACCGATAGCAAAAAAAACTTGGAAATTTCGTCTCTTTTGGACTGGCAAGAAAAAAACAAAAAATGTTATCTAGATTATTACATTTCAATTGTTTTATTTGTAGTACTTTTATTATAAATAGTCTGTAAACTTTACAAAATAAAATTATCATTGATGGAACAACTAAATTGCGATATTATACTAAAAATTGGAGGCTTAATTACCCTAATTATATTGGCATTTATTGCCGGAAAAACTTTAAAAGATATAAATATTGCTCCTTTTGGTATTGATAATGAATCAAAAAGTAAGGCAATTATGAAGATTGTACGAAGTATATTTATTTATTTGTGTATATCCTTGATTCTTGTTGCAGGAATTTTTAAATTATTTCAAGAACAAGTAGTTTTATTACTTTTTTTAGCAGGATTAGGTGCACTAGGCATTAATTTGGTTAAAGAATTAAAAGAATAAAATAACATTTTTAATCACTAAAAATTATATAGAAAATATGAAAAAGAAAATCCTTTACAGTCTGATTGGAACAATTATTTTATTGACTTTAACCAATCCTTCTTTGAAAGATTTTAAAGAACACATAGGTTACAGCTCTAAACTGATTGTAAATGATAATACAGCCATTAAATATTCATCAATTTATAAAGAGAATAACTATTTTTTATTAAGTTTGTATTCTTGTGAAGGAGTAAAGTGCTTCGGTTACAATTATGAAAGTCAAAATACAATATCATTTAATGAAAAATATTTTGGCATACTCGGAAATTTCTTTAAAATAAACTCTGATTAAGTGTAATACTAATTTAAAATGAATAGAGAATTTCCAAACTCGTTTTGTTAGCTCGTGTTGGAGACACTACAATCATTGATAATCCGTAAAGTGCTCTGCTAAATATACGGATAGTTGAGATTTATTTTTTATAAGCTAAAACAAATAACCACAATATGAGATATAAATACATACTTACAGTTTCAATATTTTTATTGTTATCAATAAACAATTGGGCTCAATCAACATACAATATAAAAAAAGCTAAGTATAAACGAGCTAGTGAAGCTTACGGATATATAAAGGGACAAGAATATTCTTTGAATTTAATCAAAAGTGAATTCCCTAAATTTGAAAACAGTATTTTAAAGGCTCAAACCGACTTTAATTCAAATTTTGGTAAATCAATAGAAAAAATTGAAGATTACTTACAAGTATTTTTAGGTAAAGATGACTTCGAAAAATATGTCGAAAAGTTAGAATCAGAATTGATTAAAATTTATTCTAATAAAACTTTCACTATACAAATTGCAACAAATTACATCAATGAAATAGAAAATAGAGCTAAAGGAAAAATTGCTTCACCTGTTTTAGAAACACTTTTATCGTTTCAATATTCAGATAAACCTCAAGATGAATATTTAGCTGGATTTACAAAAATATATAAAACCAAGAATCACCCAAAATCAAAAAATACTGATTGGCAAATTAAAGTTCCAATAAGTTGGAAGGGAGAAGAGGCAGAAAGACCAAATATTATTCAAAAATTTACGGATGATTTTGGTGATGGAAATCAAAGTATAATGCTTATGGTAATGCCGTTGCCTAAAGTAACGAATTATACTAAAAAAGAGCTTACTGAATTTTTCAACCAGTCAAATATGAAAAATATGATTCCTGAAAACGGGAAGTTTATTTCTTATACAAAAATGACAATTGATAACAATAGTGGAGGAATGCTAGAAATTGAACTAACTCAAGCCAGCCTTGACGTTAATATAAAAATGAGAATGGTTCAGTTTATGTTTATTTATAACAATAAAATGTATATTCTACAATGTGTTCTTGGGTCAGAAAAGATTGAGACTAATTTATCATTTGAAATGCAAAAATCCTTACCTCTGTTTAAATTAATAGCTAGATCAATTGTTGTAAATGAACAATACAAATAGAATTATTTACTTGTAAAAGTTGATAATAAAGTTATTATGAAAAATACTATAAAGAATATCCAAAATCTATTAAATACAAATGGTTTATAATCTTCTTTATTAGGTTTCATAAAAAGTAATTCTCCCAAAAACCAAATTGCAGCAGAAGCTAAGAAAATACCAATAGAAAAACTAAAAATAATTACTATAGAAGTAATCTTCATTGAAAATGATTTGATTATTCCGAATCCAAAACTCAAAACAATAATAGAAATTATTTTATATTTAATCTCTTTTTTCATAATTAAAAAATTTAAAAACCTATTGCGAATATATGGATTATATTGAAGTTTTTACTTCGCATTTTTGTCACTTCGCATTCCACACTTTTTACCCTTCCATCAAAGCTTCCACGTGCTTTTTATTGGCTAATTGTCCGCAGGCTGCGTCTATGTCTTTTCCTCGGCTTCTTCTCACTGTAGCTTTTACGCCATTCTTTTCCAAATAAGCACAAAAGGCATCTATTTTTTTGCTATCGGCTTTTTCAAACTGCCCGTCACCAGTTGGATTGTATTCAATAATATTCACTTTTGCAGGCACTTTTTTGCAGAATTTTAACAATAATTTGGCATCTTCCAAGCTTTCGTTAAAGTCTTTAAAGGCTATATATTCAAAAGTAATTCTACTTTTTGTTTTGGCATAAAAATGTTGCAATGCTTTGCCAACAGCTTCCAAACTATTGGTTTCATTAATTGGCATAATCAAATTACGTTTTTCATCACTGGCCGCATGAAGTGAAAGTGCCAACCTGAATTTTACATTGTCGTCACCTAATTTTTCTATCATTTTTGCAATGCCAGCAGTACTTACCGTAATGCGTTCATTGCTCATGTTTAAACCTTCGGGTAATGTAATTTTTTTAATGGCAGCCATTACATTGCTGTAATTTAACAATGGTTCTCCCATTCCCATAAATACAATATTGGTCAAAGGTTTTCCGTAATGTTGATTGGCCCAATTTTTTATATGAACTACTTGGTCGTAAATTTCGGCAGGTGTTAAATTACGTTCTCGTTTCATAGTTCCAGTTGCGCAAAACTTACATGTTAAACTGCAACCAACTTGGCTACTTACACAAGCTGTCATTCTATCTTCGGCAGGAATTAAAACGCCTTCCACCAAAAAACCATCATGTAAACGGAAACTACTTTTTATGGTTTTGTCGTCACTTACTTGTTTGTCCTGAATTTTTATGTGATTGATGCAAAATTCTTCGTTCAATAAAGCCCTTAACTCTACAGAAAGATTGCTCATTTCATCGAAAGAAATGGCTGATTTTTTCCAAAGCCATTCATACACTTGCTGGCCTCTAAAAGCAGGTTGGCCTTTTTTTATAAAAACGGCTTTTAACTCATCTAACGTGAGTTCACGAATATCTATTTTGTTCAATATTTTGAATGATAAGTCAATATTGTTTTGCTAAAACTTAGTATTAAGGTTTTAGTTTTACTATTTTGTTGTCTCGTAACACTACAAGTTCACTGTTTTTTAGCTTTTTAAATTCTAAAAGTTTTTCATAAGCTTTTTCAAGTCCTTTTAAAATTTTATTTTTCTCTTCTATTTGTATTTCAATTGTTGTCATAATAATTTTTTAAAAAGTTAAACTTCTCATAGTTCACAATATTCAGTAATCCATCTATTTGTTTATCAGCCAAAAGTTCATGTTTCCCTTCAGAATTGTCAAAAATCAATGCTCCATCAACAATTGGCAGGTAAATATCAAATAAGTTTTTAATTCCTTTCTTGTATCTTCTCTCAATAATTTCTGATTCTATGTTATGTCCACCTTCTAAAACTCTTGTTTTTACACGTTCTTTTGCTAATTCAATACTTTGCAACCAAAAGAACAACAATGTTACACGATATCCTTTTTCTTTTGCTTCAGCAATTTTATTTTTATAACTTCTAGTTGATAATGTTGTTTCAAATGCAAATGTTTCATTTTCAGAAAGCAATTCATTTATCCTTTTTAACATTATTCGACCAGCTTCAAATGAAACTTTTTCTGGTTGAAAAGGAGATAACCCTTTTGCTATCTCATCGGCATTTACAAACTCTTTACAATCCAAAATTTCAGGTAGAATAGTAAAAGATGCGGTAGTTTTACCTGCCCCATTACATCCTGCAATTATGTAGAGTTTTTTATCATTCATATTCTCAAATTATTTTTGATTCCGATTTTGTTCAATATTTTGAATGATAAGTCAATATTGTTTAACTAAACTTTTGTAATTATTCATTATTGCGAGGAAGGAAGTAATCTCACTGAGGGATTGCTTCGTTCCTCGCAATGACGAAATGCAAGCTTTATTTAAATTCTGCTAAAACAGTTTTTCCACCTTTAACCACTTGGTTAAGGTTTACATTAATTTTAGTACCTAATGGTAAAAATAAATCAACACGTGAACCAAATTTTATAAAACCCATTTCAGCGCCTTGTTCTGCTTGTTGTCCTTCTTTAACATACCAACAAATGCGTTTGGCTAATGCTCCAGCTATTTGACGGAACAGTACCGAAACACCATCAGCTTTTTCAATAACTGTAGTTGTACGTTCGTTTTCTGTTGATGATTTTGGATGCCAAGCTACTAAATATAAACCTTTGTGGTATTTAAAATATTTTACAATTCCACCTATTGGATTGCGGTTTACATGCACATTGAATGGACTCATGAATACAGAAACTTGGATTCTTTTTTCATTGTAATATTCAGTTTCCATTACTTCTTCAATAACCACCACTTTTCCATCTGCTGGACAAATAACTTGATTTTCGTTTTGAATTACTGTAACCGTTGGGTTTCTGAAAAATTGTAGTATGATAATCAAAAACACCACTGATAAAAATAAAATGGAGTTGATTAACCAATTAATTTCGGTAAAACCTATGGCAAAATTTAAGGCAAATAAACCCAGTAATGTGATAAGTATCGTAGCTTTTCCTTCTCTATGTAGCATGTAATATTTGTTTTTTGAACTGGCAAATATAAATAAAGCTTATAAATTTTATGTTTTATTTCTTGTTGAATCATTTTCACAGTGAAGTTTAAAATGAAAAATTGGAATTAGTTGATATTCCAAAAATGACTTAAAACACTTAAGCTCTTTTTTTGTATATCTATTTAGACTAAATATAAATAGTTCGAATAATTGTTTTAAATTTGCAATGCTAAACTTAAATAAAAGTTAGAAAATGTCAGATACACAAGAAGTTGATATAATTGACCAAGTAGTAAGCCAAGAATACAAATATGGTTTTAGTACCAATATTGAAATGGATTCGGCTCCAATGGGATTGAGTGAAGATATTGTTAGGTTTATTTCTTCCAAAAAAAATGAACCAGAATGGATGTTGGAATGGCGACTAAAAGCATACCGCTATTGGTTAACTTTGGAAGAACCTAATTGGCAAAATTTTAAATTAAAGCCAATCAATTACCAAGATATTATTTATTATGCTGCTCCTAAAGAAAGAATAAAATTAGATAGTTTGGACCAAGTGGATCCTGAATTATTGAAAACATTTGAAAAATTAGGAATCAGTTTATCAGAACAAAAACGTTTATCGGGTGTAGCAGTTGATGCGGTCTTTGACTCAGTTTCAATTGCTACCACTTTTAAAGACCAATTGTATGAAAAAGGAGTTATTTTTTGTGCCATTAGTGAAGCATTGCACGAGCACCCAGAATTGGTGAAAAAATATATTGGCTCTGTAGTTCCTTATACCGATAATTATTTTTCGGCTTTAAATGCTGCTGTATTTAGCGATGGAAGTTTTGTTTATATTCCAAAAGGCGTTCGTTGCCCTATGGAACTTTCAACTTATTTCCGTATCAATGCTGAAAATACGGGTCAGTTTGAACGCACCTTAATTATAGCTGACTATAACAGTTATGTAAGTTATTTGGAAGGATGTACCGCACCAATGCGCGATGAAAATCAATTACACGCAGCTGTTGTTGAATTAATTGCCATGGAAAAAGCGGAAATAAAATACTCTACTGTTCAAAATTGGTATCCTGGTGATAAAGATGGAAAAGGTGGAATTTATAATTTTGTAACCAAGCGTGGAAGTTGTGAAGGAAATTACTCTAAAATTAGCTGGACACAAGTAGAAACTGGTAGCGCCATTACTTGGAAATATCCAAGTTGTATTTTAAAAGGTGATTATTCAACAGGAGAATTTTTCTCGGTGGCAGTTACTAATAATAGGCAAATTGCCGATACTGGCACCAAAATGATTCATATTGGAAAGCATACCAAAAGCAGAATTGTATCGAAAGGAATCTCTGCTGGTAAATCGCATAATTCATACAGAGGTTTAGTAAAAGTAAATAAACGTGCTGAAAATGCTAGGAATCACACCCAATGTGATAGCATGTTAATTGGTGATAGAAGTGGCGCGCATACTTTTCCATATATTGAAATTAACAATAAAACTGCACAAGTAGAACACGAAGCAAGTACCAGTAAAATTGGTGAAGATCAAATATTTTACTGCAACCAACGTGGTATTGGAACCGAAGAAGCTGTTGGATTAATTGTAAATGGTTTTTGTAAAGAAGTATTGAACCAATTGCCAATGGAATTTGCAGTAGAAGCACAAAAGTTATTAGCGGTAAGTTTAGAAGGAAGTGTAGGATAAAAAGCAGCTGGCGGCTAGCCTTTAGCTACTAGCAAAATAAAAAGTAATTAATTAAAATATATAGCAATTTGTAATGGCCAGAAGCCAGAAGCCAGTTGCCGGAAGCAAAAAATGTTAAGTATAAACGATTTAAGAGCAGAAATAGAAGGTAAAAAAATCCTGAATGGATTAAGTTTAGAAGTTAAAGCTGGTGAAGTTCATGCTATTATGGGTCCAAACGGAGCTGGTAAAAGCACACTTTCATCGGTATTAGCTGGTAGAGCTGAGTATGAAGTTACAGGTGGAAGTGTTACTTATGAAGGTAAAAATTTGTTGAACTTGAGTCCTGAAGACAGAGCCCGCGAGGGTTTGTTTTTAGCATTTCAATATCCAATAGAAATTCCAGGTGTTTCAACTACCAATTTTTTAAAAACAGCCGTTAACGAAAAACGTAAATACTTGGGTTTAGATCCAATGGAAGCAACTGATTTTTTGAAAATGATGCGTGAAAAAATGGATTACGTAGAAATGGATAAATCATTGACTTCTCGTTCGTTAAATGAAGGATTTAGTGGTGGTGAAAAGAAGAGAAATGAAGTGTTTCAAATGGCCATGTTAGAACCAAAATTATGTATTATGGATGAAACCGATTCAGGTTTAGACATTGATGCGTTGCGTTTGGTTTCAAATGGTGTAAATAAATTAAGAAATAAAGACAATGCATTTTTAGTAATTACTCATTACCAAAGATTATTAGATTACATAGTTCCAGATTTTGTGCATGTATTGTACAAAGGAAGAATAGTAAAAAGTGGTGACAAAGAATTAGCAAAAGAACTGGAAGTAAAAGGCTACGACTGGATAAAACAAGAAGTAGAAGCTAATTCATAAAAATTCGAACTAAAAATTCGAAGCACTAAATATTATACTAAATAGGTGTGTTGAGTTCAGAATTTTAAGTCAAGAATTTTATTTAAAAATGTTTCGAATTTCGTTATTCGGATTTAGAATTTAATAAAAAATGTTAATAGAAAATATAAAAACAGCGTTTACGCAATACAAAAATCAAGCGGAAGTGAGTGGTTTTTCTGCATTGCGTGAGCAAGCTTACAATGAGTTTGAAAAATTAGGATTGCCAACTACTAAAAATGAAGAATGGAAGTATACTAATTTAAAAGCTTTAGCAAATAAAGATTTTGAATCGACTTGTATAAGTAGTGGGAATGTAAAAGCATTTTTGCAAAATGCTTTATTGAATAAAATTACTGCCAATAAATTAGTTTTTGTAAATGGAACTTTCAATTTAGAATTATCGGAAATAATAGAAAAAGACAACAGCATTTTTATTACTAATTTGGCTAAAGCTCGTTCGTTACATACTGAATTATTTAACCAACATTTTGGTAAATATGCCAATAGTGAAAACAACGCTTTGAACTCGTTAAACACTGCTTTATTAAGTGATGGTGCATTTGTTTATGTGCCAACAAATAAAACGGTTGAATTCCCTATTTTCATTGTAAACATTGCTGATTCGAGCGATGTAAATGTTTTAAACCAACCTAGAAATTTAGTAATAGTTGAAAAAAGTGCATCGGTTCATTTAATTGAAATGTACTATTCTTTGGTCTCAAATTCGGTTTTTACCAATGTGGTAAATGAAATTTATGCCAACGAAAATTCACATGTGGAGCATTATAAAATTCAACAACAAGAAGGAGAAAGTTACCATAATAATTTTACCCAAATTTTCCAAGAAGCAAACACTAATGTGAACCATGTTACGCTTACTTTAGATGGAACATTGGTTCGTAATAATTTGCATTTTTACCTAAACGGACAAAATTGTAATAGCTTATTATATGGTTTGTATATGCCTCATGGAAATAGTTTGGTTGATAATCACACAAGAGTGGATCATGCGCAACCAAATTGCAATAGCAACGAATTATACAAAGGCATAATGATGGATAAATCTGTGGCGGTTTTTAATGGTAAAATCATGGTTCATTTGGATGCTCAAAAAACAAATGCTTACCAACGAAATCAAAATATTTTATTAAGCGATGAAGCTACTGTAAATACTAAACCTCAATTAGAAATTTTTGCTGATGATGTAAAATGTACGCATGGCGCAACCATTGGTCAATTAGATGAAGAACCTATGTTTTATTTAAGAAGCCGCGGTATTCCTGAAGATGTAGCCAGAAAAATGCTGCTAAATGCTTTTGCTGATGACATAGCTGAAAAAATAAAAATTCCAGAATTAGTAAAATTGTTAGAAGAAGAAATAGAGAAGAAATTATAAAAAAAATAGCCACAGATTACACAGATTTCACAGAAACAAATCAGAAAAATCTGTGTAATAAATGTTGAATCCGTGATAAATATTTACATCGAATAATTCAGTGTAATCTGTGAAATCTGTGGCAAAAACAAAAAAAATAAATGTCAAAATTAGATATTATATCAATAAGAAATCAGTTTCCAATACTTCATCAAGAGGTTAATGGAAAGCCTTTGATTTATTTTGACAATGCTGCCACAACACAAAAACCTCAATCGGTAATAGATGCTTTAGTTAAATATTACTCGTACGACAATGCAAACATTCACAGAGCGGCACATACGTTAGCTGCTCGTTCTACCGACATGTTTGAAGATACTCGAAAAACCATTCAAGCATTTATAAATGCAAAAGAAGTAGAAGAATGTATTTTTACAAAAGGTGTTACTGAAAGTATCAATTTAGTAGCACAATCTTGGGGACGAAAGTTTCTAAATACTGGCGATGAAGTAATCATTACCACCATGGAACATCACAGTAATATTGTTCCTTGGCAAATGATTTGCGAAGAAAAAGGTGCCATTTTAAAGGTAATTCCCATCAACGATGCTGGTGAATTATTAATGGATGAGTATGATAAAATGCTTACTTCCAAAACCAAAATGGTAGCTTGTGTATGGGTGAGTAATGCTTTAGGAACCATTAATCCTGTGAAGGAAATAATAGAAAAAGCACATGCTGTAGGCGTTAAAGTTTTGTTA
>Ga0247839_1004873_pt1 | contig 16770 bp, 11 predicted proteins | sample LaCruzMarch2015__6_FD_192405 | JGI IMG/M metagenome (GOLD analysis project Ga0247839, IMG submission 192405) | Freshwater microbial communities from meromictic Lake La Cruz, Castile-La Mancha, Spain - LaCruzMarch2015_16m | ecosystem: Environmental > Aquatic > Freshwater > Lake | place: Spain... | reverse complement strand
TGAACTCGACGAGTTCGTTGGCGTAGCGGAAGGCACCGGCGGTACCGGTCCCGGTGCCGGAAGGCAGGTCGCCGCGCAGCGCGACGATGCGGTGGATGCCCTGCGTCTGGTAGCGATCGAGGATGGCACGCACCTCGTCCGGGTTCGAGCCGATGCAGGCGAGGTGCGGGGCGGTGTCGATGCCCTGGCCGCGTAGCCAGGCGACGGTCTCGAAGGTCCCGTCGCGGGTGGATCCGCCGGCACCGTAGGTGACCGAGAAATATTCAGGACCGACGGCGTTGAGTTCCGCAATCGTGGTCTTGAGTTTCTCCATGCCCTCGGGGGTCTTGGGCGGGAAGAGTTCGAAGCTGAATGAAGGTTTGGAACCGGTTGGCGAGGACATGCGTGGGGAGCCTCCAGCCGCCGGCCGCCGGCCGCCGACTCGGGATCAGGGGTAAAACCCTGAGCCGCGAGTGGCCGCGGGTGGTCGGAGGTCAAGCAAACGGTGGAGCCAGCCCCAGCCGCCGTCGACCGGGCCTTGCGACCCCCCGCTGGCGGCGGGCGGCGGGCGGCTTAGTACCTCAGTACCGATAGTGCTCGGGCTTGTAAGGCCCATTCACCGGGATGCCGAGATAGTCAGCCTGTGTCTTGGTGAGTGTGGTGAGCTTGGCGCCGATCTTGCCCAGATGCAGCCGCGCGACCTCCTCGTCCAACTGCTTGGGCAGGATGTAGACCCCGATCGGATACTTCTCGGTGTGGGCATAGATCTCGATCTGCGCCAGCACCTGGTTGGTGAAGCTGTTGGACATCACGAAACTCGGGTGGCCGGTGCCGCAGCCCAGGTTCACCAGGCGCCCTTCGGCCAACAGGATGATCCGCTTGCCGTCCGGGAAGATGATGTGGTCGACCTGCGGCTTGATGTTCTCCCACTCGTACTTGGCGATGCCGGCGATGTCGATCTCGTTGTCGAAGTGACCGATGTTGCAGACGATCGCCTGATCCTTCATGGCGGCCATGTGGTCGTGGGTGATGATGCCCAGGTTGCCGGTGGCGGTGACGAAAATATCGGCGAGCGGCGCGGCCTCTTCCATGGTGACGACGCGGAAGCCCTCCATCGCAGCCTGCAGGGCGCAGATCGGGTCGATTTCGGAGATCCAGACGGTGGCGCCCAGACCGCGCAGTGACTGCGCGCTGCCTTTGCCCACGTCGCCGTAACCGCAGACCATGGCGATCTTGCCGGCGATCATCACGTCGGTGGCACGCTTGATGCCGTCCACCAGCGACTCGCGGCAGCCGTAGAGGTTGTCGAACTTGGACTTGGTGACCGAGTCGTTGACGTTCATGGCGGGGAAGAGCAGGGTCCCGGCCTTGGCCATATCGTAGAGGCGGTGCACGCCGGTGGTGGTCTCCTCGGTCACGCCCTTGATCGCCTCGGCCAGATGGTGCCAGTGGCGCGGATTGCGCTGGAAGGTGCGGGAGAGCACGCCGAGGATGGCGGTCCACTCCTCGTTATCGTCCGCCGTGGGGGCGGGGACGCGCCCGGCCTTTTCGAATTCCACGCCTTTGTGGACCAGCAGTGTCGCATCGCCGCCGTCGTCCAGGATCATGTTGGGGCCGCCGCCGTCAGGCCAGTTGACCACCTGCTCGGTGCACCACCAGTAGTCTTCCAGACTCTCACCCTTCCAGGCGTAGACCGGCACGCCGGCCGCGGCGATGGCGGCGGCGGCGTGATCCTGGGTGGAGAAAATGTTGCAGGAAGCCCAGCGGACCTGGGCGCCGAGCTGGACCAGGGTCTCGATCAGCACCGCGGTCTGGATGGTCATGTGCAGGCTGCCGGTGATGCGCGCCCCGGTCAGCGGTTTGGACTGACCGTATTTCTTGCGCAGGGCCATCAGGCCCGGCATCTCGGTCTCGGCGATGCGCATTTCCTTGCGGCCCCAATCGGCCAGGGACATGTCCGCTACTTTGTAGTCGGTGAACTCACTCATGGGTTTAAGCTCCAGTGTTAAACGTGAGTGAGCGCCGTTGTCAGAGTCGACCCGGCCGCCGAGCCTGGCCTGGAGCCGTCAGGTCCCAGGTCGCAACGCTCCTCGGTGGCGAGGTGTTGGAAAAATGTTCGTCCGCAGATGGACGCGAATCAGCGCAAATCAAGTCCGCGGGCCAGCCGACGCCCGCCGGCGGCGAAGACGGCCCAGGTCCGCTCGAGGCTTGCCGACCAGCGGATCCTACCGCATCACTCAGTTCGCGTCTGTCTGCGGTCGCCGGCGGCTTAAATTCCGGCTGCCGCGCGCAGCGCCTCGGCCTTGTCGGTGCGCTCCCAGGAGAAACCCGGCTCGGTGCGTCCGAAGTGACCATAGGCGGCGGTGGTGCGGTACTTGATCAGGTCGCGGTTGCCCAGATCGAGCATGCGGATGATACCGTAGGGCCGCAGATCGAAATGTTCGCGGATCAGCTCGATGATCCGGTGTTCGCTGACATTGGCGGTGCCGAAGGTGTCGATCGAGACCGAGGTCGGCTCGGCGACGCCGATCGCATAGGAGACCTGGATTTCGCACTTGTCGGCCAGGCCCGCGGCGACGATGTTCTTCGCGACATAACGCCCGGCGTAAGCCGCCGAGCGGTCGACCTTGGATGGATCCTTGCCGGAAAAGGCGCCGCCGCCGTGCCGTGCCATGCCGCCGTAAGTGTCGACGATGATCTTGCGTCCGGTGAGTCCGCAGTCGCCGACGGGGCCGCCGATGACGAACTTGCCGGTCGGGTTGATGTGGTACTGGGTCTCGCCCTTGAGCCAGCCGGTCTCGCTCAGCACGGGCTTGATGATCTCCTCCATGACTGCTTCGTGGAGCATTTCCTGGGTGACGTCGGGGCTGTGCTGAGTCGAGAGCACCACGGCCTGGACCGCCACCGGCCGGCCATCCTGGTAGCGGAAAGTGACCTGTGATTTGGCGTCCGGACGCAGCCAGGGCAGGGTGCCGTTCTTGCGCACCTCGGCCTGGCGCTTGCACAGGCGATGCGCGTAGTCGATCGGCGCCGGCATCAACAGGTCGGTTTCGTTGGTTGCGTAGCCGAACATGAGCCCCTGGTCGCCGGCCCCCTGCGCTTCCTCGGTCTCCCGGTCCACGCCCTGGTTGATGTCCTTGGATTGCTCGCCGAGGGCGACGAGCACCCCACAGGTGTGACCGTCGAAGCCGACCTCCGAGTTGTCGTAGCCGATCTCGTTCACGACCTGACGCACGACGCGTTCGTAGTCGATTTTCAGGTCGGCGTCGGTGAGGGTGATCTCACCGGCCAGCATGACGAAGCCCGTCTTCACCAGGGTTTCACAGGCGACCCGCGCCTTCGTGTGGTTGGGGTCGCGCCGGTAGATCTCGTCGAGCACCGCGTCGGAGATCTGGTCGGCCATCTTGTCGGGGTGGCCTTCGGAAACGGACTCGGAGGTGAAGATGTAATCTTTGCTCATGGACTTGAATTGGTTTGTTCGGCCAAGTGTGGAAAACCCAGCCGCTAAGGATAAAGCTTCGTCGGGAGAGATCCTAGCCCCGCGACGGCAGTTCCAAATTCGGGTGGCCGCCGCCGGCAGCGTGTCGGCAGCGATGCTGATGGTGGATGCGCTGCTCCACCCGACGAAACCTATCCAGCGCCGGGCGCGGCGCGGCGCGTAGCGGGACGGTGACGACGGTTGCCATTTTGCCGCGTGGGTAGCTTATGCTTATCGTCAAATCGGGCCGTCCGGTCGGGGCGTCAGCGGGTACGCGCCCGGCTGACGGGGAGTTCAAGTGCATTTCACTCAAGAGATTATCGAGGGTCTGACCCAGGGCGTGGCGGTCTACCGGCCGACCCCGGATGGTCAGGACTTTCTGCTGACTTACCTCAATCCGGCGGCGGCCCGTCTGGTGCGCCGCGACCGTGCCGAACTGATCGGGCAGACGCTGCGCGAGGCCTTCCCCGGCGCGGCGGCCATGGGTTTGCTGGAGCTGTTGCGGCAGGTCCACGCCACCGGCGAGCCCGGGCTGATCGAGGCCAGCCGGTATCAGGACGACCACCTGGACATGTGGGCCGCCAACCGGGTGTTCCGCCTGGCCTCGGGCGAACTGGCGACGGTCTTCGAGGATCAGTCCTCACGGGTGGCCGCGGACCGCGCCCAGGTGTCCATTCGCAACCGCTACCGGTCGGTCTTCGAGAACAGCCTGATCGGCATCTTCACGGTGAATCGCGAGCGGGTGATCGAGGAGATCAACCAGCGCGCCTGTGAGATTTTCGGTTTCACCGTCGAGGAGGCCGTCGGCAGTTCGGTCGCGCTGCTCCATTGCTCCCCCGAACACTACCGGCGCTTCGGTGTCCAGTTCTTCGCCCAGGTCGACGAAGGGGGCGTGTTCAATATCCGCTATCCCCTACGGCGCGCGAACGGCTCGGTTTTTCCGGCCGAGTTGTCGGGTAAGCCGCTGAACGGGCGCGATTTGACCGACGGGGTGGTCTGGGTGGTCGCCGACCTGTCCGAAGCGCAGGCGATCGAGGCGGCATTGCGTGAGAGCGAGTCGCGTTACGCCCTGGCCGTGGCCGGTGCGAATGACGGTCTGTGGGACTGGAAGGTCCCCGAGGATCAGGTGTACTACTCGCCGCGCTGGAAGGCGATGCTGGGCTATGACGACGCGGAGCTTCCCAGTCGCTTCGAGGAGTGGCGCACGCGGGTGCACCCCGACGATCTGCCGGGTGCGCTGGCGGCCATCGATGCCCATCTGCAGGGCGCCGTCGATCACCTGGACATCGAGTTCCGGATGCGCCACAAGGACGGCACCTGGCGTTGGATTCTGGCGCGTGCCGCCTGCGTGCGCGATGCCGACGGCCGGCCCCTGCGGATGGCCGGGTCCCACACGGATATCACCGAACGCAAGCGCGTTGCCGACCAACTTCAGGAGAATGAGCACCGCCTGCATGCGGTCTTCACCGCCGTGCAGACCGGGATCGCCATCATCGATCTGGAGGCGCACCGTGTCGTCGATGCCAACGAGAAGGCGTCTGAAATCCTGGGGATCGACCGTCAGGCGCTAGTGGGTGCGCGCTGCTACGCGCATTTTTGCGCCGACCCGCTCGCCTGTCCCTTCCTGTCCGACCTGCACCAGCGCAGTCATAACGAGATCAGCCTCAGTGGTCCTGATGGGCGCGCCATCACCGTGCTGAAGAGCGGGGTCGCTCTGGATCTGAGCGGGCGGCGCCTGCTGGTGGAGAGTTTCGTTGATATCACGGAGCGCAAGCTGGCCGAGCAGGACCTGCGGGCCGCCAAGGAGCAGGCCGAGCAGGCGGCCCTGGTCAAGAGCGAGTTCATGGCCAAGATGAGCCATGAGATCCGCACGCCGATGAACTCGATCATCGGCATGACCAAGCTCACCCTGGACAGCGACCTGGACGCGGAGCAGCGGGAAAATCTGGAGATCGTCGAAGCCTCGGCCGAGGCTTTGCTGTCGCTGATCGACGATGTGCTGGATTTTTCCAAGATCGAGGCCGGGCAGGTCGAGCTGGAGGCGGTGGACTTCGAACTGGCCGGGGTGGTCGAGGACGTGATGGACAGTTTCGGCTACCGTGCCGCTCAGAAGGGGATCGAACTGGTGCACCTGATCGAGCATACGGTGCCGGCCAGTCTGTGTGGGGATCCCAGCGGTCTGCGCCAGATTCTGGTCAATCTCATCGGCAACGCGCTGAAGTTCACCGAGACCGGCGAGGTGCTGCTCGAAGTGGCCCCGGAGATCCAGGACGCGGGGGGCCTGATGCTGCGCTTCACGATCACCGACACCGGTATCGGTGTGCCGGTGGACAAGCGCGCGGCGATCTTCGAGGCGTTCATTCAAGCCGACAACGGTACACGTCGACGTTACGAAGGCACCGGGTTGGGGCTCACCATCAGCCGCCAACTGGCGCGCATGATGGGCGGGGAAATGGGTCTTGAGGGCCGTCCGGAGGGCGGCAGCCGATTCTGGTTCACGGCGCGCTTCGGATTGGCCGAGTCCCCGGCGCCGCCGGCGGATGGGGCGGCCGTGGTGCTGGCGGGGGCACACTGTCTGATTGTCGATGACAACCGCGCCAATCGGCTGGTGCTGGAGAAGACGCTGAGCGTCTGGTCCTGTCGGGTCGCCGCGGTGACCGGCGGGCGCGAGGCGCTGGTGGAACTGGCGCGGGCGGCCGCGGCCGGCACACCCTATGACCTGGTGCTGTTGGACATGATGATGCCGGATCTGGACGGCGAAGAGACCGCCAGACTGATCCAGGCCGACCCCGCCAGCGGCCGGCCGCGGGTCATCGTGTTGACCTCGGTCGGGCATCGCGGGGAGGCGCAGCGCCTGGCCGGTCAGGGTGTCGTGGGCTGTCTGCTCAAACCCATCCGCCGCGCCCAGCTCTTCGAAACGCTGACCCAGGCCATGCAGCGGACGCCCGTGGTCGGCACGCGCGGGGGCCGGGAGCCGCCGCCCGCCGGGCCCGCGCGGGCCGCACGCGATACCAGTCTCGCCGGATTGCGCGTCCTGCTGGCCGAGGACAAACCCTTCAACCAGCGCTTGGCGGTCCAGTTGCTGGCCCGGCGCGGGGTGCTGGTCACCACGGCGGACGACGGTCGACAGGCGTTGGAGATTCACGCGTCCGTGCCTTTTGATCTGATTTTGATGGATGTGCAGATGCCGGTGATGGACGGCTTTGATACCACCCGCGCGATCCGGGAGCGGGAGTCCGCGGCCGTCGCGCCGCCGGGCCGGCCCCAGCGGCGCACCCCGATCATCGCGATGACCGCCCATGCGCTGAAGGGCGATCGGGAGCGCTGCCTGGCCGCCGGCATGGACGACTATCTGACCAAGCCCATCGATGCCGAACGGCTCTGCGAGAAAGTCCGGCTATGGTCGGGACGCGCGGACGGGGCGCCGTCGCCGGTGTCCGCGGGGATCGAGCCGCGCCCCGCGGGGAGGGTGGGTGCGCCGATCCATCCGGACAGCGCGGTGGCGCTCGCGCGGATCGCGGCTGCCTTCGGTGACGACCCGTCGGGACTCGCGGGACTGGTCGCGCTGTTCATCGAAGATGCCGAGCGGGATCTGGCCGCTCTGCAGGCGGCCGCCATGGCCGGCGACGCGACCGCGATCGTGCGGCTCGCACATTCGCTCAAGGGCATGATTCGCAACGTCGGATTGAGTGAGTTGGGTGAACTGTTCAGCCGCATCGAGGGGCTGGGAGGCGAGGGGGCCGACGGGGCGGTCGCGGCCCCGGTGGCACTGGCCGCCCGGCGCATCCACGACCTGCTTGCCGGGCTGCGTGCTTATTTGGACGGAGCGGCACCATGAAGATTCTGGTGGTTGAGGATCAGCGCTTCACCCGGCGGATGCTGGCCAGCTTTCTGACCAGCGCGGGCTATGCGGTGGCGGAAGCGCAAGATGGCTGCGAGGCCATGGAGGTGCTGGCCCGCGAACCGATCCGGTTCGTCATCACCGACTGGATGATGCCCTGTATGAGCGGTCTGGACCTGATCCGCGCCATCCGCGGGCGCAGCCTCGACCGCTGGGTCTATGTGATTCTGCTGACCGCCCGCGACGAGAAGTCGGGCATTGTGGAAGCCCTGGACGCGGGGGCGGACGACTTCATTCACAAACCGTTCGACAACGACGAACTGGCGGTGCGCATCCGCGCCGGACAGCGCATCATCGAACTCACCGAGCGGCTGGAGCGGCTGGCGATGACCGACCCCCTCACCGGGCTGCTGAATCGGCGCGGGCTGCAAGAGACGCTGGCGCACAGCTGTCCGGCGGACGCCCCGCTCGGATTCGCGGTGGCGGACATCGACCACTTCAAACGGGTCAACGATGCCCACGGGCACGATCGCGGCGATCTGGTGCTCAAGCAGATCGCCGGCCTGCTGCGCGGATTGTTCGAGCCTGACGGGATCGTCGCCCGGGTGGGCGGCGAAGAATTCTGGCTGGTGCTGCGCAACGGCGATCCGGCAGCGCTGTGCGGGCTGGTCGAGCGGGCGCGCGCGCGCGTTGCCGCGACCGCCCTGACCGATGAGGGGCATGACACCTTGAGCCTGACCTTGAGCTTCGGTCTCACCATGGTCCCCGCCCTGCAGGGACGTGATATCACGACGCTGTTCAAAATCGCGGATGGTGCCCTGTACCGGTCCAAGCAGGACGGGCGCAATCGTGTGACCTATGTCGCGCCTGATGCGTGTCCCTGAGGGTGCTTCGCTGTTGTCGCCTTTGCACCTGATATAGCCTTCGTACCTGATATCCAGGCAGACCCTTGGTGTAGGGGCGGGTTTGAAACCCGCCCCTACGTCCGGTTATCACGTCCGAATGCTATGTCCGAACATGGCCTTGGCGTAGGGGCGGGTTTGAAACCCGCCCCTACATTCGGTAATTGCATTGGACGCTGATCAGCACCGGAAATACTGCTATGCTGATTCACACAGTCGGGGCAACGAATTTCGAGCCGGCGCGGACCCGTCGTGCCGGCCGATTCGAGGCCGGCCTGACTGCCAACCGCTTCCCAGGGTTTCCGGCAACGGCCGGTCCCGGTCGACCATAGGTGCAAGATATGACTTCCAGACCTCTATTGCTCGCGGCCGTCCTTTCGGCGTGCTGGGTTCCGGCCAGCGCCGCGGACGCACCGGTACCCGGCTTGCGCGAGGTGTTCGAGGCCCACGAAAAGGCACTCGACGCCCACGACCTGGCCGGTGTGATGAAGCTGTATGCCCCAGGTGAGACGACCGTGGTCATGGGTACCATCCCCGCCGAGCGCTGGGTCGGCAGTGCGCAGATCGAGGAGGCGTATCGGAACTTCTTCGCGGACTTCGACGCCGGCTCAGTGAAGCGCAGTTGCCCGTGGGTGATCAGCGACAGCAGCGGCGATGTCGGCTGGCTCACGGCCACCTGCGATTACCAGGATGCGCGCAAGGGTGCCCCCCGCACCTTTACACTGAATGTCTCGGTGGTCCTCCAGAAACTGGACGGGGCCTGGAAGCTGCGCACCATGCACTACTCCAATCCGACGCCGCCTTAGTGAACGGTCCTTTTAGAGTGCAATCGTGAGGCCAACAGTGTCCGCTGCGGAGAATCCATGATGAGCGATAAGCCTGTAACCGTGCCCGATCCCGACCTGGACCACCTCGACGAACCAGGTCGTCGGGACTTCCTGATCGGCCTGGGTCGCTGGTCGAAGATCGCGATCGGTGTCGCGGTCTTTGGCGGCCTGGCCGGGGGCGGGACGAACGCCGAGGCCGGCTGGATCAACCGCCGCGGCGGCGGGGGCGGCTGGATCAATGGCGGGGGTGGCGGTTGGATCAACCGCCGGGGTGGTGTTGGCGGCGGCAGTTGGATCAACCGGCGCTGATCGACACGGTTTGGACTCACCTGGGCTTGGTTCTGGTCGCCGACTCGATGGTGCCGCCATGGCCATGAGCGCCGTTGCGGCCACCGCGACCACTCGGATTTATCCATGATGGTCTACAACATCCCGGCGGCCCTGTTTCGGACCTTCCCGGATCGCCCGCTGATCGTGCGGGCCGCTGCCGCCGCCGAGTTGCGGGGGGCATTGGGGGATGCGGTCCCCGACGGGGTGGCGTTCGTGCAGCTCACCGCCCTCACCGGCGACATGGCACCGCTCGCGGACTGGGGCGACGGGCTGGCGGTCGATCTGGTCATGGCGGATCCCGCGACTGAGCTGCCTTTACTCTACGGCTGCACGCCATTGTTGGCCCGGCATCCGGTGCGGGTGACCATCCCCTGGTTGCCGGGTTTGGCCCGGGCCGTCAAGCTGGCTGTTTCGCTTGGCTTTCCGGTCCGTCTGGCCGGCGCTCAGCCGGCCGCGGAAGCTGCCGCCGAGGCGCGCCGGGCGCTCGATTTGTTCCTGCACAACCCCACCGTGGCCCAGCCCGTGGAGCCCTTTCACGGGTTGCTCAGCGGGTTCCTCCACGACACGCCGGTCGATCTCTGGGACCTGCTGGAGCGCGATCCGGAGCAGACCTGTGTTCTGGACGCGCGCGGCGAGGTTCTGCCGGACCAGGGGCCGGCGTCCGTCACCGCGTTTCGCGAGACCCTGCTGGCCGCCGGGGCCGAGTGTTGCGGGTGTCCCTGGTTCGCCTCCTGCGGCGGGTACTTCAAGTGGCCCCGGACCGATGTTGCCTGCGACGGGGTCAAGCCGTTGTTCGCGGATCTGGCGTCCGCCGCCGCCGAACTGCGCCAGGGTCTGGCGGCCTATGCCGCGCAGCGGGACGGACCCGGCGATGGGGCCTAGGGTCTTCTCGCTGATCCTGCTGCCGACGCTGCGGTGCAATGCCGATTGCGACTATTGCTTCGAGGACAAGGACGGGACCTGGCTGACGTTGGACCGCCTGCCGGTGCTGATCGGCAAAGTCCTGGATCATCTCGTGGCCAAGGACATCGCCGAACTCCAGATTCACTGGCAGGGCGGCGAAGTCATGACGCTGCCGCCGTTCTGGTTCTCCCAGGCGCAGGGTCTGATCGACGACGCCGCCGCCGCGCGCGGACGGACCGTGACCCATGCGCTGCAGACCAACATGATCGGCTACAGCCCGGCCTGGGACGGCGTGATCCGCGCGATGTTCGGTAACAGCCTCAGCACCTCGCTGGACTATCCCAATCACTACCGCCATCGGCGGGGACGGGAGCCGGCCGAGTACGACCGCATCTGGCAGCGTCACGTCCGCCTGGCCCGTTCAGTCGGGATCGAGGTGCAGGTCATCGCGGTGGCGAACCCGGCCACCCTGGATCTCGGCGCCGAGCGGTTCTACCGCTATTTCGTCGATGAACTCGGGGTCGACAGCTTTCAGGTCAACACGCCTTTTCCGGGCGGGCAAGCCAATCCGGTCAAGCGTCTGTTACCCCTGGAGACCGAGGCATTGGTGCGTTTTTTCATCGCGTTGGCCGACCTCTGGCTGGAGCGCGGCGCTGCCGCGGGGGTGCGGATCGGACCGTTCGATGAGTTGCTGCGGTATTTCAGCGGCGCTCACGCGGTGCTTCCCTGCATCTGGACCGACGATTGCACCAACCATCTGCTCGCCATTGATCCGCACGGCCATGTGGCGCAATGCGACTGCTGGGTCACGAGCTACCCCGAGTACCGGTTCGGCAACCTGTTCGCCGATGCGGACCTGGGGACGCTGCTGGCTGCCAGCCCGGCCAGGGAGCGCTTCCGCCAACGCCCCGCCGCCTTGATGCAGGGCGACTGCATCGCCTGCGACTACCTGGCGCTCTGTCACGGCGGATGCCCGGTGCGGGCCTTCACCGTCCATGGCACCCTGTTCGAGAAAGACCCTTACTGCGCCCTCTATCGGGCGCTGTTCGCGCACATGAACGCCGCCGCGGTCCGCCGCGCCCGGCGGCGGCCGGAATATCCAAAAGCGCAGATCGGGTGAACGGCGATCGTCAAGATCGCGCTTGGCCCCATCGCGGCCGGAGGCCGCTCCCACGGGAGATTATGACCTTCAGGGGCAGGTCGCGCAGCGACCCTGTGGGAGCGGCCTCCGGCCGCGATGCGATGTCGCGGTGAACGGCGATGGTCATGATCACGCGAGGGCCTATCGCGGCCGGAGGCCGCTCCCACGGGAGACTGTCAGTGCCATGCACACGGGGTTTGGAATCCCGATCAATTTGGTTACCATGGGGAACCTGGGTCGCCCGGACCCCACCGCCACTTCAAGAGACCGGAGGACTGCTATGGCCTCGTTGCAAACCCCAGTCTGCGACTTCGGCGCTCCCGCGCCTGCTTTCTCACTTCCCGGCGTGGACGGCCGGTTCTGGACCCGCGATCAGTGCGCCGGCGAGCGTGGGTTGCTGGTGATGTTCATTTGCAATCATTGCCCTTACGTCAAAGCCGTGCGCGAGCGCATCGTGCGCGACGTACGGGAGCTGCAGGCGCTCGGCATCGGCTGTGTCGGGATCATGTCCAATGATCCGGTCGACTACCCGGAAGACGGGTTCGAGAACATGCGGCAGGTGGCCGAGACCTTCGGTTATCCCTTTCCCTATCTGTTCGACGAGACCCAGGCGGTTGCCCGTGCCTATGGCGCGGTGTGCACCCCGGATTTTTTCGGTTACAACGCGGATCTGGGTCTCCAGTACCGCGGCCGGCTCGACGAGAGCCGCAAGGAAACCGCGCCCGCCGGGGTGCGGCGGGATCTGTTCGAGGCGATGCGGGAGGTTGCCGCAACCGGGCGCGGACCCGCCGACCAGATTCCCAGCATGGGCTGTTCGATCAAGTGGAAGACCTGATGCCGGCGCGGCACGCCCGCCCGTCGCGCCGATTCCAAAAAGCGCTATGATCTTTGTCAATATTGAATATTCTGATATCATGAATCGTCTTGTGCCGGCATCAATTTGTTTTGATGTCCCGGATACGGTCTTTCGGTCACAATACCGGGCCGCTGGAGAAGGTCGCCGTTGAGTCCGCTCGGCGGTAGAGTATCCCGTTTTCGCCCGTGGGCCGCGAACGGGCCGGCCCGGCGTCGGTCGCGGCCGAACGCCCGGCCTTAAGGTTTCCCGCATTGCGCCACCCGCATTCGTGCCGTCGCCCCCGACCTGTCGGGTCGGGGGTGTCGGGCCGCACAATTTAATGAGTCAGCTTACAACGATCAGGAGGGGCCATGTCCTCACGCAGAGAACTCGCTAACGCCATCCGCGCGCTCAGCATGGATGCGGTCCAGAAGGCCAATTCGGGCCACCCCGGCGCACCCATGGGCATGGCGGACATCGCCGAGGTCCTGTGGAACGACTTTATGAAGCACAACCCGGGCAACCCGCACTGGGCTGACCGCGACCGCTTCGTGCTCTCCAACGGGCACGGCTCCATGCTGATTTACTCACTGCTGCACCTGACTGGTTACGGGCTCGGCATCGAGGACCTGAAACAGTTCCGCCAACTGCATTCCAAGACCCCCGGTCATCCGGAATACGGCTATGCCCCCGGCGTGGAGACCACCACCGGCCCCCTGGGTCAGGGCATCACCAACGCGGTGGGAATGGCCTTGGCCGAGAAGATCCTGGCCGCCCAGTTCAACAAGCCGGGACATGCGATCGTCGATCACCACACCTACTGTTTCCTGGGTGACGGCTGTCTGATGGAAGGCATCTCCCATGAGGCGTGTTCGCTGGCCGGCGCCCTGGGGCTCGGCAAGCTGATCGCGGTCTACGACGACAACAACATCTCCATCGACGGTGAGGTGCGCGGCCACGGCAACACCCCCGGCTGGTTCCTGGACAACACCCCCAAGCGCTTCGAGGCGTACGGCTGGCATGTCATCCCCAAGGTGGACGGGCACGACGCGGAAGCCGTGAAGGCGGCCATTGAAGAGGCCCGTGCGGTCGAGGATCGGCCCTCGCTCATCTGCTGCCAGACCATCATCGGTTTCGGCTCGCCCAACAAGCAGGGCAAGGAAGAATGCCACGGCGCGGCCCTGGGTGACGCTGAGATCGCGCTGACCCGCGAGGCCTTGGGGTGGCCCTATGCGCCTTTCGAAATCCCGGCCGACATCTATGCCGGCTGGTCCGCCAAGGAGAGCGGTGCCAAGGCCGAGGCGGAGTGGAATGTCCGCTTCGATGCCTATGCCGCCGCCCACCCGGCGGAGGCTGTCGCGTTCAAGCGCCGCATGGCCGGTGAGCTGCCCGCCGACTGGAGTGAGCAGGCCAACGCCTTTGTCGCCGCCGTGGTCGAGAAGGCCGAGACCATCGCCTCACGCAAAGCCTCGCAAAACGCCCTGAACGGCTTCGGCCCGCTGCTGCCCGAGTTCCTGGGCGGCTCGGCTGATCTCGCCGGCTCCAACCTGACCCTGTGGAAGGGCTGCAAGGGTGTGGGCAAGACCGATGCCTCGGGCAACTATGTCTATTACGGCGTGCGCGAGTTCGGCATGTCGGCCATCATGAACGGCCTGGTGCTGCACGGCGGTTTCATCCCCTACGGCGCCACCTTCCTGATGTTCTCCGAGTATGCCCGCAATGCGCTGCGCATGGCGGCGCTGATGAAGATTCCGACGATCTTCGTCTATACCCACGACTCCATTGGTCTGGGCGAAGACGGCCCCACCCATCAGCCGGTGGAGCAGATCCCGACCCTGCGCATGATCCCCAACATGAGCGTCTGGCGCCCCTGCGATGCGGTGGAGTCAGCGGTTTCCTGGAAGCTTGCCATCGAGCGGCGCAGCGGACCCTCCTGCCTGATCTTCTCGCGTCAGAATCTGGCCCACATGGCGCGGACCCCGGCCCAGGTGGCCGATATCGCCCGCGGCGGTTATGTGCTGCGCGATTGCGCCGGCACCCCGGACGCCATCCTGATCGCCACCGGCTCCGAGGTGGAGTTGGCAGTGAAGGCAGCCGAGGCCATGACCGACAAGAAAGTCCGGGTCGTCTCCATGCCCAGCACCAACGTCTTCGACGCGCAGGACGCCGCCTACAAGGAGTCCGTACTGCCCAAGGCCGTGACCGCGCGGGTGGCCGTGGAGGCCGCGGTGACCGACGGCTGGTGGAAATATGTCGGCACCAACGGTGCCGTGGTCGGTATCGACCGCTTCGGCGAGTCCGCGCCGGCCGGTGCGCTGTTCAAGGAATTCGGTTTCACCGTAGACAATGTGGTTGCCACGGTCCGGCGCGTCCTCTAACCTCACCCCTTTGCGGCCGGGCTCTAAGCCGCAGGCCTGGGGCTTATAGCCGTCGGACGTAATAACCGGACGTAGGAGCGGGTTTCAAACCCGCCCCTACACCAAGGGTCTGTCTGGATATCAGGTACGAAGGCTTTGGCCGCACGATTGACTCAGCCCCGTCCGTCGGCGGGGCACGATTTTTACCACTCCACAGGAGAGACTGCATGACAATCAAAGTTGGTATCAACGGCTTCGGCCGTATTGGGCGGATGGTTTTCCGCGCCATTTCCAAGGACTTCCCCGGCATCGAGGTCGTCGGCATCAACGACCTGCTGGACCCCGAGTACCTGGCCTACATGCTCAAGTACGATTCGGTCCACGGTAACTTCCCCGGCGATATCTCGGTCGATGGCCACACCATGATCGTCAACGGCAAGTCCATCCGCCTGACCGCGGAAAAGGACCCGGCCAACCTGAAGTGGAACGAGATCGGCGCGGACCTCGTCATCGAGTCCACCGGCTTCTTCCTCACCGAAGAAAGCTGCCAGAAGCACATCGCCGCCGGCGCCAAGAAGGTGGTGCAGTCCGCCCCCTCCAAGGACAGCACCCCGATGTTCGTCTACGGCGTCAATCACAAGACGTACGCCGGTCAGGCCATCATCTCCGGCGCGTCCTGCACCACCAACTGCCTGGCGCCCGTCGCTAAGGTCCTGCATGACAACTGGGGGATCAAGCGCGGTCTGATGACCACGGTGCACGCCGCTACCGCCACCCAGAAGACCGTCGACGGCCCGTCCTCCAAGGACTGGCGCGGCGGCCGCGGCATCCTGGAAAACATCATCCCGTCCTCCACCGGTGCGGCCAAGGCCGTCGGCGTGGTGCTGCCTGAACTCAACGGCAAGCTGACCGGCATGGCGCTGCGTGTCCCGACCTCCGACGTCTCGGTGGTCGACCTCACCGTCGAGCTGAACAAGGGCGCTTCCTACAAGGAAATCTGCGCCGCCATGAAGGCCGCCTCCGAGTCCGGCGATCTCAAGGGCGTGCTCGGCTACACCGAGGAAAAGGTGGTCTCCACCGATTTCCGCGGCTGCAGCACCCCCTCGATCTTCGATGTCGGCGCCGGCATCGCGCTGGACCCCACCTTCGTCAAGGTCGTCTCCTGGTACGACAACGAGTACGGCTACACTTGCAACATGCTGCGCCTGGTCGAGCACGTCGCGTAGGGTGGGTTAGGCGCGCCGGGATACGGTTAGGGACCTGCTCCGAGCCCCGCGCGCGCCGTAACCCGCCGCTGGTGGGTTAGGCGCGCCGGAACAAGGTTTGGAATCTGCTCCGAGCCCCCCGCGCGCCGTAACCCACCACCGACATGGATGTCCCGGCACTGATCGCGGATCGCGGAGCGTCGCGCCCCCCGCGATCAGTTCCCCGAGTCCTCCGGAAAGCCCCGCGGCTTTCCAGATGGCTCGATTCACCACAAGATAAAGAGGGTTTTCCCATGTCCTTCATCAAGCTCACCGACCTCGATCTCGCCGGCAAGCGGGTGTTGATCCGCTCCGACCTGAACGTCCCGGTCAAGAACGGCAAGGTCACCTCGGATGCCCGGATCACCGCCTCCCTGCCCACCTTCGAGCACTGCATCAAGGCCGGCGCCAAGGTCATGGTGATGTCTCATCTGGGCCGGCCGGAGGAGGGTGTCTTCTCCGAGGCGGATTCGCTCAAGCCCGTGGCCGATGACCTGGCGGTGAAGCTCGGCAAGCCGGTGCGCCTGATCCGCGACTATTTCGAGCACACCCCGGAGGTCGCGAACGGCGAATTGGTGATGCTGGACAACGTCCGCTTCAACAAGGGCGAGGGCAAGGACAACGAAGAACTGGCCAAGAAATATGCGGCCTTGTGCGATGTCTTCGTCATGGACGCCTTCGGCACCGCCCATCGCGCCCAGGCGTCCACCCATGGGGTCGGGAAGTTCGCGCCGACCGCCTGCGCCGGCTTGCTGCTGGCCGAGGAACTGGATGCACTGAAGAAGGCCCTGGCCAATCCGGCCCGGCCCATGGTCGCCATCGTCGGCGGCTCCAAGGTCTCCACCAAGCTCACGGTGCTCGAAGCCCTGTCGGAGAAGGTCGACCAACTCGTGGTCGGCGGCGGCATCGCCAACACCTTCCTGGCGGCGACCG
>Ga0247839_1004872_pt1 | contig 16770 bp, 21 predicted proteins | sample LaCruzMarch2015__6_FD_192405 | JGI IMG/M metagenome (GOLD analysis project Ga0247839, IMG submission 192405) | Freshwater microbial communities from meromictic Lake La Cruz, Castile-La Mancha, Spain - LaCruzMarch2015_16m | ecosystem: Environmental > Aquatic > Freshwater > Lake | place: Spain... | reverse complement strand
AATCACTACAACCATGTGGCCGCCCGTAGGATAAGACAAAGAACCACGATGTAGGATGCCAATAACAACAGGTTTGCCAGCACTAAGACTTTTATCAAGATCAGCAAAAGAAAGATTATAACTAAAATTTGACTGAATTCCATAATTTGCGAGAACTTGTGTCTGCACTCCATGATCAGTTGTATCACCGATAGCAAATACTTTTCTAATATAGGCATCATCTCCTTGTGCTCCTTTAAGAGTTCCGGGTTTGAAATACTCAAGACACATCGCACAAGCAGAGGAATTACAAGTGCGTTCTGCATTTGTATAATTATCTGTCTGTGGATAATAAGGAACTTCTAAACGAATATCAGATTTAGGTTTTTCAATTTTGGTTCTGTAAATACGAACCCAGTTTGAATCATCATTTAGTAATACTGAATCGTTTAGATCCTTTTCAAGTTGCTCAATAGCAGCAACGTGTTTTGGATTTTTTGAATCATAAAATTCAAAAAACTTATGAAGATCGATTTTCATATGAATTATTTTTTATTTTGCTCTGTATTTAGACTACCATACTCCAGGGATAATTTGTCCGGTAGTTAGATATGTGCCTACTGCAACCACGAATCCTAGCATTGCCAGTCTTCCATTAAGAATTTCTGCACGTTGGGCATAAGTTTGTTCTTTGTGTTGTGTCATGTCTTCCTCGGTAATGTACATTTTTGGTTTCTCCTTATATTTTTATTTTACAAAATTCTTTAAGATTGGGAACAAAGGATAATAACCAATCTCGGCCTACAGAAATTTCTTCATCTTCAAGATACACACACTCTGGAATAATTCCGTGATTATATCCCACTAGAACATTATTTTCCGGAAGTATATCAATCTGATTAACCGGAATATTGATATTATTTAATCCCGCTTTTTTCACATCGATTCTAGCAATAGAAAAATTTTTGACAGTAGGAACTTCAAAAAAATTACACACCTTAGTGGTATTTTTTTCCATTTCACTAAAGAAATCTTTTGATTCTAACCAAAGAACATTCGAACTGTCCTGCAACCATAAAATTCTATTTGCCCACATAAAAATATGTTTTTTTAAATCATCATTAAAATCTATTCCTTTCAATAAAGGGTGTTTTACATTAAACATATATTCAAAATAATAATTTAAATAATATTCTGACAATTTTGGATCATTGAAAACTTTTACCAAATGTTCTTCTAAACTTCTATATAAAAAAACTTTTTTTGCATCATATTGAATTGCAGAATGACACATTCCACTAGGAATTTTAATAATAGTTGAATTGTCGATAAAACATTCCAAATTTAATTCATATACTCCATTTTTAATTGCAGAATGAAATATATTTGGTTCTGAATAAGTTTCTTGATTGACAATTGAAAGGAGAGCAGTTAACAATGTAGATCCACAATGAGAGGTGTGATAAATAAGTTTCATTATACCATTATGCTTAGATGTTATTTTTATTATCTGTGAGATAAAAACTGACTAATGTAAAAACGCCCCTCCTTTTTATTAGATTCTCCAAAAAAGTTAATTGAATTAACTTTGTGTATAATATGAGATGGAAATATAATCATAGAGTTGTTCAAACATTCATATTCAATACCGTAATCAACGAAATGTAAATTGCCGTTACTGAATTTTTTTGGTTCTTTATAAAAATAACTTATACATGTAAAATTATAATCATCATAATGTGCCCCATAACTATCACCATTTTCATAATATCCAATTTTTATATCACTTTGTCGTAAGGTTAGAGAAGATTTTGCATATGCATCCAATTTTGCATACAAAGACAAAATTCCTGAGGAAAAAAGTTTTTTGGTTATTATCATAATGTTAGACATACACTCATGAATAAAAACTTCAGTTAAATATAAAGATTTGTGAGATGATAAATTGATAATACGACCATTAGAATTTTTTGTCGTTGCCCCGCTCAGAGGGGCATGTGGTAATTTTTCAAAGTCTGATAAAAAATCTAACTCTTTCCAAATTAATTCACATTCTTCTGAAGTATACCAATCCTTTACAATTAAATATGGAAATGGTGATGTATATTTTTCAATTTTTTTCACAATATTAAAATTAAAATAAGAAAAAGTTTAAAAAATTCCTGGAATAATTTGTCCTGTTGTCAAATAAGTGCCAACGGCAATTACAAATCCCAGCATTGCTAATCTCCCATTTAGTTTTTCAGCCCTTTGAGCATAAGTTTCTTGTTCGTGTTCTTCCATGTCTTCCTCGGTAATGTACATTTTTGGTTCGACAGCAAACATATTTTGTCTGTTGCCGTCTTCAGTTGTGATTGTCATATAGTTTTATAAAAGAAAGGGAGGATTGCTCCTCCCAAGTTTATCAGAACTTGATACCTACACCAACAGTTCCAGTTACATTGTAACCTTGACCACTGCCGTAGTTATAAGTAGCACGACCAACTCTGGTAGAACCAAAGGTTTCGGCACCAGTGTTAGAGAAAGGAATCTTCGCATCAGCAAATAGAACAACGTTGTTTGCTACTGATACTTCGGCACCAACTACACCGACACCAGCACTCTGATTGCCACCCACCTGACCACCAGCACCAACATAGAGGTTAGCAGCAGATACTTTAGTTCCATCAGCAAGAGTTCTACGTGAGAGAGGAATATCAAGGGTAGCAAGTCCACCACCAAATACACCACCACTTACATAGTTAGGAGTAGAGGTTAGTGTTACATAAGGACGAGCAGATACAGCATACTGATTACCCAAATCAAGTGCCCTTAGACGACCTTGAAGTGTTACACCAGACTCATATACACGATTACCCAATGGTGTTACACCTGGATAGTTAGCAGCATTACCAGCAAAAGCAATACCACCATAGTTGCCAACACCCAGATTACGACGTTGTGTCGCAGTTACAGCAGCAACTTCAAGTTTAGTTACACGATTACTTACAGCACCAATCTGGGCACGAAGAGATGCAGCAAGTTGTGCGTCTGCTTGTGTATAGAATTGAGTGATGTTATCCAGACAATGATTTGTCAGAGCAAATACTTCACTGCGAGTTGCAGAAGCAGCAGGCTTCAGAGTGCCATTGGGATAACCAACCAGACATCCATATCGTGAGTTGAGATTTTGGATTGCTGAATATGCCCAGTCAGTGGGTTGTACATCAGAGAAGGATGCTGGAGCAGCAAATACTGGTGCGGCAGTTAATACAACGGCACCGGCAAGAAATGAACGAATAACCATAAAAATTTTTAATGTGAAATGTTAAGAGACTTACAGGTGTCTCAATACCTATTTATTTTAGCATTGGGTGGATTTCCTGTCAACTCTCTGGTGGGGGTTGTGCGGCAGAATTTTCGGTTATCCGACCCAGGTATGGATCATAGTTCATATAATCCTTGATGTCAATACCTGCTCCATTCTGTTCCCAAAAGTTTGTAAGGGCATTATAGTTTCCACGATGAAAGGCATCAATATGTTCCGGGTGAATAGAAGAACCCAATTCAATTCTATAAAGAAGTAAAGGAATACTATAGGTATTACCAGAGTTGTAAATCAAATCGTCCGCAACTGGACGGGGCTTACATCCATTATCAAGTTTATATTTTTCACCTCTTGTGTGAAACTTTAATAGTTTTTCGGCATGATGACGATTAATCAAATAACATGCTGTGGAAAAATCATTTACAAATCTCTTATGAAGTTTGACGTGAATATCACCAGTACAGATAATTGCGATTTGAACCACATCCCAATCATAAGGCAGATTTGCATAAAAATCATTCCAGGTAAAGTTCCAGAATCTTACCAAATCTAAATTACAATCATCTTCCATAATCACTGCATAGGGGCTCTCGGAAGTTTCCATCCAGTGTTTGATTGCCTTGAGATGAGAAGTAGTACATCCAATCTCACCAGAAGTCATCATGTCGGGGTATTTGCCCTTAATAATGTCACTTAAATCATCCTCACGTCCATCATAGGCAGAAATGCGTTCATAGTTTTCAATCTCCCAATATTTAAATTGGGATTCCATATATTGTCTTCTCTCTGGTTGTCCATCAAGATTTAAGTAATATATTGGACCAATTCCTTTTAGTTTATATGTAGATTTATTCTTATCCATTATAAAATAATCCAATTGCCAACATAAAGGTCTTTAATATCTTTGTCTCTATATGCAGGACCAAACCACATACGAGGAGCAATCACTTTTTTGTTTGGATTTGCGATAAGCCATGCACCCCACCAACTCATAGAACTATTGGCAATTATAGCATGAGAACACAAAGACATCAAACATAAGTCTGTATATGGAGTATAAGACCCATCTGAATATTTGTCAACAGGTTCTGAAATTAAAAACCTATCACCAGAAAAAAACTCTTGTTCCTTTACCCAATCCACAGAATCAGAAAATACAATTACTGGTTGATCATCATCAAACTCTGCGAGTGCTCTTTCATAATACTCAATTGGTTGAACTGGATGCTGATCTCCGCATTGAGTGTAAGACCATTTAAATCCACGAGGGTCTGTAAGATTAGGGTCTCCACGACGAACATGGAGCATAATAGGTTCTCCTTCAACAGACTCAATCATCTCTTTGCATGGATCTAAATGCTCATCATGAAAAGTAAAGTCTTTGCGAATTTCATCAGAAATGTGTTGAAAGTATTTTTCTGTTTGAAAGAATCCATGAAGACTTACATTATCTGGACATTGTTCAAATAGTTCTTCAGAGAAATGAAAGTGTGGTTCTTGTACATATTGAAACTCTTTAACATCTTCATTTATTTGTGATGCTAACTTAAAACATTCATGAAGACTATAGTTCTCAATACCTTTTCTTTCTGATGGAGGAATACACCATTCATATCCATGATGTGCAGCAATACCACGCAGAGCCGCATACTCAAACATCTGATTACCAAGTCTTCCCAAACTTCCTAAATGATTAAATGCTAACATATTTTTTTAAATATTGTTGATTTGAATAGTACTCAATTAATTGTTCTTTATTCATTGTTTTAATTTTTTCCCACTCTTCCATATTCGAAAGCATGTGTGGATTACTGAACCAAGAGTTTTCTCCTCTTGTATGTTCTAAATGATATACGTAGTCATTAATACGTCCTACATTATAACCCAAAGTCGTAAATCTGTAAAACCTTTCTTTATCTTCTGGGGAATATGCCTTAAAGTTTTCATTTTCCAGTCCACCATCAATATAAACTTGACGATTAAAAAACTGGACCCAACCAAAATCAGAAGTATGTAAGTTAGAGACTTCATCGAGATATTCATAATTTGAAGTTTCCAAAAACTTAGATACTACTTCATCAGTTGCTTTAACTTGCTGTTGATACATTCCCTGCCCATATGGATAGACTACATCATGAGTATCATAAAGAATAGACTGATATGCTTCAAGGTATGAGTTTAGTGGTAACAGAACATCACAATCATAATTTGCAACTATTTCTGTCTTTGCCTCCATAATCATTTCATTCAAAACTCTTTGACGATGAAAGAGTGGTTCTTCACTTTTTTCAAAGATGTGCTGAATATTTACATCAATATCAAGAATATCTTTTAATATTGGAAGAACATCTCGTTCAAATACAGATTCTGAATCTACTTCTTTGATAATAATATTTGTATCAAAGTTTTCCAGTAAAAATGCAGTTGTTGTAATAACATTTCTCAACCTATCAGAAGATTCAATACGAATTGGAATAATAAAAGTTGCTTTTGATAAATCAATTTTCATCTGGATATTTTCTATTTTTTACAAATTCAGGATATTTTTCTTGAACATATTGTAGTTCTTTACTATTCATCATCCAACCACCTTCCGGGTGTTCAACAACACAATCATATTGAGAAGTTGCTTGACTGCTTATTCTATCATCATGATCTCTATTAGCAATCAAAATATCAGGAATAATATTTGACAATCCATTATTCCATCTCATTCTATGATAAAAATCCGTATCTAACAAAAGTTTAAGATTAGTATCAAATTCTACTTTGCAATCATTTAAAAAAGAAACTACTGAGGGGCTGCTTAGAAGATTACGTCCCTCAAGCATATAATCAGACCATGCTGGAATTTTTTCACTATAAAAATTAGTTCCGTCTCTAGTACCACAAAACCCACTAAATGCCCATTTGCAATTAAACTTTTTATATTGTTTATCGATGATTTCAAGAGCATCATTTTTTACAAATAAATCATCAGAAAACATTATTTTGATGATCTCACCTTCACATTCATCTAATGCAATATTAATATTTTCACACGGAACAGATCCTTGATATTTTATATACTTAAAATCAAAGTCATTAGAATATTCCTGGCAGACATTTAAGATTTTATCATTTCTACTCTGATCAGAAACTACAATTTCTATATCTTGAAATGTTTGATTCTTAATTGAATCTAAAAGTTCTCTCATCCATATTGGACCATTCTTACCACGATCATGGGCAGGAATGGCAACAGAAAATCTCATCAAACCCTCTCCCAAGATTCTGGAACAAGATCAGAATCGTCAAGATTGGCATTTGGTCCAAACCAAACTTTTGGAGTAATAACTTTCTTGCTATCAGATAACCATGCTCCCCACCAACTAAATGATGAATTAGCAATAATATGATGAGAACACATCGTCATTAAACACATATCAACAAGATTATTATTAGATTCAGAAATTAAAAATTTATCTGGTTGAAAAAGTTCTTGTTTTTTACACCAATTTGGATCATCAGAAAAAATCAATACAGGAATATCTTGAGGAAGTTTAGTCAAAGCAACTTCATAATATTCCAAAGGACATAATGGATGGTAACTCTGCTTTTCAACATAATCAGATCTACGAATATGTAATGAAATTACTTCACCAAACTGAAACATTTCTCTACAAGGATTCCAGATAGTATCTACAAAACTAAAATCTTCTTTAATTTTAGTTTTAATATGCTCAAAATACTTTTCAGTTTGAAAAAAACCATAAAGATTAACATTATCTGGACAAGTTTCAAATAATTCTTGATCAAAGGTAAAACTTTTTTCTTCAAGATAAGTTTCACCGAGCATCTTTACATGTTCAACACAGGGAAGTTTGAATGCATCAAATAATTGATGGTCATTCCATTGATCTTTAAATTGACTTGGAGGAATGCACCAATCATACCCATGTTTAGCAGAAATACCCCTCAATGAAGCATACTGAAACATTTGATTTCCAAGTCGTCCATTACGACCAAGATGATTATAACCAATCATAACTATAATTTTTTAAATATTTTTATGTGAATTAATTATCATACAATTCAATTCCTGGTGGTAATCTATAATGAAAACCAAAAGGAATTATTCCTTCACATTCTGGTATTCTCGTTTCTTGAGAAAATTTAACTGCGACATCTATAGGAGCAAACTTACATGAATTTTTAATGTATATATGTCTATTGTGAACACATACATTTCCATCTCCATGATAATTAACAACACCAGAAGGCATCCGATAAAAATCACTATTATTAACTTCCCAAGGAACTTCTACTTTATTTGGAACATCTAAAAGTTTTTTACTCATTAGACAAAATCCACCGTTACCAACTCTATGATGATTACCAAATGGATCAACATAAGAATCTTCAACATATGCCCAAGGTGCTCCAATATAATCATACTCTAACCAAGAATTATCCCATTTTTCGTGGGAAATAACAAATCCATCAGATTGTATCAATAAACAATGTGAGGTTTGGATATGTTCCCCTACTTTATAAACCCAATAATAATTGTAGTCATTATAATTATTAACTTCTATTACTGGTTCTTCTAAAATTATTCCATCTGGTTCTAATTCAGAACGATATTGTTCTATTTGTTCTTTGGAAGTAACTAACTTAACAGCACCATATTCTATGCCACTCATACTTGTATATAGTGCTTTTATAGTTTCTTCTATCTTTGGAGTATTGTCAAAAGCAAATAAAGTTACATCAGGTAAATTTATCACTTTTTAAATCCCCAAAAATATAAATCACAGTGATTTTCTTCTACAGAAAATTCATATGAAGAAAAAATTTCATCAACATCAATTGCACTGCGAACATCTTCTTCTGTAATATTTTTATAATATTCAGTTTGCCACCCAGAAACTCTGGCATTTGGCATAACTGTCCATGTTGGATCAATTTGTAGCATTTGTGGTTGCAAAGAAGCAGTTCCATGAACAGGTCTTCCAGTAGTAGCACATGCAAATAACATAAAACCACCAGATTTTAAAAGTCTCACCGCATTTTGAATACTTTCTTCATAGTAAGGATTATGTTCCCAACACTCACTAGAAACAATAACATCAAATGATTGATCTGGTGCGTCATATTTTTGCGCTTCACACACAATATCAACACCTGGACCTTCTTCAATATCTAATCCCAAAATTTCTGAATCTTTAAACAAATATGAATTTGTTCCATTCAAATCATATGATCCAATGTCCAAAACTTTTTTATTAACAAAAGTTTCTGGAAATTTATTTTTAACTGATTCAAAATAATCTTTTTGTTCTTTGTGTGACATAATTAGTTTTTCTCTTTTTTGATATAAACAATAATATTACTACTATACCATTCTTCTACTTTATTTGAATCATCTACAAGAAAATTATCTGGAAGAGTGCTGATTGTTTTTTTATGATCTTCCAATCTTTCATTGGTATCTGGATTTCGGACAATATATCCAAAATCAGATTTAGAAACAAATTTATCAAAATAAATTAATTGTGTATCCAAATTACATTCTGATAAAGAATTGACAGCAATCGTCAGATCTATTTCCTCATCTTCAAATTTATGTAATTCATCACAAGGAAGTGTTTTTACCTTTTCGTTAAGATGTGGAAAATTAGAAATATATTTATCAATCAATTTACAAGTTTCTGGTAGATCTACCAAAGTATATTGATCAAATTCAAAAAATCCAGAAAGAATTAAACACAATCCACCATATCCACCACCAATTTCTACAATATTTTTTAATTTTGATCTATCTCCAAATTTATCAATAAACGAAATGATGTCAATAGCATTAAAAGCAAATTTAAGAGTAGTGGGAGAAAATTCTCCTACTTCAGGATCAACGTAAATATCTGGATTACCAAAAGTATCATTGATTCTAAATTTATCTATGCTATCTAAAAATGTTTTATATTTTTCATGAGATTTGACTGCTTGAAGGTAATAGTCAAAAAATAATTTAGGAGCTCCCTCCAGGATAGTTGTATAACCACTATCCTGTTTAAAGTTTTCAAACCTTTCATCATCGCTTGCACATTCAAGACAAGATTGAGCATATAATCCCATCATCTCATCTGAAATAGCGTTCCAACCGTGAATAGTCATATGTTTTAAGAATATTTAATGATAATTCCAGAAGTATCTGGATTGATTACGTTGCTATAACGACGATGTTCTTGCCAACATTCTTCTCCATTTTTTAAATTTCCATTTTTATCTATATATGTCCATTCGGTCACAATAGAATCAACAGGTCTCCACCAACCATCAGAATAATTCCAATCAAACCAATACATAGGAACAATAATATTTTGAAGATTATTAGATAACCAAACTGGCCAAAATGAAAAAGTCGAGGATGACATAATGACATTTTTTGCTGTATGAAGAATCGTATAGTCAATTGAAAGTGGACCTCCTTTCATTTGATACCAACCAATTTTATAATTAGGTCCACCAGGTTCATTGGAAACTGCTGCACCAACCACTTCAATTCCAGGTATATGTTTTCTAGCAAGATCTACATCATCAGTAACAATTACAAATTGCATATCACTACGAAGTTCTTTCATTCTTTGAATTGACATTTGATAATATTGAGGTGGCAAAAATGAGTGACCAGTAGAATAATCTCCACCCCTAAAATGAATAACACAAATATCATCAGAAGAGTAATCATAAATGATTTTATCTTCGTCTACCTTACACCATTCACGAATATCATCTTTTCGATCTTCAATGTAAAGAAGATTTTGAAATGTACCATCAATCTTTGTATTATCTGGAAGAAAGAAAAGACCATGATCAATAGGATTCATATCATGATGATGCCTACCTTCTTTATAATGTCCTTCCTGTCTTTCACGATACCAATATCCAATTCCTTCAGGAAGAGCATCTGGAGGACCTCCATCTGGGCTAGATCCACCTATAACATCTTCTCCCCAAAAATAAGGCATCCATCCAGAGCCTTTCCATAGATCTTTTCCTTTAATTCCATACTTATATCCAAGTTTTTCTGCAATAACTCTTGTTACTACCGATGCCCAAATCTGATTTCCTAAACCAGATCCAAGATACATTTCATTTACTAACATATTTTTTTTAAATTTCCATTTACAATTTTATCAAAAAAAGATGAAAGTGTCAATAAGGTCAAATCCATTTCTTGTGCTTGTTGAAATAGATAATCATTTTTTTCTAAAAGTTCTTTTGTGATTTCAGAATATTCATTTACAAAAAGAACAGGATAATCTTTAAACAAAACTTCAAGATATGGATGTCTTTTCATAATAGGAACTCTTCTCATATAAATAACTTCCCAATTACGATGACAATCTATAGCATTTCCACGAGGGCAAATCATAAATTTTGATTGACTCAAATTATAAAGAAATACAGAATACGGAACTCTTTTATCATGAACTTCCACCCATTCTTTATTGTAAAATAATTCTTTAATTCCTATACGTTCAATATTTGATCCTTCATTGTGACTTACATACAATAAACCTGGAGGATTTTTTGGAAGATGTTTCATAGAATTTTTAATATCATCAATTCTATTATCACTTGGATTCATTTTTCTTTGAAGTCCATATGGAGCAGGGATAACTTTACCTCCATGACTTATAGCATTGACAGCAGAAATACAAAGAACATTATCAGGAATACAATTAAAAATATATTCATCAATTGGAGTATCTTCCAAATTAGTAAAAATAATAAATTTCATATCTGGAAAATGAGAACATAATTTTAAAAGATCACTTGTTTCCATCAATGATTCTACAATTGAACGATCTTCTTTTTTTACTTCTACGATATATCTTTTGTATAAACGAATATTGTCAATAAACAAAGTCATATAATTGCGACTTTTTTTTATTTCAAATAATTTTTCTATAAACTCCAAATTTAATAAATTTGCGTCTTTCATAAAAGATGTATAGATATTTCCCCATTGACCTCCTTGATCTCCAAAGGAATAATCACATAAATTTGAAAGTTCTATACCTTCAATTAATTCCATAGTTTAATAACTTTAACGTATTTTTCTTGATTATTTAAAATATATTCTGGATAAGAATCATCAATTGGAACAGTTGTTAACAATCCACGATTTAATGGATCAATTCCCTTTTCTATTTTCTCTTCTGCATTATCTACAACGGATGGGATATTGCATTCAGTGTGTTCGTATGATTGCATCTTTAATCTAAAATTATCAGCATCACCAAAACAACTCCAGTGCCATCCACCTTGTTCTATTTTATAAGAACTTCTATGTTGATTTCTCAACATATCAACTGAAGATTCGGAAAGAACCTTAAATGTTGAAATTCTTGTTCCCATCCAATTTTCTTGGCAAAGACAATTCAATTTATAGTAAAAAGCTCTTTGAAGACAAACGTAATGGTTTGATTCATCAAACCATTCTAAATTTTTAAGAATTAAAGGATTGATAATTTCATCTGCATCACTAGTAAGAACAATATCATCATCATTTATACCAAAATTAACTAATCCATAGATACTACTATCACGATTAAAAATAGCTCTTTTAAATCTCAATTCATACGTATCATAAGGAATTCCATCTAAATTCAATCCATTAAGGGGAGTATGATATTTTCTTTTTTCCATATATTCCGAATAGTCATTTGGAATAACTTCAGTTACATTATGAATAATCTTATGATTGAATTTTTCAAATCTATCTTCATTTTCTTGATAATAAAGAGGTTTTGGATTTCCACTCACAGTCCAAGGAGATTCTGTCAAAACAAAATAATCTACAACATCATTTAAGATGTTTAATCTCATTTCCAATAAATCAAGTTCATTAAAAAAGATAAAGGAATCAAATACTCTCATTTTTATACTCCAAAATAAATTTACGTTGCTCTTCGTTGTTTTTCCAATTCTTAAGTTGAATATAATTTTTAAGTTCCATCATGTGAACTTTGATTTCAGAACTCATAACCATTTCAGGATTTAAATGCTCATCCAAGTATAGATTTGAACAATAGAAATTTTTTATATTTGAAGAGCATAGGGCGGCCGCAACTGCAAAAGTTCCTGTACCTGAAGTTGCAATATTTTTAGATCTCATCAAAGTTAAAAAGTCTTCTGCAACTGATTCCGATTGAACATTAACTTTTTTTATTTTTTTAAGTTCATCTACTATTGGATTATAATTATCTGGTTCGGTAACTACAATAATTTTATCATATTCTTCAATTAAATTCAAGTAATAACAAAGAGGATTGGGAACATAGTCATGAGGGGGATCGTGTTCATGGGCAAATATATCTCCACTTCTTATATGTACAACTAAAGTATCATCATCAAAAGGATCTTTTATTTTAAATTTAAAATTAGGAACCACATATTGTTTTGCAACTTTGCCTATATTTTGATAAAGATAATTTAGATCAATATCAAAATCTTTATTGGGGGTATTATAGTGAAAAAATCTACATTGTCTGGTCGTAGTTTTTTTTTGCGATCCTATTACAATTTGTTCAATTAAATCATGATGGGGACTGAAAAATCCATCGCCATTTATAGAAGAATAAATTATTCCATTACAAATTTGTTGTATATTGTTTCCCAATCTTCCATACCAATGAGAGACCGTATTTAAATATCCACTTCTCATATTAAGTTTTGTCTAATGTAAAAAGCATCTCCCCATGTTCCACCCATCCAATCAGTTACTACCCTAACCATATTATAATCTTTTAGAAATTCATCAATCTCTTCAATAAGAGCATTATTTTCATATACCTCAGTATTATTAACTTCAGTATATACACAATCAATTTTTTCTAAAGTTTTTTTAGATCCTTTCAAAACCTCAAGTTCATATCCTTGAGTATCCATATTAAGAAAATTATAATTGTGATTTTCATCAATAAAGGAATCCATTGTAATCATTTCAACAGTTTCTTTCCTGTCAAAAATAATATTTGGATATTGTTCCAAAACATGTTTGGGATTTAGGATTGAACTACACAATCCATCTTCATTACAAGTCATTTCTACGTTAGCACAACTATTCCCAAGGGCTTTGTTCACTAACTGAATATTTGGAAAATCTAAAGATTCAGCAACACTCTTTAATTTTTGAAATGGGACTTGTTGGGGTTCAAAAACAATAAGATTATCTACATTATTTTTTCTATAAGTTTCTATTTCTTGTCCAATGTGACCACCAACATGAATAATCCCCTTCACATTAATATTATATTGTTTAACTAAAGAACTATAACTTAAAAGCATATATCAACTCCTAAAGATACATTCAGTTGATTCTTTTGACAATCTACTTGTTTGAATAAATTTATTTACAATTTCAGGATCAACTGCTGTTGGATCAACATACCAATCTTCATATGGATTATTTTGATTTGCAACATTTCTAACAATCAACTGATATCCTTTTGAAAGAAAAATTTCCATGGCTTCTTCTCCAGCATCCGGTCCATCTTTATATACATCAGTTTCGTATGTAATTACAGAAAATCTATATTCATCAAGAGGAAGTGCTTTAAGTGCATTTAATGTCTGCCAAGCAGGTTCAATATCTACTTGAAGATAATCAATTTGTTTTGGAAATTTTTTTTCTTCAAATAATTTTGCATAATCAAAAATCAAAGCATCTGCGCAAATACATTTATTCTTTCTTAAAGAATTATATCCATCAACCTTAGATTGATCAATTTCAAACGAAACTCCGTTCCAATCAAACTCAGTTTCTAATAAGTATGTATTACTAATAATTACACCATGATCTCCGCCAATTTCAACATAAGTACCATTTCTTTTTCCATTTAAAATACTTAACGCAAAAATATCCTGAAATGCTTGAGAATAATTATTTTTAACAGTTTCAGCACCACTAAACTTGTATCTAAGTTTTTCATAATCTTCTTGAAAATACCTATTGCAATCGGGAAATAAAAATTCAGTCATCAATTTTTCCAATAATCATAAATGTCTTTGGTCACTTCATACTCCATGATTTTTACTTTCCTATTAGGTTCTTTTATTGCCCAAACAAATATAGACTCAATTAACTCTTCAAGTTTAGTATCATCTTTAAATTTAAGCAAGTTTTTTGCTTTATCATGATTACAATATGCATGTTTTACTTCATGCCTCGGTTCTCCGTGTTCAATAGGAACTTCATATCCATATTTTTTACCAATCTCTTGAACAGTTTTAGCAACTTCATTTAAGGTAAAATATTTATCTGCACCAATATTAAAGATTTCATTGTCACAATCAGTTAGTAGTTTATCAAATGGTTTCATGTAATATTTAATGTCAGAGAAAGCACGAGTTTGTTCTCCATCACCATAAACAAGAATTGGTTGACCATTCAAAGTTTTGCGAATAAAAATACCAATTACGTTTCTATATCTATCCCAAATATTTTGATAAATTCCAAGAACGTTATGGGGACGAACAATATTATAACGAAGACCAAATTGTTCATGGGCAAGTTTTAAATCACACTCTACGGCATACTTAGCAACACCATATGGATCAACTGGTTGAGGTCTTTTATCTTCAGTAAATGGGGGTTCTTGTTCTCCATATACAGCCATACTAGAAGTGAAGATAAACTTGGTATTGTGATTAATACACTCATTAATCAAATTGGCAGAACAAATAAGATTATTGCGATAGTTAAAGTTACGAATAAAAGGAGAAAGTCCTTCTGCAGCATATGCAGCAAAGTGAAAAAGAATATCTGGTTTATACTCCTCAAACAACTCAACGACTTTTTTTCTTTTTTCTAGATTAAGTTTGATGAATTTAAACTTTTCACCTTTAGCAATAAATGCTTTATATCCTCCAGAGAGATCATCAATACCAATGACCTCATGTCCATTATTAAGTAAGTGTCTTGTATAATTTGCACCAAGTAAACCAGCGCATCCAGTTACAAATATTTTCATAGATAGTCCTCTTTCATCATCCCAAATACTTTAGCAATTCCATTTTCGATTGTAGTTTTTGGAATCCACCATTTAGATAGATACATGTCTGGACGATTTTTTTTATCCATCTGAACAATATCTTTTTCAGTAGATGGTTGCAATTTTACATCATACTTACCGATCAAATTAAATTGACCCTTAATAATATGAGCAATATCTAAAATACTAGTTGGATGATAACTTGTAATATGTAGATTATCTTCTGAAGTAAAATCATCATAATTTTTCATAATGATTTCAAGTGCTTCGCAACAGTCTTCAGCATAAAGAAACTCACGTTCTTCTTGACCGTCAGTAAGCATATCGATTACACCAGTCTCAAATCCTTTCTTAATAAAGTCTGTGATCGCATGAGACTTATCATAATCTTTTTCAATACCATAAACATTCCAGAACTTAACAATCAATCCATTCAAAGCTTTGGTATAAAGTTCTCCGACATTTTTTAAAACTCCATATGGGGAATAACTCATATTACTCATTTGAGAAGAAGCAAAAATAAACCTCTTATTATATTTTTTAAGAAGTCCAAAAGCATTTGCCATTAAACGAGTATTGTTATCAATAAACTGAAAAGTATGCTGATACTTTTTGAGATAACGTGATCCTCCCACATCAAATGCAAGGAAAAAAACAAAATCACAATCCATAATAACACGATGCAATTCTGGATTTGGAATAGTTGTCATATCTTGATGAAATCCATTGACTACATCAAATTCATGAACTTTATGTCCTTTATTTTTTAAATGTTCAGTTAAATACGCACCAATTTGTCCACTAGAACCAAGAATAGTTATTTTCATTTATTAATTTGCTCCTTGATCCACTCATAAGTTTTACGAATACCTTCTTCAAGAATTTGAGAATAATCCCAACCAAGTTCTTTACGAATTAAATCGTTATTAGAGTTACGTCCACGAACACCAAGAGGTCCATCAATATGATTTTTTGATACTTTTTTACCAGCAACTTTTGCTGCAGTATCCACGAGTTGATTGATAGTCACCATTTCTTCTGAACCAATATTTACTGGCCCAATAAAATTACTATCCATCAAACGACGAGTTGCCTCAATACATTCATCAATATAGAGGAATGAACGAGTTTGTTTTCCATCACCCCACACTTCAATAGTCCCACCGTCTTTTGGAAGATATGCTACCTTACGACAGATTGCTGCTGGAGATTTTTCTCTACCACCTTCCCAGGTTCCTTCAGGACCAAAGATATTATGATACCTGCATACACGAACAGGTATACCATAATTACGGTGATAGGCAAAATATAATCTTTCAGAAAAGAGTTTTTCCCATCCGTATTCTGAGTCTGGTGCAGCAGGATATGCTGATTCTTCACGACAATCAGGGTTATCTGGGTCTAGTTGATTATGTTCTGGATACATACAAGCTGAACTAC
>Ga0247839_1004867_pt1 | contig 16778 bp, 13 predicted proteins | sample LaCruzMarch2015__6_FD_192405 | JGI IMG/M metagenome (GOLD analysis project Ga0247839, IMG submission 192405) | Freshwater microbial communities from meromictic Lake La Cruz, Castile-La Mancha, Spain - LaCruzMarch2015_16m | ecosystem: Environmental > Aquatic > Freshwater > Lake | place: Spain... | reverse complement strand
AACCGTAATTATGTTGGCTTTGGTGCTATTGGGCGTAGTTGCGCTAAAAAACATCTCGGTTGAAGAATTTCCCGCGGTCAAATTTCCAGTTGTCGTCGTTAGCACTAATTATAAAGGTGCATCGCCTGAGGTCGTTGAAACCGATCTTTCGCGCCCGATGGAGGAAGCCTTAAATACCTTGAGCGGGATTAAAACCATCCGTTCGTATTCATTTGAGGGTTCATCGACGGTTGTTGCTGAATTCAATCTGAATGTTAACCCCGATGTCGCGGTACAAGATGTGCGCGACAAAGTTTCTTCAGTGGCTGCGGGATTTCGTAAAGATGTTGATAATCCATTAGTTTCTCGGGTTGATATGCAAGAACAGCCAATGATGTCATTAACCATTGGTGCGGATAATATGTCATTACGTGATATTACCGAATGGGTTAACCAGGTTGCTAAAAAACGCTTGCAAACTATTTCGGGGGTTGGTGATGTCAAATTAGTTGGTGGCGTGGCACGGCAAGTGCGAATTAATGTTGAGCCGTATAAACTCCAATCGTTGGGTTTATCAATTAACGATGTTACTCAAGCTGTGCAGGCGGCGAATGATAATTATCCCGCTGGTGATGTGCAAAGCACTAATTTAAAAGTAAATGTGCGTTTGAATGGTAAATTAACCTCAACCCAAGATTTTGCTAATATTGTAGTCGCCTATCGCAATCAAGTTCCAATTAAAATTAGTGATGTGGCTCAAGTTGAAGATGGGCATGACGAATATACCAGTTTAACCTTGATTGATGGCAAGCGTGCGGTAGGTTTGGATTTGCGTCCAGCGGCTAAGGCGAACGTGGTGGAGGTTGCAGCTGGGGTTTACAAAATGCTTGCCGAATTGGAAAAAATTAAACCTGCTGGAGTTACCTTAAAAGTTAGTTATGATCAATCACAAGCAATTGAGGCATCGCTGGATGACGTGGCGAGTACGTTGTTTGAAGGCGCTGCGTTAACCATTTTAATTGTGTTCTTATTTCTAAAATCATGGCGCTCAACGGTAATTACGGGTTTAACCTTACCAATTGCTTTAATTGGGACTCTTTTTGTAATTTGGGCCTGTGACTTTACTCTAAATATGATGTCATTAATGGCGTTGTCGTTGTCGATTGGTTTATTAGTTGATGATGCGATTGTGGTGCGTGAGAATATTGTGCGTCATTTGCATATGGGGAAATCGCATTTCCGAGCCGCGATGGATGGAACAACCGAAATTGGTTTGGCGGTAATCGCAACTACTTTCACGGTCGTCGCGGTATTTTTACCCGTAGGGTTTATGCAGGGTATTATTGGTAAATTTTTCTTTCAATTTGGGGTTACGGTTACCGTTGCGGTGCTAATTTCCTTATTTGTGAGTTTTACCTTAGATCCGATGTTATCGAGTCTGTGGCATGAGCCTAAAGATGGTGGTTGGCTGGCGAAATCTAAACTTGGACGGGCTTTAGATAAATTTGAAGCGTGGTTTGAGCGTTTAATTTTGGCCTATGAGCGCTTCATTCGCCGCTCATTAAATTATCGTAAAACTACGTTGGGTATTTCCTTGGCGATTTTAGTTGGCAGTTTTATGTTGGTGCCGTTGATTGGTGGTGAATTTATGCCCAAAGCCGATAAAGGTAAATATACGGTAACTTTTAAAACCTCAGTGGGTTCAAATGTGTTTTATACCGAGGGCAAGGTCAATCAAGTTAGTGCGATTTTACGCCAACAAATTAAAGAAATTAAATCAATTACCGGTGGAGTGAGCAAAAATTTTGGCGATGGAAGTAATAATGCGACCTTAACTATTGATTTGGGCAGTAAAAAATTGCGCCACCGCAGTTTGGATGCAGTGATGCTAAACACGCGGCAAATTTTGCAGCAAGTTGGTGGAATTAGCGTGCAAACCGTGATGCCATTAGGTTCACCGGGTGGTGATCAAAAACCAATTAATGTCGATATTAAAGGCGATAATATCTTAGTCTTGAAACGTGTATCTGATGATTTGCTCGGTAAAATTGCCAAAATAGCTGGGACTACCGATTTGGCCACCAGTTTTCAAGAAGCCGATCCATCAATTAATGTTGATGTAAACCGTGATATTGCAGCTAATCTTGGGATTCAAATGTCGGATGTTGGTTCAACCTTATCTTCGTTATTTGCAGGTAATAAAGTTTCTACTTGGGAAGATCCTAAAAATGGCGAAAATTATGATGTGGTGGTGCAAATTCCCGAAGAGGAGCGCAATCGGGATGTTTTAAATCATCTCCAAGTCCCGAGTAAAAACATTAACCCAGAAACAGGTTTGCCACAAATGATTGCGCTAGCGACAATTACTTCTACTAAATCTGGTTTGTCACCGCGTGAGATTGATCATATTGATTTGCAGCGCAAAGTTACGATTACGGGAAATATTATTGGGAGTGACAATCAACGCGTATTTAGCCAAATTCAGCAGGTCTTAGATGGTTATCAATTGCCAAGTGGTTATCAATTTAAGCAAAGCGGCGATAGTGATGATATGGTGCAGTCATTCATGTATGCGGTTTCAGCATTGATGATCGGGGTAGCGTTTATTTATATGATCTTAACCGCGCAATTTCGCAGTTTTGTTCAGCCTTTAGTAATTATGGTGGCATTACCGTTGTCTTTTGTGGGGGTGTTTTTAGCCTTGTTACTTTGTAATAGTACCTTAAATATGTTTTCAATTATTGGGATTATTATGCTAATGGGCTTGGCTGCTAAGAATGGGATTTTGTTAGTGGATTTCATTAATCAACAATTACGCGAGGGGATTGATGCGACCGAGGCGATTGTTAATGCAGGTAAAACGCGCTTACGTCCAATTGTGATGACTTCATTAGCTATGATTTTTGGGATGTTGCCACTGGCTTTGAGTAATGGTGATGGCGCCGAAGTACGTAAACCGATGGCATATGCAATTATTGGTGGTATGACCACGTCAACCTTATTAACTTTGATCGTGGTGCCAGTCTTATTTAGTGTTATTGTCCGCCGTCGTTCAAAGAAAGTTCAACCCAATGAATAAAAAATCTTTCAGCCTAGTCTTGAATTTACGCGTGGTGCTGTTTTTTGTCGCTTTGGAAACGCTAACCGTGCCGCTAGTTGCGATGAGCAATAAGATCGCGACACAAGCCGTGATCTTTATGGCGATAATGGGTTTTGTGGTGGCGTTTATCATTGTTATGGTGTTATTACGCATGTTAAAACAGGTAATTATTAATAATTCATTGCGGATATTTGCTGTGCAATTAAGCGCGGTACATGGCGTTTGGTATTTAGGTGTTTTGGCAGGTATTTTGGAAATGATTATGTTTGTGGTGCAAGATCTATTGTTTGCGCGCCACTGGGATGATTATCGCGTAGGTTTTGCCTCGGCATTTATTAGCGTCGGACTGACTTTAATTATTTATCAATTGGGTGTGCGCTATTTTAAATTGGCGTTAGTTTTGGTAAGTGCTACTGCTAAATATACGCTGCAATTTGCTGGACAAGACATCTTTAAGTTAGCGTTATTGTTTGGCATATATGAATTAATTGTTTGTCCAATCACAGGGTGGTGGATTCCATATCAAGATACTCAACGCCTAATGATGGCGATTTTCTCAGGGATTGTTGGCGGTGGTAGTGGTGGTTTGCTGTTATATTTAATTACGCGATTTATCCCATGGTTTCGCCCGAAGTTTCACTTAGAAAATTCTGTATAAATCTCAAATAGATTAACTTGATTTAAGAATATTGATGTTGCTCTAAGGTATTTAAAAAGTTGCACGTTATTTGAATCTACGCGTTTAGCGTAGATATCCGAACAATTATAATCTAGAGACCTGAGAACTACCCAAAGTTTTATTTGACATTTTAGTATCCCCGCAGCATTAACTGCATTATCTGTTTAATTTGCTCTGGTGTGATATTAAATTCCTCAATCGCATCGTCCACTTCAACTTTAGTAATCATCTTGGAAAATCCCTGTAAAATATAAAATCTGGTCACCTTGCCTTTGCCACCGCCAAGGTAAGCGATAAACTTTATTACTTCATTTTCAATTAATGCAGATTCAATTTCGTAAAAATAACCAGCAACAAAGTAGCAAAAAGTTAATATTGTCTTTATGGCCTTAAAATCCAGAATCTGACTTTCTTCCCAACCCAGAACGTCTTTTAAAAACTTAAACACGCTCTCTATTTTGGCTCGCTTTAAATAAATATGATAGATGCTTACTGCTTGTTCAACGGTTGTAACTTCCTTATTGGTAATCAGTAGCATCGGTACTTTAAATACTGGTTTGCCCTCACGGGTCATTAATTGAATCCTAACTACAGCAAAGCCATTCAATGCCTCACCGGACTCCACAATGCAACTGGCATCCTGATAGACCTTGCTTTTAATTTGAATCTTGGCATAATGCTTGATGCTGTAAATGCTTTATCTACAAGCTTTTCTTTTGCTGCTTCAGGATTGGGTTGCTCCGCAACCCGGGAAGACTTAAGCCGGATTACAAATTTATCCTGCAACTCTTTATCAATAAACGTAAATAGGTCGCTATCATCAGCTCCTCGGTCAATTACATGGGTTAAACTCTTACCAGAGCTACTTTTTTTAAGTGCTGAACTTACTTTCTTAATTTGCTGTTTAGCCACAATTGATGCATTGATGTGCGTAGCTGCCACTACTTTATCCTTAACTGCTGCATAGTGCAGTTTTTGCTCAGCAGTGGCCTTTTTTGACAACGGCTTGGCAACTAAATGTAAATCTTTCTGCGAGATAAAATCTGCAGACCTGTTGCTGTAAATCTCAGTGCTAAGTAACGTTACTTCCTTGCCAGACAAGTCTACGGCTATTGTATTAAAACTGCTGTAACCATTAATTATAGCGCCATCTAAATCCCGTACCTTACCTAAGATCTCTAATTTACTGGCATACTCTTTACGGATATCACTACCATCATGAATCAGCAGTAATTCGTTAGCAGATGCCAGCTTAGTTACTCCACTTTCAAGCAGGGCAGCGCTAATTTGCTTATCATCCAGAATGTTCTTGGCTTCTTCCAAGCCGATTAATCTACTCATCTTTATGTAATCCGCACGCTTCTTAAATATTGACCAAATCCGTATACTCTTATGCTCGACTACCGCAGCAAATAAGGTCTTTACATTTTTTTAAAGCAGTTGCATAGCGCAACTTCTTGGTTAGGGGCTCTAAGTAATTCAGGGCTAAATCCATGCTTATGGCTTTCTATATCTTGCTAACGTCTTTAATTAAATCATCTTGCGCGAATTTTATCATTTTAAGTTATTTGGTGCATTACAAAGTTTGTGTAGTTATCAGTAGAGACCTTTAATTAATATATTGATAAACTCTTTTATAGCTTTGGCTTGTTGTTCAGGCTTAACATTTAAAAAGAGAGCACTCGTCATAGCGTAACTTTGAATGATTTCATATAAGCACTGTATATCAAGGTCTTGCCTGAGTTGTAGATTTTGTTGGTGTACTAATAATCGTTCATAAATTATTGTTCTTCGTTGATCAACATAATTATTACACTCAGTTTCAAATTCTGTATGAAAATTATTATTTAATTTAGTTGCTAGCGCAATTTTATGTAAATCTAAATTATTTGAATAACTATTAAATATCCATGTGGTAAGTATAGTTAATTCATTTGTAACGTTATTATTATCTTGTGGTAGCGCAGTTAACTCAGTGAGGTTTTTTTCAAACCAATTTAACATTATTTGGCGCAATAGACCTTTCTTATCTTTAAAGTATCTAAAGATTAACCCTTCCGCCAAACCCGAACTATACGCAATTTCTTTCGACGTAGTTGCAGCAAAGCCCTTTTCCGCAAAAAGATGTTGAGCCGCAAGTAAAATACTTTGCTCTGATTGTAACCTTTTAAGAGTCTTTTTGGGTTCTTGGAGTTGATTGGTTAATGGCATGGTGCTTTATCTAAATTGAATAAATGTTAGTCGATGCAGAAATTATAGCACAGCTTTTGCCATTTTGAAGTAGATGCCTTAATTAAAGGCTAATTTGTCCAATTGTTTTTCGAGAAGTATTCAATCATCAGCATTGTGTTTTTAGCGCTTTTTGATAGATAAATAGTCCTAACGGCAGTAAGATAGCGGAAACAATTGTTATTGAGGCTAATAATTTTAGATTGCCAAGAGATTCATCAGGTTTTACGGTTAGAAGCCAAGAAGATGCTAATCCTGCAATTGTTGCGCTTATATTACTAATTGCTGACTGGAGAGCATTGAATCCAGACCTTTGATGTTCTTGCGGGTATTTACTGGTAACTAAAGATACTGCAGTAATTCTAATATATACGCTGGACATCAATAATATCATAAATATAATTGGAGGTAATTTCATCGTAATAATACCAAAGATTACCACTAAAATGAATAGAGTAGTTGCATAGTTAATTGGTTTATTTACGCCGAGCTGATTAATTAAATGTCCATAAATTTTAGTCGTAATTAAACTGGCGATACCACTAGCCATAAACATAAATGGCATGGATTGATTTGATGTGTGCATAGTGTATTTCAAGATTATAGCTAATGATGGAATTAATAAGTAAATTGGAAATTGGGCAATTCCTAGTAATGATATAGCTAAAATTGAGGTTTTATTTAGTTTAATTCGTTGATGAAAATGCTGGGCTAATTTTATTTTGTTTGATGGAATTATATAATATACCAAGAGAATTACCACTAAAATCATCAATGAAATTAGGACAAAAAGTATTTGATAATTAAATTGTTCAATTAGCCAAATTCCACTAGGTATTCCCAAAATACTAACTAATGGAAATGCCATAATTGTAATTGACAAAGCTTTGCCGTGTTGTTCGGGTGGTGTGTTATCTATAACTAGCACCATTCCTAAAGCCAGTGTTATTCCACCAAAGAAACCAGCAATTAAACGAATTACTACGATCATGTAGATATCCGTACAAAAAATAGATAAAAAATTAACCATACTTAATATACCAAGGGTAGTATAAAGTATTTGTTTTTTATTAAATCTGTCTAAATAGATAAATCCGAGTAAGCCAGAAAATATTGCACTACAGGTATATGATCCAGTTAATATGCCGATTTGATTCAAATTTATACTGAATGGGATTAGTAAAGATGGTGCAATTGGGGCAATGATCATGAATTCAAGAGCATTAATAAATTGAACACACATGATGACGAGAGCAATTTTTGAACATTTTGAGAGTTTCATCTTTTTACCGTATAAAAGTAAGTGAGTGCTCAATTTTATATTGTATGCTGTAAAATGTCAAGTCTAGCTGAATGAAATTCTGTGATTGATTTAAAATTATCTCGTTATCGTTGTTTAAATAATGAAATTAAACTATTGAAGCCGTAGTGATGTCATGTTCGATTGATGATATTCTATATTGCGGTGAAAGGTTAAACCCTGCAATGAATTAGGCTATAGTATAATAGCTGATGATAGAGAATATTTTGTGTGTTAAACCCATGCTTAATAAATAAGCCCATGCGCAATGATTTAGTCGTTCGAAGTAATTATGTCGTGGAGATTAAGGTTTATTGAACCAAACTAAAGAGCAGCGTAAAACATTTTTCATAGGTGTAATAATATGTTAAATAAAGTAGTTGAACAAGTAACGCAAAGAATTATTGAACGCAGCAAAGCAACGCGTGAAGCCTATTTGGCACGCATGAAAGAGCAATACGGTAAACGTGTCCAACGCTCTAGTTTGGCTTGCACTAATTTGGCACATGTGGTTGCCGCCGAAGATAATAAAACTAAATTAAGCCTTAAAGCCATTGAAAATCCAAATATTGGGATTGTTACTGCCTATAATGATATGCTTTCCGCTCATCAACCTTATTACCGTTATCCTGAATTAATTAAGCAAGTAGCCATGCAAAATGGTGCGACCGCGCAAGTTGCGGGTGGTGTGCCTGCAATGTGTGATGGCGTAACGCAAGGGCAAGTTGGGATGGAATTATCGTTATTGTCGCGTGAAATAATTGCTATGAGTACAGCGGTATCGTTGTCGCATAATGTTTTTGATGGGGTAGTTTGTTTTGGTATTTGTGACAAAATCGTGCCAGGATTATTGATTGGTGCTTTAACCTATGGTTACTTGCCAACTATCTTTATTCCAAGTGGTCCAATGCCAAGCGGAATTTCAAATAAAGAAAAAACCGAAACCCGTAAACTCTTTGCTGAGGGTAAAGTTGGTAGCGAAGCGCTACTTGAGTCGGAATTAAAATCTTACCACGCAGCAGGTACTTGTACTTTTTATGGTACGGCTAATACCAATCAAATGATGATGGAAGTTCTTGGTTTACATATTCCTGGGGCGGCATTTATTGCGCCAAATACACCACTTCGTCAAGCGATTACCGAACAAGCGGTGACGCAAATTGTTAAAAATACTGCTCAACGGGACAACTTCACGCCATTATGTGAAATAATTAGCGAAAAAAGCATTGTTAATGCGATTGTTGGTTTATTAGCTAGCGGTGGTTCAACCAATCATACTTTACATATTCCAGCAATTGCTAAAGCGGCTGGGATTGTGGTTAATTGGGATGATTTCGCCGATTTATCTGCTGCTGTGCCACTGTTGGCTAAGGTTTATCCAAATGGTAATGCCGATGTGAATCAATTCCATGCTGCTGGTGGAATGGCTTACATTATTGAGCAGTTATTAGCTGGTGGCTATTTACATGAAGATGTAAAAACTGTGTTAGGTCAGGGTTTATCTGCGCATGCTAAATATGCAGCGTTGGAAAATGATAAATTAGTTTGGCAAGCCGCGTTTAATCATGATGAAGCGATTTTAAGTAGTGTAGCTAAGCCATTTAGTCATGAAGGTGGAGTGCGCTTATTACAAGGTAATTTGGGGCGCAGTGTGACTAAAATTTCAGCGATTGCTGAAGAGTTTCGCCATATTAAAGCACCTGCGCAAGTATTCCATAGCCAAGATGATGTTATGGCAGCATACAAACGTGGTGACTTAAATAAAGATGTTGTGGTGGTCTTGAAATATCAAGGTCCACGCGCTAATGGTATGCCTGAACTGCATAAATTAATCCCAGCGCTTTTGTCTGTGCAGGATCAAGGTTATCAAGTGGCTTTAGTTACCGATGGACGGATGTCGGGTGCAACTGGTAAAGTGCCAAATGCAATCCATATAACACCTGAAGCAATGATGCCAAATAGCCAATTTGCTAAAATTTTAGATGGCGATGTGGTTGAATTGGATTTGAACGCAGGTAAATTAGAGTTACATATTAGCGCTGCTGAATTAGCCGCCCGTCAGGTTGCTATTCCAGATCTAAGTGCGAATCAAATCGGTTTTGGGCGTGAATTATTTGGGCATTTACGCTCAAATTTAAGCGAGTCTGAACTTGGTGCAACTTTATTTTAGGGTAATTAAATGAGAACAATTGAGCAAATTTTTGGTGCGAGTAAAATCGTTCCTGGTGCAGTTTTAGAAGATCAAAAAGTTGCGTTAGCCGTGGCGGGAGCCTTGCTTGAGGCTGATGTTAAGGTAATGGCACTTCGTTTATTATCGCGCAATTCTTTGAAATCGCTGGAGTTAATTACTAAAGAATTTCCTGAGATGATGGTTGGTGCGAGTGGTGTGATGGATGCCGCTGGTTTTCTGAATGCAAGTATTGCTGGCGCTAAATTCATTTCATCACCAGGTTGTACCTCGGAATTATTTACCGCAGCTCGTACCCGTTATAATGATGCACATTTCTTACCCGGGGTATTAACTCCAACTCAAGTTATGGAAGTAATGACGCGTGGAATTGAGGTTATGAATATTTTTCCTGCCGAAGCGCTAAATGGTTATGAGTTAGCTAAAACTTATGGCTATGCTTTTCCTGAAGCAAAATTTGGTATGGTTGGCGGAATTAATTTGGTAAATATGGAAAAATATCTTGAATTATCTAACGTAATTGCGGTCTCGGTTGCTTCGATTGCGGAATCTGCATTAGTTGCCAAGTGTGATTATTTAGAAATTCGTCGGCGTGCCGAAGAAGCAATGTCGATTGCCAAAATCGTGTTAGTTGGAACTCAAGGTCTTGCGAGTAATATTATTTAAAATTATGAAGGAATGAAATTATGAAATCAATGGAAGTTATTTTTGCACGCAATAAAATTGTGCCTGTAGTGGTAATTAATGATGTTGAAGCGGCAATTCCATTAGCGGAAACCTTGCTTGCAGCTGGAATTAATAATATGGAAGTTACTTTGCGTACCGCCAATGCGCTGGAAGTTATTCGTAAAGTAGCTCAAAATGTGCCTGAAATGGTGATTGGTGCTGGTACGATTTTAACCGTTGAACACTTTAAACAAGCGCAAGCGGCTGGTGCAGAATACATTATTTCGCCAGGTGTTACGCAAGAGTTATTTGAAATTGGTAAAGCGAATGCCGAACAAGTGCGCTTTATTCCAGGAATTTGCTCACCAAGTCAAGCGATGGATGCGGCAAATTATGGTTTAGGTTATGTTAAATTTTTTCCAGCTGAACCGTATAATGCCTATAATATTATCAAAGCCTTAGCTTCACCATTGCCGCACATTAAGTTTTGCCCAACTGGTGGTGTGACGATAGAGAATATGCAAAAATATTTGTTATTGGAAAATATTTTTGCGGTGGGTTTATCTTCAATTGTTGAGGGTAAATTAATTGCGGCACATGATTTTACAGAAATTCGCCGCCGCTGTGAAGAAGCGGTTGCGTTGGTTAATCAAACTTTGCACCTTAACTAATTTTTGAGAGCTAATACCATGACAATTAATCAGCAAGCTTTGACTTTAATTCGTGATTCAATTCGCGATATTCCTAATTGGCCAGAACCAGGTGTAATGTTTCGCGATATTTCTACCTTATTGCAAAATCCAGAAGCCTTTCGGGCGGTAGTGGATATTTTGGTGGAACGTTATCGTGGTCAGAATATCACTCAGGTCGCTGGTTTGGATGCGCGGGGGTTTATTTTTGGACCAATCGTAGCCTATGAATTGGGAATTGGTTTTATTCCGATTCGTAAGAAGGGTAAATTACCCTACACTACGGTTTCAAAAAGTTATACCTTAGAATATGGTGACATTAATACGGTTGAAATGCACATTGATGCAGTGCATAAAGACGATAAAGTTTTGGTGATTGACGATTTAATTGCAACTGGTGGAACGATGTTAGCGGCCTGCTCATTAATTACCGATTTGGGCGCAGAAGTTGCCGAATGTGCGGTGGTGAGTGATTTACTCTATCTAAATGGCAGTAAGTTAATTCGTGAACAAGGTTTTAAAGTTTTCAGCGTTCTGGAATATAATAACTAAAGTTTGCTATTTTATTGAATCGAAATTAATCTTAGTTTTGATGACGCGTTATAAAAAAGCTAAATGATTTAAAGGTCATTTAGCTTTTTGCATTTGATGATGAATTAGAGTTAGATTAGCTTAAAATTAAATCAAGTGATTTGCACCACTGAATTTTCATATAGTTAGCTGCGTTTTAAATTACTTGAGTCACCTATCTTGAATTAATGGTACCACATTGAAGTGTTATTGTATTTGTGTTATGGGTGCAGTAATCCGTAACTGTTTAACTAGATCAATTCTATCGAGAGTCTAAATCTAATTATGGGTCATTTCAAGCGGAATTACCCATTGATCATATTCGCTCGCGCTAAGAAAACCTAAAGCTAATGCCGACTCTTTTAAGCTAATGCCTTCATGGTGGGCTTTTTTGGCAATTTTAGCCGCTTTGTCATAACCAATATGGCGATTTAATGCGGTAACTAACATGAGGTTTTTGCTTAAATTAGCTTCAATAATCGGCAAATTCGGTTCAATACCAAGCGCACAATGTTGATTAAATGAACGGCAACTATCGGCAATAAGTTGGATACTTTCTAAAACATTATGTATCATGACGGGTTTATACACATTTAATTGAAAATTGCCTTGACTACCCGCAAATGCTACGGCAGCATCATTGCCATAAACTTGTACGCAGACCATGGTAAGTGCTTCACATTGAGTCGGGTTAACTTTGCCTGGCATAATTGATGAACCTGGTTCATTTTCAGGGATGGTTATTTCGCCAATTCCGCAGCGTGGGCCACTGGCTAACCACCGCACATCATTAGCGATTTTCATTAGTGCACCCGCCAAGGTACGCAGTCCTGCTGAGAGATTAACTAGTCCATCATGTGCGGATAAGGCAAAAAATTTATTCTCCGCCGAGCTAAAGGGTAAACCCGTTTCGTGGCTAATGTATTTGGCGGCTAAATCACCGAATAAAGGATGAGCATTTAGTCCAGTACCAACGGCCGTGCCACCAATCGCAAGTTCAAAAATCCCTTGCAGTGATTGATTTAGGTGGGCTAAGCCATGATCGAGTTGCGCGACCCATGCACTAATTTCTTGACCGAGCGTAATTGGTGTCGCATCTTGGAGATGAGTGCGTCCAACTTTAACTAATTGTGCAAATTGTTGTGCTTTGGCATCAAGGGTCGTGCGCAAAAGTTGAAGCGCGGGAAATAGTTTATGCGTTACTTCTTCGGCGGCAGCAATATACATCGCGGTCGGGAATGTGTCGTTTGAGGATTGTCCACGATTGACGTGATCGTTTGGATGAACTGGGTTTTTACTACCCATGACACCACCCGCAATTTGAATAGCGCGATTGGAAATCACTTCATTCGCATTCATATTAGATTGGGTACCTGAGCCAGTTTGGAAGACGACTAATGGAAAATGTGCATCGAGTTTACCCGCAATCACTTCATCCGCGGCTTGAACAATTAATTTGGCTAAATTGCCATCCAATTCACCTAAATCAGCATTCGCTTGAGCTGCAGCTTTTTTTAAAATACCCAAGGCACGAATTACGGCTGGGGTAAATTTAAACCGCTCAACACCAATCTCAAAATTATTTCGTGAACGCTCAGTTTGAGCACCCCAATATTTATCTTCAGCCACTAAAATTTCGCCCATTGAATCAGTTTCATGACGCATTTTGCACTCCTTTGTGAATTAGATTAATTTATTAAGAGTTATTTTAACAGCTTCAATTTATTTAAGTCGAGTTGATTGGTTTATAATATTGGATTAAATAAAATATTAGTAGGATTTGAAATGAAACAATTGGCTAGTTATCCATTTAGTCGCCCACGGCGTAATCGTCAGGCTCCGTATATTCGTAATTTGACTCAAGAAAACTGGGTGACAGCGAATGATTTAGTTTACCCAGTCTTCATTCTTGAGGGCGAACGCCGTGAAGAACCAATTTTATCCATGCCGGGACAAAGTCGCGTGAGCATTGATGTGTTGTTGCGTTTGGTTGAGAAAACGCAGATGTTAGGTTTGCAAGGAATTGCACTTTTTCCTGTGATTGAAGCGGGTAAGGATAATTTAGCCAGTGAAAGTTATAATCCAGATGGTTTAGTTCCACGCGCGATTCGTGCCATTAAAGCCCAATTTCCACACATCGGTGTGTTTAGTGATGTTGCACTTGATCCATACACACTGCATGGTCAGGATGGAATTATCGATGAACAGGGTTATGTGTTAAACGATGTCACCAATGAAGTTTTAGTTAAACAAGCCTTGTGTCATGCGAATGCAGGTGCGGATTTTGTCTGCCCATCGGATATGATGGATGGCAGAATTGGATTAATTCGTGCCGCACTTGAGCAAAATAATTTGCATAATGTGGGGATAATGGCATATTCAGCTAAATATGCGTCAAAATATTATGGTCCATTTCGTGATGCGGTTGGTTCGAGCGCTAATTTGGGTAATGCCGATAAATTTAGTTATCAAATGCACCCAGCCAATGGCAATGAGGCGCTGCGTGAAGTTGCTTTGGATATTGCTGAGGGCGCGGATATTGTGATGGTTAAACCAGGTTTGCCATATTTAGATATTTTATATCGGGTGAAACAAGAATTTAAAATGCCAACTGCCGTGTATCATGTGAGTGGCGAATATGCGATGTTAAAAGCTGCTGCACAAAATGGTTGGCTGGATTATGAAGCAACTTTACTTGAAACTATGTTGAGTTTTAAACGTGCTGGTGCAGATATTATTTGGACTTATGCGGCATTTGATGTGATTAATATTTTACGTAAATATTGATTGTGAGGCTGGCGCGATTTTAGTAATTGCTGAGAGTCATACAAAAAAGTGAGGTCATAAATATGATAGAAAAATTTGCTAAAGGTTGGTATGCTATTTTGCATATTGATGAGATTACAGTCAAACCATTGGGGATAAAAAGGTTTGGCTTAGATTTAGTCGTATGGCGTGATTTAGATAATCAAGTTGTAGTTATGGAAGATCGTTGTCCACATAGATCAGCAAAATTAAGTATCGGATATATTTGTAATGGTAATATTACTTGTCCATTCCATGGTTTTCAATTCGGTAGTGATAGTGATTGTAAATTAGCTCCAGAGTTCAATAAAGCAATTCCCAGATTACGAGTAAATAAGTATAAATCACAAGTTAAAATTGGCATGCTCTGGGTTTACCTTGGTGAAGATGAACAGAACTTGTTGATAGATCCATTGATTGAAGTACATGAACTCTTTAGTGGTAAATATTCGGTTGTTCGTAAAAATTGGCGGAGTAATATAACTCGGTGTATTGAAAATCAATTAGATTATACTCATTTACCGGAAGTACATAAGACTACTATTGGGCGAAATTTTAAAATGCCAGAGAATCCTCGTTTTATTCAAGATGGTAATAATATTTTAAGTTTACAACATGATGAACATGATATTCCATCATCGATTTATGTTTATCCTAACTCTTGGATATTAAATATTGGTAATAGAATAAAATTAATTGTCTACTTTGTGCCAATTTCTGCTGAAGAAACTAGGTTCTATATATTTGCATATCGTAAATTCTTAACTAATGCACTGATAAAACCATTAATGGATTTTGTAATGAATTATTCTAATATGGTGATTTTAAAGCAAGACCAGTCGGTTGTATTATCGCAAGGTAGTGGATTTTCTTATGCGGCTGAGGGTGAATTACTTATGCGTCATGATGGAGCAATTCGTTTATTTCGTGAGATATGGAAGGATAATTTATAATCAGTCTGGAGTAATGCAAAATCCTGAATTCAAGTGCCAAACGCAAAAGTTAATTATTTTTACAGCTGTGCTGGAATTAGCGATTTTCCTTTCCCATAATATACTTCATGTACTGTTTTTTTCATTATGGATTTCTTGGTAAATGATTTATTTTAGAGATAGTACTATAGTATCAAGGCAGAATATGATTTACAAGGTGTATTGGGCATAGCAATGATAAATATATAACTTGTTGTTTGAATTATGACAAAAATAGGTACGCCACAACTGAATTAATGACACTTTAGGCAAGCAGTTGGTTTGGGAATTTTACCGTAGGTAAAGATGAATAAAGAAATTTTAATTAAAAGTAAAAAACGAGTACAAAAGCACGGCGAGGTGTTTACGCCATCATGGATGGTAGAAAAAATGCTTGAGATTGAAGGTATAAAAAGATGTTGTGAAAATTTGACAGCGACATTTCTTGAACCGTCCGCAGGTGAAGGAGCTTTTCTAAGTGCAATACTAAGGCGTAAGCTTGGAATGGTGGTAGAAAAACATTGTATGGATATAAATCAATTTGAAAATTTTTCACTTTATGCTTTATCGACATTATACGGTATTGAACTTTTAGATGATAATATTCAAATGTGTGTGATGAATTTATACCAAGAGTATTATGAGTATTATTTTAAAATAGCGCAAAAATTTAATGTTAAGTTAAAAAAGAAAGTATTAGATAGTGCTAAATGTATTATAAAATCAAATATAAGACAAGGTGATTTTTTAACTCAATTAACCGCTAATGGTGATGTAATTATATTTTGCGAATGGAGGTTAGTAAAAGGTATTACCAAGCAAACTAAAAATATAATGGTAAGTCGCACTGGATATACATTACAAGATATTTATGGCAAAAAAGAAAATGAAATAGGTACACTGATGGGGAAAATAAAGCCATTAGCGAATAATCAACAATTATTGTTTGATTATGATGAGCCGTTAGAAATTCAAACTGATAAATATCATTATGTAAGTGTTGTAATTACTGATATATATAAAGAAGAGGTGGAGAGATATGAGTAAAATGGTGACATACCAAACATTTGAACGAAAAGTAATTTATGCATTTAGTGTTCAAAATAAAGATGGAAAATTAGCTTACTATGATGGTCTTGAGAAAATTGGTGATACTTCGATAACTGATTTTAAAATTGATGCTCGCGACAATAGTGATGACCTCAAAGAAGTTGCTAGCAAGCGGATTAAACAATATGCTGGAACTTCTGGACTACCTTATAAGATTGACATTTCACGGTTGGCAGTCACAAGAGATAATAAATTTTTCCGAGATCATGATGTTCATGAAGTATTAAATCGTTCAGGAATCAAAAAAGAGGAATTAGGCACTGCTAATGAATGGTATCGCACGGATGTTAAAACAATTATTCAGGCAATCGAGGCTGTAGAGCAAGGAAAATCTTCTATTCATAATGTTGTTGCAGAAAATATATCAAAACCCATAAATTTTCGCCCTGAGCAAATTGATGCAATAAACCAAACTATCAAAATATTCAAGAAAAAAGACAAAATGTTGTGGAATGCAAAAATGCGTTTCGGGAAAACATTATCAGCCTTACA
>Ga0247839_1004857_pt1 | contig 16821 bp, 13 predicted proteins | sample LaCruzMarch2015__6_FD_192405 | JGI IMG/M metagenome (GOLD analysis project Ga0247839, IMG submission 192405) | Freshwater microbial communities from meromictic Lake La Cruz, Castile-La Mancha, Spain - LaCruzMarch2015_16m | ecosystem: Environmental > Aquatic > Freshwater > Lake | place: Spain... | reverse complement strand
TACGGGCTGGCACTCGCCGATCTCGGGGTCGAGCGGGTCTTGGCCAAGGTGGGAGTCGAACCTTCGGGCGAGGCCTTCAATTCGATCAGCCTGGAGCCCGGCACCGGGCGCCCCCTGAACCCCATGATCAACGCCGGTGCCATCGCCACCACCTGCATGATCGCCGGGGACAGCCCGGAGCAGCGCGAGCAACGGATACTCGAGATGTTCGCGCGCTATACCGGTCACCCCATGGTGGTCGACGAGCGGGTCTATGCCTCCGAGGCGCGCACCGGGCACCGCAATCGGGCACTCGCCCACCTGATGCGCAATTTCGACGTCATCGAGACCGATCCGGAACCAGGGCTCGACCTGTATTTCCGCCAATGTTCGGTGCTGGTGAACTGCCGTGACCTGGCCCTGATGGGCGCCTGCCTGGCCAATAACGGGGTCAACCCGGTCACCGGGGTGCGCGCGCTGCCGGAGGCCCAGGTCGCGCGGGTGTTGTCGGTCATGTCCTCCTGCGGCATGTATGACTACTCGGGCGGATGGATCTACAGCGTCGGGATGCCGGCCAAGAGCGGCGTGGGCGGCGGCATCGTTGCCGTCCTGCCCGGTCAGGTCGGTATCGCCGTGTTTTCACCGCTGCTCGATGCCCGCGGCAACAGTTGTCGCGGCATCCGGGTGTGCGAGGAGATCTCCCGGGACTTCGATCTGCACCTCTTCCACACCAGCCGCTCCACCTCGGCCGCGATCATCCGCGCCCGCTATGACGCCACGCTGGTCGGCTCCCAGCGCCGCCGCCGACTGGCCGAGCGGGACCTGCTGGCACAACACGGCAACCGCGTGCGCGTCTACGACCTCCAGGGCGAGTTGACCATCGGGGCGACCGAATCACTGGTCCACGAGGTGCTGGACGAGTTGGCGGGGGTGGAGGTGTTGATCCTGGACCTGGCGCGGGTCGTCAACGTCGATCAGGCCGCCGCCCGGATGCTGGCGGACCTGGCCCGCGACCTCACCGGTCAGGGGCGCACCGTGCTGATCCCCGGGGCGGCCAACAAGTATGCCTTTATGCGGTTGGTGGCCCAGGCGTGGCCGCAGTCTCAGGATTTGGCGATCTTTCAATTCAGCGATAGCGACCACGCCCTGGAGTGGGCGGAGGATCGACTGATCGCGACCCTTGCGCCCCCGACCGACCCGACCCAGGAGACCGCGCTTGCCGCCAACGACCTCTGTGTCACGCTGTCCGGCGAGGAGCGCGCCGGGCTTGCGGCCATCGCGCAGCGCCTGGAGTTCGCCGCTGGGGCGCCGGTGTTTCGCACCGGCGAAGCAGCCGATGCACTGTTCCTCATCGCCCAGGGCCGCTTCGAGGTCCTGTTGCCGGCCCCCGGGCAGCCGCCGCGGCGGCTCTCCACCCTGTCTCCCGGCATGTACTTCGGCGAATTACCCCTGGCGAGCGGCCAACCCCGTTCGGCCGATGTGGTGGCGCGCGACGGCGGCGCCTGCTGGCGCGTTCCCTTTGCGGCGATCGAGGCGGGGCTCAAGATTCGGCTGCTCTCGACCATCGCCTCACAGCTTGCGGAACGCCTGGCGGAACAGGCGCGGGTGCAGCGGCTGTTGGGCTGAGCGGGCGCGTCTTGCCGCAGTCACCGCACCCCCGGGCGGCCGCCGGTACTGGAGAGACACACCCGTGACCGAGCGCGACGCCAGTCACTGGATACGGAGTCGAATACACCATGCTCACCGACACCCGCGGCAGACTGGGGCGATTGCGGACTTGCCACCCGTTCTCCGCCCTCTCGAACCACCGGTTCCAAGAGGCATTGGACGCCGTGAGACCCATCGACTTGGGCCCCGGCGAATCGATGACGATCCGGTCGCGAAGCGGGGGCGGCGAGTACGTTTATGTCATCGACGGAGATCTCGATGCCGTGAGTAACGACGCGACCGCGGTGCGCTATGGACCGGGCGACGCGGAGTCCAGGCGCATCACGCTCGCTCCCGGTGATGCGCCCATGACCCTCTCGACCGTGGGGGGTGCGCTCCTGGGGCGCGTGGAGACCGAGGTACTCGACTACCTGGCAAGTTGGGAGACCTTAGGCCGAGGTCTCGGCGCCGTGCCGGACGCGGTCGCGACCCGGGTCTCGGCCGTCCGTCCTTGATCCCCCTGCCGGCGTTGCGGCACCGCTTCGCCGAGCTCGATCCGGCGAAGCACTATCTGGTTTACTGCAAGAGCGGCGGCCGCAGTGCCGTCGGCACCCTGCTGCTACGCCAGCGCAATTTCCATGCGGTCAGCTTAGCGACCGGCCTGCGGGACTGGCCCTATGCGCTTGTCGCCGACTGATACTCAAGGGGACCGCTTGATGGCAACTGCTGCACCTTGCTTTTATTTGAGATTTCTGGAATCGCCACCGGCTAAAGCCTCGACCTCCAGTTGCGGACAGACCTTCGCTGGCCGAAACGATGATCAAGGCCGTTTCAGGCCTTGATCATCATCCCGGCCAGCGGCGTGCGTAGTCAGGGCTTCCAGCCCTGACGGTGTCAGGCCAGGATGGCCTGACTACGCACCCGGCGAGCCCAAGTGGCCGGAAACTTGATCAAGGCCCACGCGGACGCGGCGCTGACCAACACCACGCGGTGGTCCTCGTCGATTGGCTACGAGGTTGGCGCCACGGCGATCCCGTGTTCATGGCACAGCGTAGCGGACCCAGGGTAGCCGAGTGCCGGGGTTGGGCGCGGCCATCGCCGTCGGGGATTGTCCCGGCGACGGTCGGCGTCAGGCGGTCAGATAGAGGGCCAGCCACGTCATGCCGCTGAGCGCCAGTCCGGTCATCAGGGCGACATAGCTGTACCGGAGCCACAGATATTTGCGCCGCAGGGCCAAGGCGCCGGCATGAAGATCCGCGATGATCACGTCGTAGACGCTCGCGTTGGAGCGCATGACCTCGGTCATGCGGACCAGGTAGTCCGGGTAGTCGAAGGCAGCGATGCCCCCGAAGAACAGTGGATTGAGGGCGGGCGCCCCCTCCTTGGCCGGGGGCCGGCGAACGACGGAGGAGCTGGGAATCAAGGCCGCCAGCGCGAACAGAGACGCCGCGATGGAGGACACCAGCAGCATCAGGAGCGCGGGCGGAAACTCGCCTTGGGCAAATCGAGTCGCCGTCAAGGTGGTCAGGAGGAAGCTCAGACCGAGTACGATGTTGGCCTTCTGGTCGGCCAGGCTGGTCAGTGCCATCTGATTCTGCTGGGCGGTCCGCAGCATGTAATCGACCGTGGCGCGACCCTCGATGTCTTGCAACATGACTGAATCTACGACTGATTAGGGAGGAGATCAGGGGCTACAGCGGCCCACTGGGCACGCGCCCACTGTAACCGATTGCGCGGTCATCCGCCTTGCATCTGCCCGGGTCCGGTCACAACGAGGGGCTTTGCTTGGGTTTCTTTACAAAACCCCAAAGTCGACGATGAGCAGTCTGGGCTGTCGGCTTGTCGATCCGGTCAAGCCAAGGTCGTCGCCGGGGCAGTCAGCCCGTCCAATCGGAAACGCATGCAGAGCCTGAGGTGCCCGATGACGGAGGAATCACAGCCGGAGGACGAGACGCACGGCCCCGCAGCGCAGGTGCCGCTGGACTGGGTAACGCTGCAACGCCCGCTTCCACCGAAACCGCAGGGCATGGGGTGGCGTGACTACCTCATCATGTTGCTGCATATTGGTGCGGAGCTGGAGCATAGCCTGATGGTCCAGTATCTCTATGCGGCTTACTCGCTCAACGACCAAACCGGAACCCCCGAACAGCGCCGCCAGGTCGGGGAATGGCGCAATCGGCTCCTGACGGTCGCCAAAGAGGAGATGGGGCACTTATTGACGGTGCAGAACCTGCTCTGCTTGATCGGGGGGCCGATTTGCTTCGAGCGCTCCCATTTTCCGGCCGACACCGACTTTCTGCCTTTTCCTTTTCGCCTCGCGCCCGTCAGCGCGCAGTTGTTGGCGTGGTACGTGTACGCGGAAGCGCCTTACGACTGGCAATTATTGTTCCGCGAGCACAGTCAGGACCCGAGCGTCACGCTGAGGGAAGACATCCGGATGGTCGTGCAGAGCGTGGGTGACGCGCCGGTCACTGGCCACGCCCACACCGTGGGCCAACTCTATGATCGGATCATCGAGGTCCTTGCGGACCCGTCACAGATCCCCGACACGGTCTTTCGCCCGGATACCTATGCGCATCAGGCGTCCTGGGACGAGTGGGGTCGCGGCTACCGGCCCCCGCCGGCGCGGCCGGGCGAGACCGAGCCTCCCGCGGTGCCCATTGCCGAGCGCAGCAATGTGATCGTCCTGCGGCTGGCAACCCGGACCGAGGCGATCGCGGCCCTGCGGCAGATCGGGAAGCAGGGCGAGGCGGCCCACCTCAGAGCGGCGAACGATCAGGAGCCGTCCCACTTCGTGCGGTTCCTGAGTCTGCTGGATGCGTTTCGTCAGGCCGCAAGCGAGCAGGCATTCGTGTACAAGGTGCCGGTCAACCCGAGCACCCTGGGCACGCACGATCAGCCGGAGGGCAGCACCCGCATCGAGCAACAGACGTCTTGGCTTTGGGCGACCTTGTTCAACCTGCGCTACCGCGCCCTGCTCGCCTACCTGACCCACAGCTTCCGGTTGGCGCGGCTCGTCGACCCGCGCGAGCCCAATGTCCGGGGGGCAGTGATGCACAAGGTCTTTGGCGAGATGTACAACCTGAAGGCGCTGGCCGGAATCCTGGTGCGCCGCCCGCTGCGGGATGGCGTTCCGGCCGAGGACGCGTGCGCTGCGCCACCGTTCGAGCTGCCCTACACGCTGGCGTTGCCCACGGACGAGCCGGACTGCTGGCAACAGCATCAGGACATCCTGATGTCGTCGCTCACGATCTGCGATACCTTACTGACGCGGGACGACCCGCTCGCTCCGGCATTGACCATCGATGAAGCCAACTATCTCAGGGCGCTGCGACAGTTGGATCAAAGGTCGGTGGCTTGGATCGATCTCATCAAAGGTGGATTGCCGCGAACTGGAGGACACTGCACATGAGCATCCCAATGAGAATCAGGGCGCTACGCATTCTGCCGCCGCTCGCGATCGGTCGACTCGGTTCGGGCGCTGAGCCATTGGTGGCCTACGAGATCGAGGCGGACCCGGAACATCCGCTCGACATTCCCCGCATCAAGGGTGCCGTGACCTTCAGGGTGGACGGCGAAACGGGGGAGATCGTGGATGCGTTCATCCCGGAGGTCGTCTCCTTCAAAGAGGTGCGCACCCCGGAGGCCGATACGGACGGCGAGACGACGGAGCACATCCGGCCCGTCGCGCCCTTTCTCGAGGTCTGGACCCAGGTCGAGGGTGATCAATGGGTTCCGCTGACGCTCGAAATCCTGCTCGAAGAGGGTTTGACGCCGGCCGATGTGACCTGGCAGGTAACGGTTGCCAACCGCAAGGTGGCCCGGCGTACCGCGAACCCGGACGACGCGGTGTCGGCGCAGACCCCCTGGTTCTCGACCCATGGCGCCCAGCCCCTGCGCGGGCATTGCCGCAACTTTGTCGATGCCGAGGTCTCGATCGCTCTCGGCCAGGTGCAGTACATCAAGCCAACGGCGTGTCACCCCGAGATTCGCCTGCGCTTTACCCCTGCACCGGGCAAGATCTACGGACCCCGATTGGATTCCAGTGAGCTGCAGGAACTCTATGGAGCGTCCTGGCAGCAATCCGTGTGGACCCCGCCGCCCGAGCAGGCGGTTTATGATCCCGGCAAGGATTGGCTTCAATTCGGGAAGGACGACGGAGACCCCTCAGAGCAATTCGCCGCCCTTCAGACCTTGCCGCCGTCGCTCTACGCCATCGTCCCTCCCGGCCCCTGTTGGTTGAATGACAACATCGCCGTGAGTCGGGGCTATCTCGACGACACCTGTGACGGTGTCGTCGAAGTCAGGCTGCACATGGGTTCCGTGGTCCTCGAGGCGGCCGCCCGGATCTGCTCCGGACCGCCGGCGGTGTTGCCGGATACGGTGTTTCTCCGCACCCTGGCGGACGATCTGGATCAGGTGATCCATGGCCCTTGGGTCCCCACGGAGGAGCACGCGGAAGAGACCCGCGAACGCGCCCTCGACATTGTCCGTCGCGCCTTCGATACGGTGCGCTTCCTGAATGTCGCGGTGATGAACGGCAATCCCGTCAATGGACGGGATCCGCTCGATTTCGACACCATGCCCGCTGAGGAGGCGTTTGATGTCTACCGCATGATGCGGCCCATCGTCCCCGAGCGCACCGCGGACTCACTGATGATCATGGCGCTTCACCAACAGGTCTATGCCGCACTCCAAGGGGGGGCCTCCCCGTGGTTTGCCCATGCGTTGCGACTGCCGACCGAGGTGGGTGATTTCACGGATCACGGACGGCGCAAGATGCCGGCGATGATGTGCGGTGCGGATGGCGGATACCTTGCGCTCACCTACCGGCAGATCAACGCGATCCTGCGCTGCTCGGGTCTGCCGCTGCACCCAGGCCCCGAGGTGCCCGAGACGAACCCGCAGCAGCGGCTCATCGCACGCAATCGGCACGCGCAGATCCATCATGTCGCCGCCGGCAATCCGTTCGCCTCCCGGCCCGAGATGTCGGTGGGCAACTGCACCCCGGGTTTGGAAATGGACTTTCGGGCGGTCTGGCGCCGTCTGTTCGAGGGCATCGTGTTGCGGGAGTATGACAGTCTGGTGATGGAAATGGAGCCCATTGAAGGCGGACCGGCGTTGCCCGATCTGGTCGGGCACCGACTCCTCCGGGTCGATGACACCAATCTATACACCCAGATGATCGGACCCTCCCCCTATAACCCGCGTACCCGCACGACCGTGCTCGGGTTCACCGGCAACCCCGATGGCGTGCTGCCTTTGGAGTGGTCGAATGCGCTGGCCCAAATCCTGAATCAACGGGTTGGACAATCGGTCGACTGTTATTTCACAAAGACACCGGTCTGGTCCACCCAGGCGCTCTTTGATGTCGCCGATGCGCAGAACACTCTCAAGCTGTCGCTGCGGGTCCGGCCCTTTTTCGAGGACGGCAGCGCGATGATCTCCCGTACATTGGCCAAACCGGGCGAACTGACCCAGGGCCTCTGCTCCCCCTGGCAGAATGACTACCGCGAGTGCTCCTGCTATTACTGGGCGTCCGCCCGGCCCGACTTTGTGAACGTGAAGCCCAACAGCGCGGGGGCGAGCGAAGGCGACAATTGGATGCAGAAGGAGCGCACCGGGGACTATGTGCCCGACGACTACCGGGACGCCCGTTTGCTCAACTATGACGACCTGTTCCGGGCCTGGGAGCACTACCTGCGATTCCAGATCGGCGGGGTCGAGCGGGATCGAACCGCGGATGCTCCGCCGACCGGGAACGCATCGACATGACGCCGGCCGACGCGTTACGCGTGACCGCGCGCGGCGCTATGGCGCGTTCGGCACCGCGCAGTGCCGCGGTGCACTTGTTCGAGACCGGTCTCGGCAGTCATGTCTTTGTCGCGGATGGCAGCCGGCTCTTCGATGCGGAGCCGATTCTGTTCTCCCGGCTCGACACGGCCCAAACCGACTGGGCCGTCGGCGCTCTGCTGGCCGAGGCCGGGCTGGACGAGGCACCGGCAATCGACGATGCCGCACTCTCAGCGCCACCGCTGCACGCGTTGTCGCTGGCGGTCGCGCAGCAATGCAACCTGGGTTGCACCTATTGCTACGCGCAGCAAGGGGAGTTCGGCGGGGCGGCGCAGAACATGAGCCGGAAGACGGCTCTCCAGGCGGTCGATTTGCTCGTGGACGCCGCACTGCCGGGCTCACGCCTCAACCTCGCCTTTCTCGGCGGTGAGCCATTGGCGAATCGCCCGGTCGTGCAGGCCGCCACCCGTTATGCCGCCGAACGGGCGGCCGCGCGGGGGGTGGACATCACCTTTTCCATCACGACCAATGGGACCTTGCTGCAGCCGGCTGACGGAGCCTTCTTCGAGGACTATGGGTTTGCCGTGACCATCAGTGTTGACGGTCCGCGGGAGGTGCACGATCGGCTGCGTCCGTATAAGGGCGGCCGCGGCAGCTACGACCGCATCATGGAGCATGTGCGTCCGCTGTTGGCGACCCAGCGGAGCATGCAGGTGTCGGCGCGGGTGACGGTGACCCCAGCCAACCTCGGGTTGCGCACGACACTGGACCAGCTCATCGCCGAGGGATTTCACAGCGTCGGCTTTGCACCGCTGCTTAGCGCACCGTCCGGCCAAGGCGAAATGCAACGCGACGACCTGGAGCTGATGCTGGGGGCCATGATCGACTGTGGGCGGGAATACGAGCGCCAGATCCGGACCGGAGCGCGCTATCCCTTTTCCAACATGGTCAACGCCATGCAGGAGATCGGCAAAGGCACCCACCGGCCTTACCCGTGCGGAGCCGGGGCCGGCTATCTGGGCGTCTCCGCGGACGGGGAACTTGCGGCCTGCCATCGGTTCGTCGGCGACCCGACGGGCGCCCTGGGCTCCCTGGCGACGGGGATCGATCAAGGGCGCAAAGCCGCCTGGCTGAAGGAACGTCACGTGCATCGGCAAGCACCCTGTACCCTGTGTTGGGCACGGTATCTGTGCGGCGGCGGTTGCCACCACGAGGTCATACGACGAGGTCGACCAGCCTGCGACTTCATCCGCGGTTGGCTGCATTACTGCCTCGGGGCTTATCTTCGCGTGTCGGCCGGAGCCGAGCCAGGCTCGGCTTCAGACCCGTCGGCGGTGACTAGCAGCCTGTCGGACTTAGCCCCTAGGATTAGGGTATGAGTCAACATAAAGGCTTTTTGTTGCTCCACAGTCTAACGTAAGGTGATTTCCGCGAAAAATCCAACCCGTAGGAGCCCGCTTGCGGGCGACGGGTGGGGGCACAATGACGCGATTCCGGCAGGTCACGTCGCCCGCAAGCGGGCTCCTACGGAGCTTGATTCATGAACCGTTCCTTACCTTATTCTGGGGCCAGAGCTGCATGTCGGTGACGACGGACATCTGCATTATTGGTGGCGGGCCGGCGGGAAGCGTTCTCGCCGCCCGGCTCGCCCAGTTCGGACTGGGCGTTTGCCTGGTGGAGCGGGCGACATTCCCGCGCCGCCACTTGGGAGAGTCCTTGACTCCGGGGGTGCTGCCACTCCTGCAGTCGATCGGCGCCGGGCCGGCCCTCGAAGCGGCGCGCTACCCACGGGTACGCGGGGTTCAACTGAACTGGGGGGCGGAGCAGGGATGGCGGGACCCCGACGGCCACGGGCTGCTGGTCGATCGGGGACACTTTGACGGCCTGCTGCTGGAGCATGCACGCGCGTGCGGGGTCCGCATCCTGCAACCCGCGGCGCTGGAAGGCTGGGAGCGGATCGCGGACGGATGGCGGCTGTCGGTCAGGTCCGAAGGTCGCCGGGTCGCGCTGGAGGTACGGCTGCTCGCGGACGCCTCGGGCCGAGCGGGCGTGCTCGGGCGTTGCCGCCACCGGACCGGCCCGACGACCCTGGCCCTGTACGGCTATTGGAAAGGGAGCGGACTGCCGGAGCAGCCGCGGATCGAGGCCGGAGCAGACGCCTGGTTTTGGGGTGTGCCGCTGCCGGACGGGGTCTACAATTCGCTCGTCTTCATTGACCCGCGCGACTTGCGGGCGATGCCCGGCACCTTGGCCGACAAGTTTCACGCGTTGATCGCCACGTCATCGCTGCTGCCCCGCGGGGGCGGGGCGGACCTCCTCGCCCCCGTTCAGGCCACCGACGCCACCCCCTACCTCGACACGGATTGCGTGACGCGGGACTCGATCAAAGTCGGCGACGCGGGGCTGGCGCTGGACCCCTTATCATCCAGCGGAGTCCAGCGGGCGATTCAATCGGCACTCTTGGGCTCGGTGGTGGTGAATACGCTGCTGGAACGGCCGCGGTCGCACGGGATGGCGCAGACCTTCTATCGCGAACACCTGGCCGAGGCCTCGGGTCGGCACCGGCTGTGGGCACGGGGCCACTATGCGCAGGTGGCCGGTACCGCGGCGACGCGGTTCTGGCGGCAACGCGCCGGAGCCCCGGCCCCGTCAGCGGTCACCCAGCCGCAAGCCGCTCCCCCGATCGCGCCGGGCACCCCCTTGGACCTGGCGCCGGGACTGGAAATCGTGGATCTGCCGTGCGTGGTGGATCGGTACATCGAGGCCCGACCCGCGGTGCGACACCCCTGCCTTGCCTCGCCCGTGGCCTTCGTCGGCGAAGTAGAACTCGCACCCCTGTTGCGGTGTGTCCGCCGGGGAATGACCCCGCCCGAGTTGGTGCGATCCTGGATGCCCCGGGTTCCGCCGCAACAGGGATCGGCCATTGCCCATTGGCTGATCTCTCGGGGGCTGCTGATCCCGCAGCAGGCCGGAGCGGCCTTGGCCATAAGTCCGGTTACCGCGCGATCGGCACGGTCGGCGGTCCGCACAGCGGACCCTACAGGGCTGCTGGTCCCGCAGCAGGCCGGAGCGATGGCGATGGACCGGGGGCGGGCGTGACGCAGGCCTTGGGTGACTGGCTGCGGGCGCATGACCTTGGCGAGTTCGAGACGCTCTTGGTCGAGCACGAGGTCGACCTGAAGACCTTGAAAATCCTGACAGAGTCGGACCTCAAGGAACTCGGCCTGGGATTCGGTCCGCGCAAACGGATACTCAAGGCAATCGCGGCGCCGCAGCGTCCAGACGACCTCCCGCGCGGGAACGCCGAGCAGCCTCCAGCGATCGACTCGGTGGGCGAGCGGCGGCAGTTGACCGTGATGTTCTGCGATCTGGTGGGATCCACCGCCCTTTCCACGCATCTCGACCCCGAAGAACTGCGGGACCTCATCCAAACCTATCGAAAGGCCTGTGGTGATGTGGTCGCACGCTATGACGGCCACGTGGCGCAATATCTGGGGGACGGACTACTGATCTACTTCGGCTGGCCGAGGGCTCACGAGGACCAGGCCGAGCGCGGGGTGCGCTCGGGGCTCGAGATCGTGCGGGCGGTCAACGCCATTCGCGCGGCCTCCCCGCTCGCGGTCCGCGTGGGCCTGACCACCGGCACCGTCGTCGTGGGAGAGGCGTCCCGCGTTGACAACAGCGAGTCGAAGCTGGCCGTCGGGGAGGCGCCGAATCTTGCGGCCCGCTTGATGAGCCTGGCGGGGCCGGACCAGGTGGTCATCGACCCTGCAACCCGATGCCTGATCGGCGATCTCTTTGCCCTGGCGGATCTTGGCACGCACAGCCTCAAAGGGTTCGCCAAGCCGGTCCCGGTCTGGCGCGTCGACGCCGTTTGCCAAACGGCGGGGCGCTTCGACGCCGCTCATGCCGGGAAGCAACTGACCGACATGGTCGGGCGCGAGGACGAACTGGCACTGCTCCGCGGCCACTGGGAACGTGCGCGTGAAGGGAACGGCCAGGTGGTCCTCATCAGCGGTGAGGCGGGCATCGGGAAGTCCCGTCTGTGCCACGCGCTGCGGCAGGGTCTCGCGGAAGCGCATACCGCACTGCGCTACCAGTGCTCTCCCCATTTCACCAATTCCGCGCTTCACCCAATCATCGCGCAGCTCGAGCTGGCGGCAAACCTGGCCCGTGAGGACAGCTCCGAGCAAAAGCTCGACAAACTCGAAGCCCTGCTCGCGGGGGATGCGGACCTCGTGGCCCAGGCCGCACCGCTCATGGCCGACCTGCTGTCGCTGCCCCTTGAGCGTTATCCCCCCCTCAACGTTTCGCCCCAGCGACAGAAAGAGAAGACGCTGGAGGCGCTGGTCGGACAAGTCGAAGCCCTATCGAGCAGGCAGCCGGTCCTGATCCTTCTCGAAGACATGCATTGGATGGACCCAACCAGCCAGGCGTTTCTCGACGCCTTGGTACTTCGGCTGCCACGGTTGCCGGTGCTGTTGGTGGCGACCCACCGCCCCGGTTATTCCCTGCCCTTCGCGGGTCTACCCTATGTGACCAGCCTCGCGCTTGGTCGACTGCAACCGAGCACGATCAGTGCGATCGTGGGCGTCCTGACCGGGGGCCGACAACTTCCGCCCGAGGTGCTGAACGAGATCATTTCCCACACCGATGGCGTTCCGCTGTTCGTCGAAGAGCTGACGAAGTCGGTGCTGGAGTCGGGGCTGTTGCGCGAGGCTGGGAACCGCTACACGCTGGCCGCGCCCTTGCCCGCCCTGGCCATTCCGACATCGCTGCGGGATTCGCTCGCGGCGCGCCTGGACCGCCTAGCCCCGTTCAAGGAGATCGCGCAAATCGGCGCCTGCATCGGCCGGGAGTTCTCCCGCGCGCTGCTCTACCGCGTGGCGGCATGGGAGACCGCTCGACTCGACGATGCCCTCGACCGGCTGGTCGATGCTGAGCTGATCAGTCGCCGGGAGACACCGTCTGACGTCATCTATACATTCAAACACGCGCTGGTACAGGACGCCGCCTATGAACTCCTGCTCAAGAGCCGTCGCCAAACCCTGCATGCCCGCATTGCGCAAACCCTGGAGGCGAACTATCCCGACCAGTCGCTCCATAGTCCCGAACTGCCGGCGCACCACTACACCCAGGCGGGTCACCTCGACAACGCCATCCCACTGTGGCGCCAAGCCGGCGCCCTGGCCATCGAGCGCGTGGCGCTGAACGAGGCGCTCGCCCACCTGCAGAAGGCCTTGACCCTCACGAGCCAACAACCCGAAACGCGGGATCGCGACGCACTCGAACTCACGATTCGTGAGCAACGCAATGCGGTCTGGGCCGGCTTGGGAGGATGGGCCGGCGCAGCGATCGGCACCAACACGGCGAGGATCCTGCAGTTGGCCGCGAGTCAAGGCAACACCCGAAGCCTCATCATCGGTCTGTGGTGGATGTGGACCAATACCATTACCCAGGGCCGTATCGCCGATGCGCTGCCATTGGCACAGCGTTTACTGGACGAGGGAGATGGAACCGACGATGTGGACCTGAAGATCTTCGGCCCCGCCGCCGCCATGGTGACGCATTTCCTCCTCGGCCAGTTGCGCGAGGCACAGACCCACGCCGACCGGGTCCTGGCGCTCTATGACCCACAGCGCGCCGAACAGTGGATTCAACTGGCAGGTCATGACCTGAAGACCTTTGTCGGCGTGTATTCGTGTCAATGGATCTGGATGCAGGGCGACTATCAACGGGCCATGGCGGTCAGCGACGAAAGCTGTGCGCACGCGCGCGCCGTCGGACATGCCTTCAATCGCGTTTGGTCCTTGACCTATACCGCCTACCTATTCGCCTACGGTCGTGACCCGGAACGCCTGCTCGAGCGCCTCGTCCTGGCTGACCGCCTCGCGCAGGAACAGGGCCTGACCTTCTTCAACCAGGTCTCTATTCCGCAGGCGACCGGCATCGGCCAGCTCCAGCAGGGGCCTACGCAAGACGCCATAGCCCTGCTGCGGCGCGGCATCGCCGATTGGGCTAACGTCGGTGGCGGGGTGCGCATCCCCTATCTGAAATCGGTCCTCGCGCAGGCGCTGGCCCAGGCGGGCGATCTGGCCGAAGCCATGCGGCTCATTGACGAGTGCATCGAACAAATTGAGCGCCCGGCCTACCAGGAGCGGATCTGGCTGGCCGAAGTCCTGCGTATCAAGGGTTGGCTCATGATGCGCTTGGGCCGCGACCTGGAGGCCGAGCAGATCTTGCGCGCCGCCATCGACTGTGCGCGTCGGCAGGGCACCAAGTCCTGGGAATTGCGCTCCGCGGTGATGCTGGCAGGGCTTCTGGCGGAACAGGGAAAACACGAGGCCGCGCGGGGCGTGCTCGCACCCATCCAGCTCCGGCTCGCCGCAAGCCCGGTCACGAAAGACCTGGAGGAGGCCCGTGCGCTGCTTGAACGCCTGCGTCCATCATCCCTGCGGAAGGCCCAGGCGTAACGAGTCAAGAACAAGTGAAATGCAAACACAATCGTTGTCGTTGTCGTAATCGGAGAAGCGATGGAATTTGGCGTGCAAAAGAATTCGGGCCGCTACGATGACATCGACATCGACAACGACAACGACAACGACAACGACAGAGGACCAGGAAAATGACCGAGAAGACACCGACACCTCCCCAGTTGGATCCCGACCTCTTGCGGGCCCACCAGGCCTATGAAGCGGCGATCAATTCAAACGACACCGACCAGGTGATGGCCATGTACGACAAAGACGCCATGATCCTGCAGCCGGATGACGCGATTGTCGTCGGTCATGACAACATTCGAAAATGGGTCGACGGCTACTTCACGACGTTCAAGACCCAGTGGACCAAGGTCGTGACGATGAACTGGGTGTGCGGTGACTTCGGCTTCGACCAGGGCCACGATACAGCGGTCGATATTCCGCGCGCTGGTGGGAACCCAATTTACTCGGACTGCAAGGGGATCCTGATCTACAAGCGGCAGACCAACGGCGAGTGGCTGGTCTTCCGTGACATCTGGAACAGCAACAAGCCACCCGCCTGACGCGAAGTGGCCTTGATCGTAATCCCGGCCAGCGGCGTGCGTAGTCAGGGCTTCCAGCCCTGACGGTGTCAGGCCAGGATGGCCTAACGACGCACCGGGCGAACCCAAGTGGCTGGAATCTTGATCAAGGACCGCGGTGCCGATCAAAAGCGTCCTGCTTGGTGGGTCGTATTGAATCCCGCACCGCGAGTCTGTCCACACCCGCGCGGCGAAGACCGCAGCGACGGGCGTTTGGAAATGGGATGATTCCTGCCTAAAGGCGCTGACGGGACCGATCGTTTAAAAAACAGGCGCAGGAGCGCCCCGGTCAGAGGCCCACCAACTGGGCCTGGTGGCCGGACTGCCGCACGGCCGCCAACAAGTCGGCGGGACGCGTCTTGTCGGCATTGAAGGCGATCAACAGCAGGTGCTCGGTGCCCGCACCGAAGCGGGGGGCGATCACCCCGTCGATGCCCCGCATGGCGTCCTCCAGCGACGCGCGCGCCGCGGCGCTGGCCTTGATCGTCATCCCGGCCAGTGGCATGCGTAGTCAGGGCTTCCAGCCCTGACGGTGTCAGGCCAGGATGGCCTGACGACGCATCCGGCGAGCCCAAGTGGCCGGAATTTTGATCGAGGCCGACGCAGGACGAGCCGGCGCGCCCTCGTCGGCGATGGGTTGATCTGGTTTCTCTGCGGACCGCGCGCATCAGGTCGAGGTCTCCATATCGATACTATCAGGTCATGCATTGATTCAACTGAAGAGCGATTCCCCATGCGGCGCATCAAGATCAGCCACGTCACCGAGTACCGGTTCCCCACCCCCGTATCGCTGCTGCCCCATCGGTTGCTGTTGCGCCCGCGGGAGAACCACAACGTTCGGATCGAATCCTCACTCCTGGAGATCGTTCCCGCCCACACCGTGCAGTGGAAACGCGATGTATTGGACAACTCGGTTGCGCTGGTCGGCTTCACCGAGCCTGCCGATCGGTTACACATCGCCAGCAGCGTGGTCATTCAACACTACGAGGACAACCCTTTCGATTTCCTGGTGAACGACTATGCCGTCACCCACCCCTTCGACTATGCGCAGGAGGATGGGATCGAACTCGCACCCTTCCGCCAGATGGTCTACCCGGATGACCAGCCGGCCGTCGCGCACTGGCTGGACGGTCTGGGCCTGCTCCGGCCGATGGAGACCTTCATGCTATTGGACCAGATGAACCACGCCATCGCGGACGGGTTTCGGTACCAGATGCGGGAAGAACCGGGCGTCCAGCCACCGGCACAGACGCTGGAGTGCAACAGCGGTTCCTGTCGCGACTTTGCGGCTCTCTTCATGGATGCTTGCCGCCATCTGGGGCTCGCCAGCCGCTTCGTCAGCGGCTATCTGCACACCCCCGGCAGCGACACCGGCAACGCCGCGACCCATGCCTGGGCCGAGGTCTACCTGCCTGGGGCCGGTTGGAAGGGGTTCGATTCCACCAGCGGCGAGGTCACCGGCAACCACCACATTGCGGTCGCCGTGGCACGCCATCCGGAGGCGGTGCCGCCGGTGGCGGGAAGCTACCTGGGCCGGCCCGATCAGCACCCATCGCTGAGCGTGGCGGTCCGTGTCAGTGCGCTCCCGGCCTGAGGGCAAACCCGCCGATGCGGAAGGGGTCCGACAACGCGGTTTGCAGATAGCGCGGGCTTGTTGGCGAACCATCCGAGTCCTGGACCCGATCGTGTTTGCGGGATGCCGCGTGCCCTGTGTTGGGCAGCGAACAGACGGCTGCGCGTCGTCCCGCCCAGTATGCTGATGATGGAGACTGACAGTGGTGCCGCAGGGGCTGGCCCCCACCGCGTCGCGGGTCCCAGGCGGGTCGATTCCACCCGATCTCCACGTCTTTGAGGAGTCCACCATGTCCATTCAACGCATCGAAGAAAACGACGGCAAGGTGCCGCTCATCGACCATGCCGACCTGGCTGGCCGCCCCGCCCGACGCCCATGAGCGCGCCTGACCCGGATCGCGGCCCGCCGCCCGCCGACGCCGCCGCGTCGGCCAATACCGGCCTGGTGGTTGCGGTACGCGGCAGCGTCGTGGATGTGCACTTCGCGACCCGGCTACCGGCGATCTATACCGTCCTGCGCGCGGGGCCGCAGCGGCAGATCGTCATCGAGGTGCTGGCCCAGCGCGATGCCCATCAGGTGCGCGGGATCGCCTTGACGCCGACCCAGGGTCTGGCCCGCGGAATGGTGGTGGAGGACACCGGGGGGCCACTGAAGGCGCCGGTGGGCAAAGGCATCCTCGGTCGGATGTTCGACGTCTTCGGCAACGCCATCGACCGCGAGCCGGCGCCGACCGAGGTTCAGTGGCGTTCCGTGCATCGCGCCCCGCCGC
>Ga0247839_1004855_pt1 | contig 16822 bp, 17 predicted proteins | sample LaCruzMarch2015__6_FD_192405 | JGI IMG/M metagenome (GOLD analysis project Ga0247839, IMG submission 192405) | Freshwater microbial communities from meromictic Lake La Cruz, Castile-La Mancha, Spain - LaCruzMarch2015_16m | ecosystem: Environmental > Aquatic > Freshwater > Lake | place: Spain... | reverse complement strand
CCAATAATTCGACGAGCGAGAAAATGAGCATGTGCGTGGATCCAAAAATATTTTCGTATAGACTATCTCATTATCAGTTATTATTGGCTAATAGTAAAGCATCACACATTTGGCCTCATGAGCCGAAATTTCATAACATGCACGGGCGTCGCCTGACAAAGCTGAATATATTCAATCTCTTGGAAATCCGCGGGGACTGATAACCTATAAGATAACTTGAAAAGCACTATAGGAGCATGTACGTGTGGGCAGTGACGCCATTTACCTTGAGATTCTGACGATATGCAGGGGAGAATGAACCATGACTGTTGCAGAGTTGGCCTACGAGCAGATCAAGACACTCCCCGAGACCCAGGCTCGGGAGGTGCTGGATTTCATCGGTTACCTGAAGGAAAGGAGCGAGCGAGCGCAATGGGAGGATCTGATGGCTGCTCAAGCGGGTTCGCTCGCTTCCGTCTGGGACAACCCGGAAGATGAGGTGTGGAATGATCTATAGGCGCGGCGACTTGGCCCTGGTGCCGTTTCCGTTCACCGACCTGTCGTCCGCGAAGCGACGGCCGGTTTTGGTGTTGGCCGACCCGGATGGCTACGGTGACTTCCTCGCGGTCGCCGTGACCTCGCGCCCGCACCACAGCAACGCCATCGCCATCCGCGATCAGGACATCAGTAGCGGCGCGCTGCCCGCCACGAGTTGGGTGCGTACCGACAGGGTCGTTACCTTGAACATTGTTCTGGTAAACAAGGTTTTTGGGTCCACGAGCAGCATGTTCGTGGATCGAGTGGTACGCGGGGTTTGCTCACGCGTCGGGATCAATGCAGCCCCCGGCGCGCCGAGCAACGGGACCTAGGTTAGGTTCGATAGTCAGGAGAAGATTGGCCAACAGGGTGAACAAACGCATCGTCATCATCGCCGGCCCCAACGGCGCGGGCAAAACCACCTTCGCCCGCGAGTTCCTGCCCAACGAGGCCGGCTGCCCGATCTTCGTCAACACCGACCTGATCGCCGCCGGGCTGTCGCCCTTCGCGCCCGAGCTTGCCGCGAGCAAGGGCTGGCGGATATGTGGCAGCTTTACGACAAGGCCAGCGAACCCCCTGCCCTGATCGCCAAAGGAGGCAACCCATGAAAACCCCGGTTTCCCGACTCAACGACCCCGACATGCAGGCTGCCCCGGTGGCGCTGATGCGTGCCTCCGAGAGGGCGCGTCGGCTGGCTGAGCAAACCGGCACGCGGTTCGTGGTCCGCCCGCCCGCCACCTTGCGCCAAGAAGGGATCGACCCCACCAGTGGAACAAGACCTGGCAGCGACGAGAGCGCTTCATCGACGCCGAGCGGATAGCGTCAAGACTGCGTGGTTTGAAGCCGAAGCCACCGCGCCCGAAGTTTCACGGATCAACGATGTTCGCAGTCCACGTCGGCGTTGTGAACGATTGCCGCCCCGAAAGCGAGGGAACGCAATCAAATAGGGCGCGGCTTCCCTCATAATCAAAGACCCATCACCGAGGCAATAGCCGATGACTCAGATCATCCTCGAAGTCGACGACGATGCCCACGCGGCGTTGATGATGGAACTGCTGGGCGCGCTGACCTTCGTCCGCGCGGTCAAGGCCATCCCCGCACCACTGGAATCCAAGGAAGAATGCGATGAACCAGGCGACTTTTTTTCTCTCGCGGGCATCTGGGAGGGGCGTGAGGTAGCAAAGGCGACAATACGCGAACGCGCTTGGCCGGAGCGCCGCCGATGATCCTGTGCGATACCGACATCCTGATCGAGTTCTTCAAGAAGAATGAAACCATCGTCGCGACGTTGCGCGACATCGGCCAAGATCGCCTCGCGGTGAGTCATGTCACGGTAGCCGAGTTGTATTTTGGGGCGCTGAACAAGGCCGAATTGGCCCGAATCCGGCGGGACCTCGCCATGCTCCATGCCTATCCCGTATCGGCCGGCATTTCACAACGCTTCTTATGGTTAATGGGAACCTATTCGCTCAGCCACAAGCTGTCCTTGCCGGATGCTCTGATCGCCGCCACCGCCTTGGAGAATGACTTGACTCTCTTCACACTGAACTGGAAAGATTTTCGGTTCATTCCGGGACTTCAACTGCACGGAACTTGATCTTTGGCTCATTCCCATCGCGAGGGCGGTCAAGACATTAGGAAGCGAAAGCAATGAGCACCGTGCGGAATCGGCACCGCCCGCGCCGGCGCCAGCAGCGCCGCCGCCCCAAAGGCGAACGCGGCCGGGGGAGACTGCACCGGTGTCGGCGCACCAGCGCGCTCGCCTGAGACCCGAGCGTTCGGCGGGCAGGGCGCAACGACACTCAGCAATCAACGCCTTAGCGAGGCGCAGACCATGGACTTCGCGGCCGGGCCGCGGCATGATTGGTTTCCATGGGGGCAACGGGTAGGATGATGGCGGTTACCGTCGCCGATTCGCACCCGTTGCCATAGGCCCCGACCCATGCATGCCGACCTCCTGATCTTCCCCCAGTGGCTGCTCCCCGTGGACGCGCAGGACCGCGAGTTGCGGGACCATGCGGTGGCAGTGGCGGACGGTCGTATCCTCGCCGTCCTGCCCGCCCCGGAGGCCCGCCGGTCGATTACGGCCGCACGGGTGCACGAGCTGCCCGGTCATGTGCTGATCCCGGGCCTGGTCAATGCCCACACCCATGCCGCCATGACCCTGATGCGCGGGTTGGCCGACGATCTGCCGCTCATGACCTGGCTCCACGACTATATCTGGCCCACCGAGACGCGCCGGGTGGACCCGCGTTTCGTGGGTGACGGCAGTCGGCTGGCCGTGTTGGAGATGCTGCGCGGCGGGGTCACCTGCTTCAACGACATGTATTTCTACCCGGAGGTGACGGCGCAGGTGGCGGCGGACGCCGGGATGCGGGCGCTGATCGGCATGATCGTGGTGGACCTTCCCACCGGCTACGCGGACGGCGCCGACGCCTATATCGCCAAGGGTCTGGCCCTGCACGCGCACTACCGCGGCCACCCCCTGATCCGCATCGGCTTCGCCCCCCACTCGCCCTATGCGGTGTCCGACGCGCCCCTGGAACGGGTCCGCACCCTGGCCGACGAGTTGGAGGTGCCGGTCCATATCCACCTGCACGAGACCCGCGACGAGGTGGTCGCGTCGCTGCGCGGCCACGGGGCGCGCCCGCTGGCCCGCCTGGAGGCCCTGGGCCTGGTCGGACCCGGGCTGGTGGCGGCGCACATGACCCAACTGGACGACGCGGAAATCGAGCGCCTGGCCGCCGCCGGGGCCCATGTGGTGCACTGCCCGGAGTCCAACCTCAAGCTCGCCAGTGGGTTCTGCCCGGTCGCCCGGCTGCTCGCGGCCGGCGTGAACGTGGCCCTGGGCACCGATGGGGCCGCGAGCAACAACGATCTCGATCTGCTCGCTGAGATGCGCACCGCGGCCCTGCTCGCCAAAGGGGTCGCGGGCTCGGCCGCGGCGCTCCCGGCGGCGGCGGCCCTGCGCATGGCGACCCTCAACGGGGCGCGCGCCCTGGGCCTGGAGCGCGAGATCGGGTCCATCGAGCCCGGCAAGGCGGCCGACCTGGTGGCGCTCGATCTGCGTGACGCCAACACCCAGCCGCTCTACCGCGCCGTCTCGCACCTGGTCTATGCCGCCGGGCGCCATCAGGTCCGCCAGGTGTGGGTGCAGGGGCGCCAGGTGATCCGCGACGGCGCACCCACCAGCCTCGACCAAGAGGCGGTGATCGCCGCGGCCCAGGGCTGGGCCCAACGGCTCGCCCCGACGTAGCACCGTGGAGCTTAGGTCCCGCTACCAGTCTGACGACTGAGCCTGTATCAGGAAATTGGACAGGATTAACAGGATTCTGCAGGATTAACAGGATTTCCTGGCTGCGCTAGTCATGCGCAATAAATCCTGAAAAATCCTGTTAATCCTGTCTATTTCTTCACTGTCACGCTGGTTCTCGAATGGCATCGGGATCACCGCACCAGAGTACGAGCAGGTCCTGGCGCCAGCGTAGCACGGTCAATACCGGGCGACGATGGTCTCGCCGCCTTTGATGGGCTCGTCACTGCGCTTGCGCCGCCGGTTCTTAAGTTGCGGCGTCACCACCACCGAGGCCGCGAGCGGCAGTTCCAGCACCACGGTGCTGCCGAAGAGGATATTCCCCAGGCGCTGCCCCGCAACCACCGCCTCACCGGGCTTGACGAAGGTCGCGATGCGCCGCGCCCAGATGCTCGATATCTGACGCACTACAACCTCGCCGATTACGGTGTCGATCCGCACCACCGCCTGTACCGGGAACAGATAATCGCGCTCATACTCCCAGGGGTCGACGAACCAGCGGCGCTCGTCGTCGCTGCCGGCGACCACCCGCCGACCGCTTTCCTCCACGCTCAGAACGGTGCCGGCAAGGGGCACGCGCTGCACATGAACGTCATAGAAATTCATGGAGATGTCGATGACCTTGCGGCCATTGCGCTCAAAGACATTGCGCACCACCCCGTCGGCCGGCGAGACGATGATTCGCGGCTCGCGCGGGACCGCGCGTTGCGGGTCGCGGGTGAAATACGCAACGAAGCTCTTGCGCGGCTCCTCATGGCGTTTTAGGCTATCCATTATTTCTATGGGTGGCCAGCGGATATCCGGCGGGACCACCTTGATAAAATACTCGTAGAGGCCGGGAAAGCGATCCAGCAGCCACAGCAGCACCCGTTTTACCCGCAGCAGGACGGCCTTATACCGATCGACCAGATAGGGCATCGGGTCATCACCGGCGCGCAAGGCGTAGACCTTCTCGCCGGCAAGGGATAGACGGTATTCGTTGGCCGGTAAGTCGCCGGCCTGCATCGCCGCCTGCGCCGCTCGCGTATCGTTGACCCGATCGACCCAGAGGACCGGCGCGGCCGTCGGCGTCGTTTCCCCGATCGGCCGACCCAGCAAGTCCAGATAGGCGGCATAGGGGATATTGACCCCATTCGCCGGCGCTACCCCGCTTTGATAGTCAGTGCGGCCGATGGTCGGCTCGATGACATAGAAATCGCCACTCGCCGGGTCCTGTTTGAATTCAAGTGAGGCCAAACCGCGCATACCGACCGCACGAAAGAGCGCCAGCGTCGCCGCTGTGACCTCGGGAGCGGTGGCGGGAAGCGCACTGGCGGTATTGCCGGTACCCCGCGGCCAACTGCGCACCTTGCGCCCGGTGAAGTGCGCCTTGGCGTCACCGTTGCGATCACAATAGGTCAGACAAAAATAGATATCACCGTCTGCTCCGGCAATGAACTGCTGAAAGAGCAGCGGCTCGCCCCAGGGAAATTCCGCAAAACGGCCCAACAGGTCCTGTTCGGTATCCAAGCGCAGGGCGCGCGCCTTGAAATAGGCGTCGAAGCGACCACCCTTGGCGAGCGGTTTGGCGATCAACGGCAGGCCCACATGGCGTACCGCGGCGAGCACTCCCTCCGCGGTGTCCACCCGTTGCGTGCGGGGCACGCGCAACCCCTGCGCGGCGGCGATCCGGGCGAAGCACACCTTGTCGTTCAATTGCCCGAGAAGCGCGTCATCCGGCAGGTTGAACAGGTAAAAGGGGGCGAGCCGCGCCCGGTGTCGGCTGACGATCGCGACGGTGTGCTCCATCGTCAGGAACAAGGGGCGCGGCCCGCCCGGCTCGCGTCCGATCTCCAGCAACCGATCCAGGATCGCCTCGCTGCGCTCGTCCGGGGTCGCCAGGACCCGGCAAAACCGCGAACGAGCGGTGGGCAGCCGCGGCGCGGATGTCAGACCCAGCACCGGGACCCCGGCCCGGCCCAAGGCTCGAACCACCCCCAATCCGTTGGTTTCGAGGCCAACGACAACGGCTTCGGTGTTCACAGAACAGTCAATCTCCTGCCCGACGTTGATAGACTCCGGCCCGACGAAGGACCGATTTGCCGGATTTCCGGGGGGCGTTGCCTGCCGCCGGGTACCATTGTACGGGAATTGTCGGACGCCCGGCGGGGGTTCGCCGGGTGGCTCCGACTCCGGCTCGCCCCACGCAGCCGCCGACGGCCTGACTGGCAGCGCATCGTACCGCGCGCGTGACGATAGACGCCACGCTGGACGTTACCAGTCAGGAGGGTCAATATATCGCCGTCGTGCCCACCGGCGCCGGCCGCACCGCCTGCCGCAGCAGCGAGGTGCGGCCGCAGCGCAGGCGGGGACGGCGTCGCCAACCGACCCGCGAGAATGACGATACAGAATCCTTGATTATGCCGCGCAAGTCCCGCAAAGACTCTAAGATCGTCTTGCACTACCTTGATGATGCCACCGTCGTCGGCTGCCCGGTCCGTCCGCCGTTGCGGGCCGCCCGGGCCGGTAACTGACGATGAAGTGTCTGATGTTCGCAAGCATCTTTCCGCCAATCAATGGCGGTTCCGCGGTCGTTTATGAGGGCCTGTGTCAATTCAGCCCAAAGGACAGCGTTCATGTTTTGGCGCCCTGGCGCCACTATGTCACCGGGGAAGAGATCGAGGGCTGGCGCGAGTATGACGCCAAGGCCGGGTTTCCGATTACCCGTATCGAGTTGCTGCGCGCACCGGTGGTCAGTTCACGCTCCCTGCCGCAGTCCCTGTGGCTTCATCTGGCCGTCGACCTGCCGCTCAAGCTGCGCGTACTATGGACCGCTGTGAAGCTGGTGCGCAAGGAAAGAATCGACTGCGTCTGTATCTGTGAACTCAACTCCGGTACCTGGCTGGGACTCGCCCTGCGCCGCCTGTTGGGTATTCCCTTCATCATCTACATCCATGGTGAGGAGATCACCACCGAGTCCTCCTACCGCATCTTCGGACGCCGCCGTCGCCATTACCTGCATTGGGCCGACGCACTGGTGGCGGTCAGCCAGTTCACCCGCCGCCAACTGACCGACCTGTACGGCATCGCCCGCGAGAAGATCACACTGATAATCAACGGTGTCGATGTGTCCTACTTCCGCCCCGGACCCACCGACCCGGCCCTCGTCGAACGCTACGGGTTGGCGGGAAAACGGATCATTCTCACCGTCGGGCGGCTGGTCGAGCGCAAGGGCATCGACATGACCCTGCGCGCCCTGCCGTCCATCCTGGAACGGGTTCCCAAGGCCCATTACCTGATCGTGGGCACCGGTGAGTTCGAGCCCGAGCTGCGCCGCCTGGTCGAGAACCTGCGCCTTACACCCCATGTCACCTTTACCGGGCGCATCCCGGTGGCGGAATTGGTCGCCCACTATCGGCTCTGTGACCTGTTTGTAATGCCCAATCGCGAGCTGAAAAATCACGACACCGAGGGCTTCGGTCTGGTTTTTTTGGAGGCCAACGCCTGCGCCAAGGCCGTGGTTGCGGGCGTGGCCGGGGGCGCCGTGGAGGCGGTCCGTCATGGCGAAACCGGATTGAGCGTCGATGGCACCAGTGTGCCGGCGATCACCGCCGCCATCGTCGATCTACTCACCGATGACGCCAAACGCCTGGCCATGGGGCAGCGCGGGTTAGAGGTGGCCCAGCAGTGCAAGTCCGCCGACCGGGCGCCGATTTTCTATGCATTGTGCGAGCGGGTCGCAAAGACCCGCAGGAGGCGTTGGTGGTGAGCCCGCATCCGGCCGGCAAGACGGTGTTGTTTGTCGCCGGCGAGTTCCCGCCCATCAAGACCATTGGGCGTCTGCGCGCAACCAAGTTCGTCGAGCATCTGCGCGATGCCGGCTGGAGCCCCATCGTCCTCACGATTGAGGCAGATCCCGGCACGCCCGGCTACGACCCTGCCTTGGAGGCCGAGGTTCCCGCCGGTATTGAGATCATTCGCGTACCCTGGTCGACGATCGAGGCCCGTGTCGTCTCCGGCATCAAGGGCCTGCTCGGGCGCCCACGCGCGTCGTCGGCAACGGCGGCCAGCGCGGGCGCGGCCCCCGGGGCGCCGCGGGTGTCGTCCGCCGCCACTCGCCCCCCTTGGCACCCGCGCGACCTGGCATTGAGTGCCGCCAAGTGGACGATCCGCAACTGGGTCGAAGTGCCCGACAATTACGGCGGTTGGGCCAATCGCGCACTGGCGTCGGCGCGTGAGCTGTGTCGGACCCGCACCGTCGATCTCGTCTTTACCACCCTGCCCCCGTTCAGCGCGGCCAAGATCGGCTATCGGCTGAAACGCGAATTCGGCATCCCCTGGGTCGTCGATTATCGCGACCTCTGGGTGGGCGACGTCCTGCGGGAATGGGTCGGACCGGTGCGCGGGCGTATCGAGCAATCCCTGGAGCGCCGCTACATGCGGACCGCGGACCTGATCGTTGCAGTATCCGAGCAAAAGACCGAGTTCCTGAAGAGCCACTTGCCGGACAGCCAGGCGCGCCGGGAGACTCTGACCAACGGCTACGACCCCGAGATCTTCGCGCCCTATCTGGCCGAACCCCGGCAGCCCCACGACACCATCGACTTCGTCTTCACCGGGCGCCTGTTCAAGAACCGGCGCGGCTACGCATTTGCCGAGGCCCTGGGCCAATTGGCCGAGCGCGAGCCGCGGCTGCGCAGCCGGGTACGTGTACATATCCTGGGCGGGGTTTCCCCGGAGATCCGTGCGCGCTATGATGAAATCCTGGCCCGCTACGGACTCACCGACGTCTATCGCTTTGCCGGCGACATCCCGTACCATGAGGCCATGCGTGCGCAAGTCCAGGCGGACTACCTGCTGCTGATCGTCGACACCGGCGCCACCGCGAGCGGCGTCATCCCCGGCAAGTTGTTTGAATATGTCGCCGCACGGCGCCCGATCTTTGCCTTGACGGACCCCGGCGCCACCCAGGACATCATCGCGCGCGGGCGCCTTGGCATCGCGGTTCCGGCCGAGGATGTCGCCGCTTGCCGCACGGCGTTGGCGCAGTGGCTGGGGCGCCCAATCCCGGAACGACTCGATGCCGATGAGCACTATCTGGCACAATTCGACCGGCGCCAGATCAGCGCGCGTCTTAGCCGCTTGCTGCACCAGTTGGTTTAGTCAATCCCGCAGCGGTAACGCGTTCCTGCGGACCAGTCGCCTGCGTGGCGTCGCGACAGGTGCAGCACCAGCCACGTCAGTCACCGGCTACCCCCTAAGGAAATCCTGCGCGCCCATGAGCTTACTTCTCCGCATCGCCAAAGGCGCGGCCTGGACCGCCGGCGCCCAGTGGGTGGTTCAACTCACCCAGTTTGCCACCAGCATCGTGCTCGCCAGGATGCTCTTACCGAGCGACTACGGATTGGTCGGCCTGGCACTGGTGTATACCGGCTTCGTCACGCTCGTCGCCAACCTCGGGATGGGTCCGGCCCTGATCCAGCGCCGTACCATCGATGACGGACATATTTGCGCAGCCTTCTGGGGAACGGCCGGTGTCAGTGTCCTCCTGTTCCTTGCTTCGGTGGTCGCAGCCCCCGTGGTGGCAGATTTTTTTCACCAGCCGCAGTTGGTGGTGATCGTGCGCGTGACTGCCATTGCCCTCCTGCTCAGCCCACTGAATTCTATCCTGTACAGTCTGCTCAGCCGCAAACTGGCCTTTCGACCGTTGGCCATGATCGATGTTGCGGCGGCGATCGCTTCCCAGGGTGCCGCTCTGGTCCTTGCGCTATCCGGCTGGGGAGTCTGGTCGCTCGTCGTGGCCCAGCTAATCAGCCCACTCATGCGTCTACCGTTGTTGTTGCGTCTCAACCGTTGGCTGCCGTCGCCACGATTCGACCCTCACCGTTTCGTTGAATTACTGTCCTTCAGCAGCCACGTCGTCGGATTTAACTTCGTCAACTACTTTGCACGCAATCTCGACAAGGTAATCATCGGCAAACTACTCGGGTCTGCAGCCCTGGGTTTCTATGACATCAGCTATCAGATCATGCTGAAGCCGTTGCAGAACATCTCGCAAACGATCAGTGCCCCCTTGTTCCCGGCCCTGTCCTCAATTCAGAATGACAAGGCGCAGGCCAGTGAAATATATCGCCGGGTCGTGGTCTATATCGCACTCATCACCTTTCCCATCATGACTGGTATTGGGCTGACGGCCGGGGACTTCGTGCCCCTTCTGCTCGGCGAAAAATGGACGCCGGCAATCCCGATAATACAAATTCTGTGCCTGGTCGGGGCCATACAATCGGTAGGCAGTACCGTGGGCGATATCTATCTGTCCCAGGGTCGTAGCGACATCATGTTGAAGTGGTCGCTCGCGACCACTCCGCTCATAGCAGGGGCATTCTTGATCGGGGCAACCTGGGGTGTAGTCGGGGTTGCCGCCGGTTATGCTGTGATCAACCTGCCGCTATGGATCATCTCCCACGGAATCGCCAATCGGCTGATAGGACTCAACCCTCGCCGCTTCTGGCTATCGCTTTTCCCGGTAATATTTCACTGTCTGGCAATAGTTGCCGCAGTGCTTACGGTCCAAGGCATGTGCCGGGTCGCAGCCGTTCCGAAACTCGCCACGCTTATGGTTGCAGTAGCAAGCGGCGTATTGACTTATGTCATGCTTCTCTGGTTCAGCGCAAATGCTGATATCATCGCCGCGCGAAAGCGTATATACGAACATCTAAGGCAATTGCTGGAGCATCACTTAGCAACGCGCTGACCTATTCTCGAGAATGCGCGGCATCCGTAGGAAAATTCATTAATGAGAAGAGCGAGCGTTTGGCGCCCAAGCAAATTCGTGTCATCCAGGGGAACACTGAGGGGATCGCGGGACCCCCAGGCAGTGGGAGTCGGCTCCCGACTCACCACGGATGTCATTGCTGGAAACTATGGCATTCTGATCGCGGCACATTGCCGTGGACGTTTGCTGGACCTCGGGTGCGGCGAGGTACCTTTGTTTGGGGCCTATCGCCCCTTTGTCACCGATGTGGTCTGCGCCGACTGGCCCGCCAGCATCCATGGTAACCGGCACGTCGACGTACTGTGCGATCTTACCTCCCGACTGCCTTTCGCGACTGGCAGTTTCGACACGATCTTACTCTCGGATGTGCTGGAACATATTGCGGAACCCCTCGAGTTGTGCCGCGAGATCGCGCGCCTCCTCGCCCCAGGCGGGAATCTGATCATGAACGTGCCCTTTTTCTACTGGCTTCATGAACAACCCTATGATTATTATCGCTATACGGAGTTCGCCTTGCGCCGGTTCATGGCCCAGACGCAACTGTCGGTGACCACACTGGTGCCGGTGGGTGGTGCGCCGGAGATTATCGTCGATATCCTGGCCAAAGAACTTGTGCGTATCCCCAAGATCGGTTGGCGCCTGTCCGCAGCCCTGCAGGTACTCGCCGGCTGGATTCTGCGTCCACCGCCGGGGAGACTCTGGACCCGGCGTAGCGCTGCATTGTTTCCCCTCGGTTACTTCCTCGTGGCCGAGAAACTGCTGAGAAATGCGGCGTACTCGCCAACGGCTGAGTGACTCAAGCATGAAAGCGGACACGATAAGTACCACAACAGAACTATTTATACAGCAGAATTATTATAACTTCTTGATATATAAGGCATCGCATTATTCACGCTCTTATCGCGATTGGGTAGATGTACTTAGTTGCCATCGGCACCGCCGCGCGCGCTATCAGCTACCAGACTCAAGACAGCGGCCGTATAGTTGCTCGTAGTTGTGTGTCATCACCTCCGCCGTGAAGCGGGCGTGCACCTGCTGTTGAAGTCGTTTGCCCAAGCGATCACAGAGTTGGGGGTCACCGGCCAATCGGGTTATTGCACCGGCCAAGGCGCTCGGGTCCTCAACCGGGACCATAAGCCCGTTGACATCGTTTTCTATAAGTTCGGCAAACGGTGGAATCTGCGTACACACCACCGCAGTACCGACCGCGCCTGCTTCCAATAACACATAGCCTAGCCCCTCATTGCGTGACGGAAACACCATCGCCATCGCGCGATGCGTGAGCTTCAACACATCGTTATGCGAGACTTGACCAAGAAGATGAACCGTTGCTTGACACCCCATCTGCTCAATCAGCGCCTCGTATTGCGGTCGAAGATCCCCGTCGCCCAATACCAGGAGGGGCAGGTCTATCCCCATTTCCCGCAGCAGCCCCCACGCGCGAAGTGCGATGTCGTGCCCCTTGTACGGGTCGAATGAGCCAACCATCACGACATAGCGCTGCGGAAAAGGTTGGGGTAACTGCCCGGCATATGGCGTCGCGAAAAGTACGGGCGCGGGAATCTCAAGGCCGTTATAGATCCAGGGCACCGGGGCGATCCTGGGAAACAGTTTCTCGGCCTCTTGTGCCAGCCACCGAGACACGGCATTAACGCCTGCCGCCCCGTGGAGAGCGAACTTCAACAGCCACCGGCTGGTGGTGCTGAGCGCGAGGTAGTCGACTACCTCGCCGCGATGCAGGGTAATAATATAGGGCGGCCCGCCGATCCAGCGCAGGACACGAAGATACATATGGTAATCTTTACCCATGTGGGCATGAATGATATCGATGCCCTGTTCCCTCATCAATGAACGCAGCCTCAGCAGCGTGCGCGGGAATTCGACCAGCCACCCGAAAAACGCTGCGAATGAGCGGCGCTGCAAGAATGGCAAACGCAGTCGTATAGAATAGACATCCACCCCGTCGCAGGTGCGGCGAGTCAGGGCCTTTTGTTCCCACCCCCCAGGTACGAACACCGACACCTGATGGTGCGCTCGAAGATGGGTGACGAGATTGACGACCACGGCATCGACGCCACCAAGAATCTCTGGATACCGTAGGATCGTAAGTTGCAGAATATGGGACATGGACACCGGGAGTTGGTAGGCAGATCAATACCTGTCGGCCAACGGCAAGCAGCGCAACAGGCACTCGACTAAATCAGCCACAGAAGGGCGGCACGGACCCGCCATCCTCGCGGCGTAACGCATCCTCCATCATCAGCGCATCGACGAAATACTTGGCCGCCCAGTTGGGGTACTGCCAGGGATGATAACCGCCATTGACTGGATGGGACCCCTTGATTGCGCCCCGTTCGGCATCGCTTCCGGACAGCGCCTGGGTCGTCTTCAGGAAGCGATTGAGGGTGCGTACCCCGTCGCGAAACCGATCGCCACCGCGCAGTTGAAAGACCCGACCCCAATTGATGGCCATCTGCGCGTTGCCGGTCAGGCAGGAGTAGCGCACCGTCGGGCGCCAGGCGGCATCAAAACGCCCTGCCAGGCGCCCGTCTGGCGGGAGTCGGTCGAGCACCGCAGTGCCGATCCGGCACGCGGCATCAATGAAATCTTCACGCCCGGCGACGACCCCGACTTCCAATAGTCCACGCATGGCGTAGGCAATGGTGTGGACGAAGGGTTGGGTGTCGTCCTGCAGGCAATTCTGCGCCAGCCAACCCTGCTCGTTACGCTGGCTCATGGCCCAGTCGCAATTGCCTACGGCACGCTCGAGGTAGCGCCGGTCGCCGGACATCTCATAGGCGCGAGCCAGCGCCCAGGCGGTGCGCGTGTTATAGGTATTGACGGCGCGCGAGGTCATCGGGGAGCCGAAGCGGCGCCAGCAGCCGTCGGGGTCCTGGGCGGCGCATAACCAATCGGCGGCGCGGACGGCGGCGGCCCGGTAGCGCTCGTCACCTTCGACTTCAAAGGCCCGCACCCAACCGAACAGGACCTGGCCGGTATTGAATACAGTGGGTTGATCGGAATCGCCCAAGGCCCCGGCCACGACCCCGCCCTCCGGGAACTGTAGCGCACATTCCCAGTCGGTCATCCGCCGCGCCCGCACCCGCGCATCCGCGTCGTCGTAGACGGCGGCATACCGGTAGAGGGTGGGAATGATATAGCCGGTGGTTTCGGGATAGGACCTGGCCCAGCGGCCGGGGCGCACGAACCAAGCCTGCGCCACACCGTCGTCCGGCGTCGCGTCTTGCGCCCGCCGCAGCCAATCAACCGCCGCACGCAGATGGGTGGCGTTATCCTGCGGCTCGGTGCGGTCCAAGCCGATGCGCTCGCGAAGAACGCGTATGCGTTGCGTCAGATTCACTGCTGAGAGATGGGACCTTGGCGGCGTGACAATTCCTGGCCGGAGAATAGCGTTTCGTCCCCCCGCCCGCAAGCGGGAAGAAACGGGGATGGCCTGCCGCCGGCCCCGGAACCGCGGTCCCGGCGAGACCATGGCGAGCGGCAGTCCAACGACGAAGCCGCTCACCCCGGGCAAGATCCGGATCGCCGACACACGCAAGCTGGTCGATTCCACCAGGCCGACCGCAGTCCCGGCCCGCGGGTCAGAAAATTCCGACAGGCTTCCGGGAACTTTCGCCGGGTGCCACGAGAACCTCTTACCTATCGGGCAGGCGCGCTGGCGCCTATCCTTACTCTCGAAAGGACAGATACCGACTTGGACGCGGCCACCAAGGGTCGAGAATGCGCTTGATCTTGGCGCTGCCAGACCCGCTAAATCACCGCCAGCATCAGGATCAGCAGGGCCTCGGTCAACTCCACCAAGGCGCCCGCGGTGTCCCCGGTGAACCCGCCCAGACGCCCCATCAGGGTCCGCCGCAGCAGCCAATGCAGGAGTGCCGCCGCGCCCACGAGCAGCAGCCCTACCCACCCCAAGACCACCACCCCGGCACCGGCGCTCAGCGCAACGGTCAGGCGCACGGCCCCCGCGGGGGCGTGGCGCGCCGGGTCGGCGGCCATGCCGCCGGGGCGGGCATAGGGCGTGCTCAGCAGGAGCAGCGGCAACTGCGCGCGCGCCAGCGCGGGCACCCACAGGAGCCCCCAGGCGTCCCCCGCCCCGATCAGGGCCTCCAGGCCGGCGAACTTGGCGATCAGGATCAGGATCAGGGCACTGACCCCGGCGGGTCCGCTGCTGGGGTCCTTCATAATGGCGAGCGTGCGCTCGCGATTGCCCAGCCCGCCGACCCAGGCGTCCACGGTGTCCGCCAAACCATCAAGGTGGAGCCCGCCGGTCGACCAGACCCACAGGCCCAGCACCAGGGCCGCCGCGACCCCGGCTGGCCGCGCCAGGACGGTCGGCCCCAGCAGGAAGGCGACGGCTGCGAGCGCGAGCCCCAGTACCAGTCCAATCACCGGATACCAGGGGACGGCCAGACCGCGTTCGGCCGGCGTGACCGCACCCGGGTCCGGAAAGGGGTAGCGGGTCAGGAAGCGGCCGGCGATCCAGAGCGGGCGCAGGCCGGGCTGATCCGCGAGCCGCTCGGTTATCCCTCGTGTCGGCACGGCTCAGGACGCTGCCGCGGCATGGGAGACGAGGCTCGGCCGACCCGGCGGCGCGGGCAGTCGCAACCGGGTCACGCAGGCGGGCGGGACCTCGAGTTGGATGCCTGAGCCGTCGCCCATCCCCAACACCTGGGCGATGATGACCCGCAAAGTACCGCCATGGGTCAGGACCAGGGTGTGCGCCGCGCCGGCCGCGAGGAGCGCCTGCCAGCCGTCGAGCACCCGTTGCCGGAAGGCGGCGAAGGGCTCGGCCCCGGGGGGGGTGTAACCCACCGGGTCGTCCCAGAAGCGGGTGAGCAGAGCGGCGGGAATCTGGTCGGCCGCGAGCCCCTCCCAGTCGCCGAAGCGGCGCTCACTGAAGGCCGCGGACAGGTCCATGGACAGGCTCCGTTCGGCCGCCAGGGCGCGGGCAAAGTCCGCACAACGGCGCGCCGGGGAACTGACGATGTGGCTGATGGCCGGCTCCCGGGCCGCGGCGCGGCGCAACTGCGCCCAGCCCGCGGCGCTCAGGGCGTCGTCGCAACCCCCGCGAAACCGCGGGCCGCCGACGACATCGCCATGCCGCATCAGGATGATAAAGCGATCAGACACCCGCGGTGATCCGGAACATCAGGCGGCGACCCCGGGCGGCGCAGCGACGACACGCCCGCCCCTCCAAACGATGTCGTCGGTCTGGATGAGCGGGCTCAGTGCTTCGCATCGGTCCCGTCATCCTCGCGATGGCTGGCGAAGGCGATGCGATCCAGCACCCCCATCAACAGCGCCGATACGACGAAGGTCAGGTGGAGGATCACGTACCACATGAGCTTGTCGTTGGGGGTATTTTCGATATTGACGAACTTCTGCAACAGGTGGATGGAGGAGATCGCCACGATGGACGCCGCCACCTTGAGCTTCAGGGTCCCCGCATCGAGCTTGCCCAGCCACCCGAGTTTGTCGTCCCCCTCCCCGATATCCAGGCGCGAGACGAAATTCTCGTAGCCCGAGAACATCACCATCACCACCAGGCTGGCCACCAGGGACAGGTCGATCAGGGCGAGTACACCCAGGATCATGTCGGACTCGCTCACCTGCCAGACATGGGCCAGGTGCCAGACCTCCTCAAAAAACTTGATGCCGAGCAACAAGAGGGTCAGAGAGAGACCAAGATAGACAGGGGCCAGCAGCCAGCGGCTCGCAAACAACGCGCGTTCGATCAAACGTTCCACAGCCAATCACTCCGCAAGAATCTCCAGGGCCGCTAGTGTCGGCGCCGACGCCGCGCCCGTCAACGCGGACCCCGCCGCCGATCTGGCCGCGCCTTGCGGATTATCAATGACACACTGACCGACCGCGTGCAGCATCGGGCGCCGGACCGGGACTGGTCCTGACCCACGACCCCAAAAAAAACCGGACATAAGCCCTGCAACCCCGGAGGACAACAACCATGCGTACCCTGCTCGGCATCGTGCTTGCCCTGGCACTGATACCACTCACCCCCGCCCAGGCGCGGAGTAACTGGCCGACCCCGCCGATCGAGGGCGATGCCGCCGCCCAGGTCTCAGGCCCCCTGACCGGCGGCAGCGCCGACCATAGCAAGTTCAAGGTCTTAAAGGGGCCTTTCGCCTCGGGTCCGGAGGTCACCCAGGCCTGTCTCACCTGCCACACCGAGACCGGCCGGCACTTCATGAAGAACATCC
>Ga0247839_1004852_pt1 | contig 16834 bp, 17 predicted proteins | sample LaCruzMarch2015__6_FD_192405 | JGI IMG/M metagenome (GOLD analysis project Ga0247839, IMG submission 192405) | Freshwater microbial communities from meromictic Lake La Cruz, Castile-La Mancha, Spain - LaCruzMarch2015_16m | ecosystem: Environmental > Aquatic > Freshwater > Lake | place: Spain... | reverse complement strand
GTTGTATAAGGAGTGGCCTTATACGCGACTGATTACCTCCGATTGCGGGGCGACGGAACTTGCGGGGCTTTCGAAATTTTCCAAGGAAAAAGGGGTGGAGGTTATGGTGCTGGACCACCATAAACGGGGCGCGGTGGGTGAAGGCGTGCTTGAAATTAATCCTCACATGGGAGGGGCTGATGTTCAAGAGCACGGCTATTCTACGGCGGTTCTTGCGGCGATGCTTATTCGAGCGGGAATGGAAAAATACCCGTGCCTTCGCCCCTTGCTAACAGGCGCTGAGATTTTGGCTGGTTTGTCTGCCATGGCTGACAGCGCCTCGATGCTTGTTCAAGGGGCGAGATACTGCGCCAAAGCTTTTCTTGCTGGCGCCAACTCCTCTGATGCTGGGCCAGGTGTCCGAGCACTCATTGATGTTGCGGGTATCACGCAGAGCCCAACGACCACTGATATCAATTTTAAGGTGATTCCGCTGATTAATGCCGCTGGAAGACTGCGGGACGCTGATATTATTGTTGCTCTGTTCCAAGAGGAAGACCCCAGTGTTGCGCGCGATATCGCGGAAAAACTGAAAACCATCAACAAGAAGCGACGGATGCTACAAGAGTCTGTTCAACAACAGGCGCTTTCGTTGTATCGCGAAGGCGACCGTGTTTTGATTGCTTGCCATAAAGATTGGCACCCGGGCGTGGTTGGGCCGGCTGCTGGGCAGATCGCAGAACTGCTGGGGATTCCGGTGTTTCTTGGCGGCTTTGTTCCTGCCAGGAAAACCTTCTCTTTTTCTGGACGCTCGGGAAACGGGACCGATATTCATGCCTTGTTAAAGGTGTCAGTGGGTGACCTGCCTGTGCATTTCGGCGGACACAAGGTTGCTTTGGGGCTGAAAATCGGGGAAAGCGATATTGAGTGTCTGGACAAACTTCGAGAGGCGCTTCTCAAGAACGCACCTAAATCAACCAAGCCGCGCGCCAAAATTTCCAAAGTTTTACGTCCAGCAAGCATGAATCTTGCTAACTGGAATGAGCTGACCAAAATGGAGCCTTTTGGTGTGGACAATCCCTCTCCATTGTTTTGCCTGCCTAACGTTACCTTAAAAATGCAGTTGTTGCCTTCGATTGCTAATAGCTGCAAAGGTGTGCTTACCGATGAAACGGGACATCACATCCCCGTCCTCATTTTTCGCAACGCAAAGCTGGCTGGCACTCGGTCTTTCCACGGGCATGTGGTAGGTGAACTGGTAAACAGCATCAATCGCAACATGAACGAGATGCAGTTTATTATCAAGGATATTATTCCGCAGGTGCCTTGACCCAACCGTGCGCTTTGGTTATTAAGCTTTGTATGAACATCACCCCTACCACAGGACCGAAAGAAGGACTTTTATCTTGCCTCGCGGGGGCTACCGTTGGTCCGGGCGGATTGGCTTTAAGCGAATCCAGAATTGCAGAGCATCTCCGCGATATCAGCCAAAATGGCGATGCGGTGGTAGGTCGCCCCACAAACCTAATCAATGGACTTTTGCGTTTTGCGGGGATGAAGACGGTTCCTGAGGACACCCAGGGTCTATCACTTGCCGGAAAACAGCCGAGCCTCGCTCCCCCGATTACCCGCGAAGAGCGGACCAATCGAATAATCGGCTAAGCGCATCTTGTCATTTTCTTGTTGACGAGGTATAACCATGCAGTCGGCTTACCGATTGGAGCATGGCCAGATTAAAAGACCTCATTAAGATTTCAGACAAACCAAGTGCGGCAGGCGTTCAAGTCGGCCAGCGCTGGGTTGTTTTCTTGGTGCCCATAAATAAGTGGCCGGAGCCGTATAAATCACGATGGTTTCGCACCTTACGTATGCTGACAGCTCTTGACCGGCGATTTGTTTCTAGCCGCAAGGAGTCGCTGGCGGCTGACGAGTGGGAAAACGAAAAGATTTGTTTGTGTCACATGACGCAGGGGTGCCCGTATAAAGATTCGTCCGATGACATTAACCCCGAATGCACGCGATATGTTTTCGGTATTTGTGTCGAGGCGACGCAGCAAGCAAACAAAACGCCCCTCAAGCTGGACACTGTTGGATATCTGCTTGGAGTTAGCAAACAGCGGATTGACCAGGTGTACCGCATGGCTGTTAGGAAAATGATTCAACAAATTCAAAAAGACCCGGTTTTGCTTGAATACTGCGAGTCTTTGGGGGTCGGCGGCGAAAATTCTGAATAGCGTATGTCTCGCGCAATACAATATTTATCCCAGCTACGTGATGGTCAGCGGGCCGTTGCTGATATTCGGGGTTGTGTCAACGCTAGCCCCAATACCGTTGCTGCTGCTGCCTATGCTGTTGAATTGGGTTTTACCTCGATTTTTTTATCTGCCCTTTACCACGACAAAGATGAAGACGAAAAACCGGTGATTTTTTTGGTGTCACCCTTTATTTCCGATTACTTATCGCTCTCTAAAATGACATACGAGTCTTGGTTTACGGGGGTGCATGCTGTCTCGCAGCTAGCTATTCCGGATGGCCTTTCCGATTTGGCGGTTGTTCAGGGACTTGAGGAAATATGGATTGATTTCATTAACCCGCCAGAAATGATTATCGACGGATGGGGACTTGCCGCACAATCTCTTCCGCCACACATCTCAGTCAGGCTTTTCAGCAGTGCGAAGCCCAGCTACTACCCGGAAGATGCCGTTGGCGCTGACCCTGACGGCAAGATGGGATACCGGATTTTAGCAAGGCCCTCAAACATTCTGACAGACGCGGCACTTGATAAGAAACCTGGGCGCATTCTATCCAAAACATTTTCCGCAGACGGACATCCGTGTGCCGAAATTTGCTTAGTCCCACTGCCATGAATGTCGATGAACTGTTTACTCAGGAAGTTATGGCTCCTTGGCACGAAGAATGCCGCGAAGCTGAATTCCCTTGGGTTGCCACAGAGTCGTTGCGTGGGAAGTGGCTGCGTATGGCAACGTCACAATGTGCCACCACATCTTATGTCGGAGCTTTTGCGCTTTGTCGAGTTACCGAACTAACACGGGATGAGCGAATGGTTGTAGAGACCTTCTTTTATAAATACGACGGTTCCGTGGCAAGTCACAACGCCACAATCCTGGCCATGCTTACGGGGGGCTCTCTCGCTCATGCTTACTGTCAAATCAGCATTACCGACAGACTGCCCTCGCTTACCCCAGAGACGGACCCAAAAAAAACGATTGGCCTTTTGGGGGCCATCTGCAACTATATCCGCCACCCGGACAGCGCCAAACTACCACTTGGCGATATTTTTACGAAGGACGCGATTCAGGCTTTTTGGTATGCAGCATCTGCGAACCCATTAACGCCAGTGCCTGATGCGCCGGCGAATGAATGGGACCTTGCCTTGTCTTGCTTTAAGTCCGACAAGCCTTTGCCGAACAAGGCCTCAGATTTTCTTGTCTTTGCACACCTGCTTCGCGTTTCCCACCCTGGGGAATATATTAAACGGATGTTGAGGCTGGTTCCGCTGCAGCAGCCGTATGCTTCGGTTATTGCGGCACATCCGTCCCTCACGAAGGGGCCATGCCCGCCGTTTAATCACGGGAATCCGTCGAGAGCGGCTATTGCTTATTTCGCGTCATCTATGAATCCGTTTTGTGCAGTTTGGCGGTTTTACAACCCCCTGTTGATTTCCCCGTGGATATTAAATGTTATGGACACCAAGGACAACGCTGGCGTCATTGCTGGCGCCGCCTTGGCCGGCGCTATGCCAAAGACGTGGGATGACGGCAAGACTGACACCTTTCCAGATCTCTCAAAACGGCTACGGGAACACCCGTCACATACGTTAAGTGCTGCGTTTTTGAAAAAAAATCGTTAATTTGCTGCGTCTTTGCGTATCCTGCATTATGCGCACACATGCACGAGAGCGACGATGGGCCGACATCCTGAGGGATGAGACGTGCTTTTATGTCGAACCGTTTGTGGTAGATGCAATTCTTGCCGGCGATGAATCTATGGGCGATGCCGCCAGACGTGCGGGGTATCCGTCGGACTATGCTGCCGAGAAGGACCGGCGCGGGCTGGAGGCGTTTTTGAAGCGAGCTGCGGGGAAGCTTTGCAAGGACCTTCCGTATAACATTTCTGAGAGTTCTTTCGACGAATTATCTGCCATGGTTCGAACGCGGGTCTTTGAGGCTATTGGGCAATATAAGCCCGGAAAATGGAAGGGCGAAAGCTTTTCCCCTTGGGGTTTTGAGGCGTTTTTGTATAATTTCCCTATCAAAAGGGCACTTACAGACTTTTTACGTGAGATGCGGATGAGTTCTGGTGTGCGTCTTGAGCAGCCCTCGGCCCATGATGGCAATCTGACGGTGCTGGATTCATTGGAATCTGGTGGGCATATCGCAACACCAAGCGAACTCCCCTTTGATGTCATTGAGGTTGCCTTCGAGCAAGCGCTTCTTTCGGCTCTAAAAGATTCGCCAGGGAAAACCGAATACATGCTCTACAACGCATGCCATATGACAATTGATGAAATTGCTAAGCAAGTTGGGGATAATGTATCGGCCTGTTATCGTCGCCTATGTCTAGCGTCAGAAAATGTTATTGAATCTTTACAGGAAAGAATTGCGTTTTTGCTTGGCACCGACACCGAAACGGCGAGAGTGGAAATTCTTGGATATCTTTGCGGTAACGACGCCAAATATCGCATGCTTCTTGACGACTCCATGCTGGCAGCTTATCACAGCTTAATTGATGGAGACGATAAGAACCAAGACGCCGCTTAAGGATTTTGACACGCTCACGGTTGATGAAGCGCGCCGCCTGGCGTCAATGCTTGCGTTGGAAGAGGCTGGATTAGAGCCGCCTCGCACCAATCGCGGCAACCTCCACTGTGTTGCGTGGGGGCATGCCCATAAGTCTGGTAATAACACAGGGAGTGTCCAGATTAGGCCAGCCGAAAAGGATGCTGACAGTGAGACTCTCGTCGGAGACTGCAAGTGCTATTCCCAGTGCGGATCACACGGGCGCTTTAGTGATTACCTCGGTAAAATTGGGCAGCCAGGACTGGCAAAATCCTTTTGGACGCCGCTACGTGTCAAAACGGTTGTTGAGAGCCTGAAAAAACAAGAGAGCTTCTCGCTTGGCTGGCTGGCATGGAAAAAGGACCAAAACATAACATGTCCCGATTCGGCGAGACCAGCCGACGACATTGTGCATCGCGTGGCCGGTAAACTTGGTGGAAACCATGGATACAGCCAGATCCGCGCACAATATATTGAGCTGTTCGTGGATGGCCTTCAGGCAGCGAAGTCAAACCCGTCTATTGTTGAGCGGGCTGCTGCTTTGCGAGGGTGGGACCCGAAGGTGTGCTGGCAGGTGATGGAAGAGGGGATTATGTCTTTGAGAGTAACAAGCGCGCACCCATCTGATATTCAAATCGGCTTTGCCTATCGCGGGCTTTACCTCGGCGACAATTCATTTCCTGTTCGTATTATCAAAACAAAATACCTCGCCCATAAAGAGGAGATGACTCTGAAATACTCAGGTGAGCCGACGCCGGTGCTTGGCGACTTTACGGCCCCAAACACAACAATTCAAGAGGCTGACACCGTTGTCTTTGCCGAGGGCGAGCCAGATTGTGTCACCATAAGACACCTTTTTCCTAACGCTGGTATCGTTTGTCTGGGCAACAAAAACCAATATCACGAACTGAAAAATATTCTTCCACGGATGCGACTGAAAAACAAGCGGGTTATCTATGCGATAGACCGGGATGTGGACGAAAAAAACGGATCGCTTATTGTTGATAATCGGACGCACTTGGCAACGCTTGACGCTATCAAGCGAGAGGAGCCAAAATCAGTGCTAATTTGGATGTGCCCGCTTCTTCCTGGCGTGACCCACAAAAACTCAAAAGACATCAACGATTTCTATAAAGCCTGCAAGGACCCGGAGAAGTTTCTTATGGCCGCTTGCCCAATAGAAACCAGCAATGGAATTGAAACGCTATCTGCGAGCTACGGCAGCGCTGTCAAGAAAGCCTTCACGCGGAAGGCTATGAAGCAGAAGTAATTGGTCCGCTTTCACATCATCGGCTAACTACCACAAGTATTGTTGTAGGTGGCGTTTCTCCATGAATCTTCGACGAGGAATCCGCATTAAATATGCGACTTTCCTTCCTAATTCACTTTCGCCGGTCCGCCTACATTTCCGGCTGGGCTATAGACTTGGCGCTAATCGGGCTAAGTCTATGCGACAAGGCATGGCAATCCGTAATGTTTTGAAAGCGGTTTTCGGCGACCGCGTGGACAATGAATGTTATCGTCCACCCATGGATGGCATTGCGCTGAACTGCGCGGCTCGCTGGTCCAGAGCAGCACTGACCATCTGTGCCATTTGCGTAGCACCGGCAACTTGCTGTCCCTTTTCGACCGTCTTGAAGTTTTCCGCAAACTTCGAGGCCAGCCCCATGATTGTTCTGAATAGGCCGCCAGCAAATGGCATGTTTTTCAACTGGTCACTCATTGAAGACAAGTCGAGGCCAGCCACCGCGTTCATGTCACACGACAGAATGTGGGAGAAAAATCCGCATATTTTTTCGCCGGCGGACTTACTTCCCCCAGCGTAGAATTTGGCCGGGCTGTAGTGAGTTAAGTCGCCGGCCGTTGTTGGCGGCATATCAGGGAGGCTGACCGCACCCCTGCTCTCATGTGCCTCGAAAAAATTCTTGGTTGTCATAAATACAGGAGTAGCGAATAGACTGGTCTTGGTCAATCGCAATTTTGGCATATTTTCAGTTTTGTTCTGGTATACTCTATCAAATGACGCAATCTCCAACAGGCTTGTATGCTCGCGCAAAGATGGGAAACTTTGCTTTTGTTGGTGCATCGCATTATCAGGCGCTTGCCGACATTGCCAAGCGGCATTCTGTTCCTTTGGCGAATTTGCTTTTGTTCGACGTAAACGTTCAAATGAACCCTGGGATGGCAGCGTGTCAGATTCTTGCGCTTCTCAATCTTGATACCCGTGCACAAAGTGAGGTAGAGGCTGCACTTCATTTGGAGGGGTGGGTTAAACCCGGTTCTCCGCATTATGGCGCCCCCGACGATGACGTTAACGAGGCTCTGCCGCGCGCCGCCACTTCCCCCAAAATCCCAACACTTTTGCAGATGTGGGCTCGTCTATGGGAAGGGAAAACGGGCGAGTCTTTGTCGGTTGTAGAGTTGCGAGATGCCCTACAAAGACGAATTTATCAACCAAAATCTTATCCACTACCCGAGGCGAATCCGGATATCCTTGACCTTTTTTTGCTTATTCGTGAAGGAACTTCTATTGACACATTTTTCTGGGACATCGCCAAGTTTTACCCGGACATCGTATTTGCCGGCAGCGCCGGCGTGGTCTCGCTTATGCGGGGCGAGCAACGCTCTCACCATTGCCAACGTGTCGCGGAAATTCAGCAGCAATGGGAAGCTTTGCTGCCAGGGTGGTCTTCCCTGAATCTTTATCTTTTCCACGCTTTGGCGGCGAAAGGTGTTATTGCTGTTGATATTTTGAGGGCGTTTTCCATGTATAATACACCAGGCACTTTGAAAGACGGTGCTCTTTGGGAGGCGAAGCGGCGACTAAAAGGCGGGGTCTCTGGTTTGGTTTCCTTGGATAAAGTCTTAACTATTTCACATGAGCGCCAATAATCAAGCCATTCAACTCGAGCGGGCAATCACACACCTTTTGATTGCAGACTGGGATAAGCTCATGCTTTACTCTCCCCTGTTGGACGAGAGAATGTTTTTGGAGCCGGTTAACCACAAATTTCTGGTTGCTGCACGCGAACTCTATTCTGAGGGGAACCTCACAAAACTCAATCTGCTCGACCGGCTCGAGGGTGCCGGGGTTAAACAGGCTGACCTTGTTTACACCCAACAAGTGGCCGCCGTGACCTCCAGTAGCGACTTTTTAAAGCATTATACGGCCTGGATTGAGCATGCGAGAGTCCGTTTCATTGAGCGTTGTGACGCTGCTTTGGTTGAGACCAACCCTAGTTCAAGCGACCTAATTTCCGGACGGTTAAGCACCCTTGAAAAAGCGAAAGCTCTTGGGTTCCCTGACGAAGGAACCACCATGTCTCAGGCTATTGATGAGGGCGTTAAGTGGCAGAAATACCTGCGGAGTGTCGATGGACGACTTATTGTTAGCACTGGTTTTCAGGAGTTAGACAGAAACATTATCGGCCTTGTTCCAGGAACTTTAACTACTTTGGCCGCGCGGCCGAGCGGAGGAAAAACTACGCTGGCGTGTGCCTGGGGGATGAACGCGAGCGCAGCGGGGCCAGTTCTGTTTAATACGCTAGAAATGTCGCCATCCCGAATCGCATTTAAGCTTGCGGCTATTGCCAACGGGGACAATGCGATGGCTTATGACCGGTCGTTTAAGGCGGCTGAACCTGAGTTCGATGCTATTTGTCAGGTTCTTTTAAAGCAAAACGGAATGAATTTCCGCTTCTTTGAAAAGCAAGACCCGGCAGCATTGGAAAGCGCCATCATCCTACTCAAGCCTTCTTTGGTCATTTGGGATTACCTCCAACTGGTGTCAACGCCCGCCCGATTTGCCGGGCGCCGTAGCGAATACATTGGTGAAGTTGCTCGGCAATTGCAGCAGGTTGCGAAGCGACGCAATGTTCCTGTTTTGTTGCTTTCACAGCTTAACCGAGATGGCGATGGCGGCGGGGCTGCGATGGCCAACTTGAAGGATTCGAGCGGAATTGAAGAGGCCTCGGACAACATTTTCTTCCTTGAAACCCCAAATGAAAACGCCGAAGGGGCTGACCGCCTGCGCCGGATTTTAAGCATCAAAAAGGCCAGAAGTGGTTTTGCGGGGACATCTTTGGAACTGATGATGAACCCCAGAACGGGCGCTTTTGAGTATTGGAACACTATCCTGGCCGCACAACTCGCGGAAGAGATGGTCTCCGATTCATAATTTTCTCAAAAAATCATGCATTTTTCTTGTAATTAAGGTATCCTGTTATTGTGAACCCTTTGCGCCAAATCAAACTCACTATTCCCGATTTAGCAGTTGGGCTGCAAGAGACAATGCTGGTGCTCCGGCATGGCCGTAAAGATGAAGAGGAGGGGGCGTATGGCGAATTGCGGCGGGAGCTGTATCGTTTTATGAGCCGCGCACTTTCGGAGAGGGAGCTTGATTTCGAGTTGGAGGTTCAAGCGGGTGCTATGGCGTGCACTCTGCAATCCAAGCGGTTTTATCACCACGAGGGATATGTCTATCGTGTTTGTTATCTTACAGAGGACATCCCGTCTATATTCAAAAACGGGCAAGCAAAAACGATAGACATGGCCGTCACTCAAATTGCGGCCTGGGCCGCAGGCAAGGCTTGGGCGACTGCGCCGAAGGGGGTTCGCCTCCTTTATCACCGGATTTCTGACGACCCTACGGCCGAAAACCCCATTATCGAGAGCAAACAAATTTCTTTCGACCTCTTTGACCCAACAGCCATTGAGGAGCATATTTCTCAGCGGCTAAAGGCCATCGCGGACCACTGGGACATTGCGGACGCGGAGCTTCCGGCCTGCACTGACGAGGAGCGATTCGCACTTAAAACTGACCCGCACTCCAAATGCCGGGCTTCCTGCCGGGTGCGCGACTTCTGCCAGCAATATGCGGCTGTTCGCGCTAACGGCAGCTCGCAACTAGAGAGAGCCAAGGCCACTTTGGCTGGCATTTAAGTGCCTTTTGTGGCTTGCCGGCCAGTCTTTTTTGTGATATTGGTTGTTCATGTCAACATTCAATTTCCCGTTTTCTGCTGCTAATTTGGCACCAAGCCCTGAATTTATCGTTGCGGCGTTGAGTTTACCGGCGGCGAAAAAACTTCGAGCATCCCTATGTGAGCCGGCTGAAAAGCAAAAGGCGTTTTCGCTCCCTGGGCGCAAAGCTTTTAGCGGCGCCCAAACGATTCCTACCGAAGGCGGGATTAAATTTATCCTCTCAGAAGACGCGTTTTCGGGTGTCGACGGAGCGATTCGGCTCATTCCTTTTACCCATCAGTCATTTGTTGAGACTCTGGATCGGCTTCTTTTTCGGAAGCTTCGAACCGGTAAGGTAACCGCTACGGAAGCGGCTCCGTCCGCTGCTTCGCAGGGGATTGAACTTCCCGTTACGGCCATCAAGGACGCTATTCTTTCCTGGGCTTCATCCGGCGAAATCGACCCTAAGATGCTTAAGCTTGAAACCGCAAAAGCTCTTTTTAATGAAGCCAAAACAGAGCATCCCCAACCTATTAAACCACATGACGTTCAGTTGGCATTCACCGATATTGGAGCATGCCTTGAGATTGAGCCGGCCTTTTTTCAGGGAAATTTACCTCCTATTTTCTCAGCCATTCCGACAAAGCACCTCGTTTCGCTCGATAGCAAGCTTACAGCAATTGCCTTTAAATAATGGCCCAGACCAGCAAATCCGGCACTCTCTCTAAAAATGCCCTTGTGCTCATTAAGGCGCTAAACGGATGGGCGCCGGCAACGATTGAGCAACTGGCAGGAATTCTAAACGCCGACTACAAGACGGTTTCGGCTGCAATGCGCAACCTCATGCAACACCGGCTTGCTAAGTGTATCGGGCGCCCAAAACTACCTACCGTGCATCCCCTTCACGGAAACTATTACATACCATCCAACATTCCCGTGCTCGGAAAAATCCTCGCAAACGCGAGGACTGTTCATACCAGAGCCATGAAATTTTATTCACCCCCTATATCCTCAGGGGATGTCTTTTTCCGCGCGGGTGATGGCCATGTTGATTCATGGTGCAAGTTCTCTCGTCACAGAATTATGGTGAATTACGTTGCTTCTTGGGTCACCAAAACCAGCAAAGCGAATGGTCTGCATGTCACGTTGGAGTCGGAGTATGATTTGCGGACAATTAGAAAATGGCACTTTTCTAGAACCAGCAACAGCACAATCAGCGCCGGCGGAACTCAATTTGCGGTGCCCGACTTTCTTGTTAAAACCGGGAAGCATGAGCTTCTTATTGAGGTTGAATTTGAGCAAAAGAACTCTGATTATTACATCAGATACTTCGACCACCTAGATGATTATCGTGTTCTGTATTTGGTTCCAACCCCAAATTTAGGGTCATCTCTCATGGAATTTGTTCCAAAAAACAAGTTTGCTGAGTATGCCGTAATTGGTCACGTTGACGGGCTCATGTCCGCCCTGCGAGCGCTTAATGTTTAGAGACTTCTCTGGCCAGAGCGCATTCAATTTCTTCAAGGGTGCGCCGCTTTATCCCTTCCATTGCCTCATTCACCGACAGAGGCATTATCCCTGAAAACTCAAATCCTGACGACGGCAACCGAAATAAAGTTACTTCTCTTTCGTATCCGGACAGCCCCTCAATCACGTTTGCCAATTGTCGGGCGGCAAGCGTTTCATCGTATTCGCACACAAACCCGTGTTCATCTTCGATGGTCTCCCCAAGCGTCAACCCCTCGTCGCCCTCGCTGTTTCCTACCATCGAATCAAGGCTTTCCATGCGGAAGTAGGCCTTGTGATATTCTGCCTCTGTTATCTGTAAGTCTGCTATGATTTCGTCTTCGCTCGGTGTTTTTCCGAGTTCCGCCATCAAGCGCTCGCGCGAGTTTTTAATTTTTGACCGAAGGGCTGCCAGGCTGCTTGACACTGAAATTTGGCCGGCCTTTTCGAACGACTCGTATACTCGTGCATCAACCCAATTCATAGCATAATCGATGAACCTTTTCCCTTTTTCCGGGTTGTATTTCTCCATGGCACGAGCCACACCGATAACACCTTCGTTAACAAGTTGCTCCACGTCAATCCCCTTGTTTGCAAACTTTCTTATTACGTATGACCTTATTTTAGGCAGGATTCGCAGTATGATAACCCCCCTTGCTTCTGCTGCCTTATCACGAGCAATGTTCCATTTTTTTGACGCCGCTTTTGACGCTTTGGCGGCGCTTTCCCGCAAGATGTTCCACTTTTCAATCGACATCATCTGCAATATTGGCATGGTCACGATTTCCTCAATCGGACGTTTTAGGAGCTTTATTTCCGCCACGGTTTTCGCCAACTCCATGGCTCCCATACGTCGATTATTCGGTGACGTCTGCAGCTCAATTAGGATGTCTATGAAGGCATTTCTAGCAACTTCGATTTTCAGCAACTCGGTCTGCTCATTCCTGTGCAGCGCGGAAAATCTTGCAAGAAGGTCTTGTAGTGGTTCATCAGACATTTCCCCGAGCATAGCGCAGAAACTCTCGTTTTGCAAGGGATGCTTTTTCCGAAATTGTGCTTATCTCTCTGGTTTTCATGGGCAAGCCACAACATCGACTTGCCACATTTCTTTTTTTACCGCATTTTAACCGATTTCTCTAACGTGCTGGTTTTCAGAGATTTGCGCGGCTTTACTCTGGTCGCCGCACATGCCACCCAACTTTTAACAAGGTACCACCTTGCCAATTTGCCTTTACCGGCCTATTTTCGATAGAACCGACCCCCTTGCTAACCAGGCACAATTCTACTGATTAAATGTATCATTTTTCTGATTGTTTTGTATCTTAAAGTGCTCCATGTTTCTTGATTTTTACAATATGTCTGCTTGTGTTAGGGGGTTTTTGGCCTCTGAGCTTTCTACATGTGACGATATTTCTTTTGATTCTCTTGTTGGTTTTGTTAGGGACCACCCTGTTTGTCAGACTCTTATGCCTCATCAAGTGGATGCTGTTACATTTATGCTTTCGCGAGACGGCGGTATCCTCGCCGATGATATGGGGTTGGGGAAAACGTGTTGTTCAATTATTCGGTGCCTGATTCAGCCCGAGGCCTCCTTGCCCTGCCTTATCATTACCCCTGCCGGTCTAAGACGCACCTGGCGAGATGAGATTCTCCGAATCTGTCCGACTGCTACTATCGAAATGCCGGACTCTGGTGACGACCTGGACGGGACGCGTCTCCCTCAATTTACCATTATCCCCTTTAGCAGGCTTAAATCATTCTACCAATGGAATGCGCTTCCATCATTTAAGGTTCTTTTTGTGGATGAGTCCCAGGCATTCAAGAACAATCGGTCTTTTACAAGAAACGAAAGCAGAGAGGCTGCCGCGACTCATGCCAGGGGTGATTCCGTTAAAGGGCATCGAACGGCATTGATGTTTGAAATCGCAAAGCCTATACCATCGATTTATTGCCTCACTGGCACCCCAATTCTCAGTCGTCCGCGTGAGCTTTTTAATCTTCTCAAGCTTATTCGACATCCACTTGGTAACAGCTTCCTGAGATTCTCTAAGCAGTTTTGTGGCGGCGTTGAGACTCGGTTTGGATGGCAAGCCGATGGATGCACAAATGCCGTTGAGTTGCGAGAGTCCCTCAAAAATGTTGTTTTGCGGCGATTGAAGGTTGACGTCCTCAATCTCCCCGGTAAAGAAACCATTTTAACTAGAACGCCTCTCGCTGGCGAATGGATCGCGAAATACAGGGGCGCCTGGCACTCTTATATCACGAACCTGAAATCAACGAAGTCCAAAGCGGACCAGCGGAAAGCGTTTAAGGCACGACATATCGTAAGCCTCAATTTGCTGCGGCAAATTTGCAGCCAGTCGAAAACAGATTACATCGTCGATAGGATTATTAACTCTGACGAGAAAATGATTGTTTTCACATCTGTGACCGAGACGCTCACTTCGATTTCTGAGGCATTGACCGCCAAGGGTGTTGACCATGTTTGTTACCATGGTGCCATGAATGAATCGAAGCGACATGCTGCGGTTAAGCATTTTCGTGGAGAGCCGGCATGTCGGGTGTTTTTAAGCAACACAGAGGCTGGCAAGACGGGCCTTACGCTGATTGAAGCTACGCGTGTGATTTTTATGGATATGGTGTGGACTCCTGCGGATCACTATCAAGCAGAAGACCGGGCGCACAGGATTGGTCAAACCCGGAAGGTTACATGTGAATACCTTATTGCCCCTGGCACGGTGGAGGATGTTATTTATGAATTGCTTGCTTCCAAGAAGAAGGTCATCGATAAAATTTTAGGAGGGCGCGCTGAAGACGATGGTGGGGTTATGGGGGCGACAATTGAGGGGGATTTCCTTACGAAAATTATTTCACTTGCAAAATCTCCCGAGGCAGAACAACTCCAAATATTTTAATGGTTTGAGTATACTTCTGTATGGACGACAACAAGACCTTTATCCGTTCGGCGTATAATGACGACGCGCGGGCCTGGGCAACCAGGATTCGGTGTGGCCACAACTGGGCGCATGAGCACATTGAAAAACCTGCAATGCAAGCGTTACTTCCAGAACTCACCCATCAAAGCGTTTTGCTCGTTGGCTGTGGAAGCGGCGAGGAGGCGGCGATGTTGTTCGATAAGAATCCAAAATCTGTTTCTGGAATCGATTTAAGCGACAATCTGATTGCTTTGGCAGCCAGCTATGAACCACGAGCCCAATTTCACGTTATGGACTTTGATGAGCTTTTATTCCAAGATGGGCAGTTTGATTTTGTTTATTCCAGTCTTGCCTTTCATTATTCCAGCGACCTTCTTAAAACGCTGCAGGGGGTGCGCCGCGTTGTTCGACCTGGTGCGCGCATTCAATTTAGTTTACACCATCCCCTGCTATGGTCTGCTGACACCACTCGAACCGGTGGTGTCTCGGAAAAACGTTTCGGATATAAACGTGACTCCGCTGCTGGCTCGGCCGCTGTTTACGGGGATTATTTTTCGCGGCGGTGGGTGAGCGATACGTGGTTCGAGACGATGGCGATTCGGTATTATCATCAGCCTTTATCGCGAACCCTCTCTGATTTTCTGGCGTCGGGTTTTTCTTTGACGCGGTTTGTAGAGCCGGAGCCTGTTGGCGGCGATGGGCCAAATTTTGACGTTTATTCTAAGATTCCTTTGTTTCTTATTATTTCAGGCGTTGCCGTTTGATAATTCTAGGTTGCCCTTGGTGTTGGCATGTAGTAGTCTTTTTTAATGAGATTGTTATTTACGCTTTTGTCGTTGTTGCTGCTGGCCGAGCATTCGATGGCGTATCCTCGTGCCGAAAATCTGGCACAAGCCGGAAAGCCAGCCGTTTTGGCGCAGATATACTTCTCTCCCTCGTTCACCGCAGCTCCGCCTGTCATTATTGTCCCCGACCTCTCTCGCGGGGCTTCATTTTATGCTGCTTTTGCGAACTCTCTAAGCGAGGCTGGGTTCTTTGTCATTCTCCTGCAGCATACCACTGGTGATAGCAAGCCTACGAGCTTTTTGGAGGCGAACGCTGATGCTTCGCTGTGGAAATCATGGCATGAGGCCGGAACCGTGGCGTTGGATTGGTTGGATACGCAGACTCGCGACAGCACGACCTACTCGCAGTTTATTGAAAAAACAAAGGTTGGTGTTATTGGTCATGGGTTTGGTGGATATATCGCGGCATCACTTTGCGGGTTCAAGAAATCTGCTGGCATTTTCAGCTCTATCGGGAAAAGCGACGACCGCGTTGGCACTGTTGTTCTTTTTGGGACCCCCACAGGGTTAGTGCGCAGCCCAAATCAGAATTCCTTTTCTGGCGTCACCATTCCTCTTTTGGCCTTTTTCGGCGAGATTGATCATGTTGGTGGATTTAAGGTTACGAGTGCTAACATGCGGGGACCCGTTAATGCGAGCCGGGGCACGGGTTATTTTGGTTTTCTGCCAGGTAGTGACGGGGCGGACTGCTTTAACGACAGAAACCCTCGGTTTCAGATTGTGACGTGGCTCACACAGGCGTTCTTATTTGCCAATCTAACCGGAGACGCGGATTGGCAGCGTCAAATCGACGGTATTGGGTTTTCTCCACTGTTGCAGTTTTCCCCCAAGCAATAAAATGTTTCAAGGCGCTGATTTCCGTGTTCTTGGTTTGTTGGCTCTCTTTTTGGTGGCCGGCCTTATTTTGAGAAGCGGGGTTGGCCATCGGGCGCCAAAAGCGCTCGTTCCTGCAACGGCACTTGGCGAGCAGCGCTTCTTGCTAAACAACGACGGGTTTACTGTTGTTTACGACACGAATGTTAAATCGCCGGTGTGTGTGCGCTACACCCTGCTGCCGGGCCGGTCCAAAAAACCGGACCGGACTGCTGGAACAGTTTTCCCAGACAATCGCTTTGCCGGCAACCTTCAACCGAAAAATGCCGACGGCCTCATTCTAATGCCATTGGTGCCGGCGCTTGCTTTGTCGCAAATATATGGAGAAGACATTAGGGCACGTTGTTATTTGGCCACCTCAATGGCTCTTCGCTCCGATAGCAAACTGGCGATTCTTTGGGAGAACACATGGCGCGTTGAATCTGAATTGGCGGCTGCTACATCAGGGCGAGTTGAAATTGCGGCCGGGCCTGTTTTTTCAGACCCAGCACCGACGACGAATGATGGCACCTCGATTCCCTATGCGTTTTTCAAAATCATTTCTTCCTATGCCACCGGTGAAACACGCGCGTTTATTTTTCCGCAAGCGCCCGTTAGCGATTCTCTTTCAGACTATTTGGTTTCAATCGAAAAAATTGAGATGGTAACCGGTATCGATTTTTCGGAATTCAAACAACCAAAATCGGAGTGAATGTGGTATTCTATATTTAGTCATGGCTAAACCGATACTGAGCGACACAAAACTAACCCTGCGCGGATTGCGACAGTTGATAGATGACGCGTTTGCATCGGGGGCACGTGACGATGATTTTGTTTTTGCTGTCACGGCTACCGGCAATGCGTCACGCCCTGTTATTAGTGCTGCTCAAACGGCTGCCGGGTTTGTCATTTCTTGTGCCCCACCCAATACGACATCATGGAGTTCGGCTGTCGACTG
>Ga0247839_1004838_pt1 | contig 16866 bp, 14 predicted proteins | sample LaCruzMarch2015__6_FD_192405 | JGI IMG/M metagenome (GOLD analysis project Ga0247839, IMG submission 192405) | Freshwater microbial communities from meromictic Lake La Cruz, Castile-La Mancha, Spain - LaCruzMarch2015_16m | ecosystem: Environmental > Aquatic > Freshwater > Lake | place: Spain... | reverse complement strand
TGACCACATTGATGCGCATTAAGGTTCTGCTGCTACCAGTTAATGGGAGTGTGTTTGGGTCTTTGATCTTCCATTCGGTAAGCACCCATTGCATGGCTACTTTTATGGAATCCGGGTAAGCAAAATCGGCAACATCGGTTCCGGCAGCTTCGGTATGGGTGGTGTACAAAAGACCGTTTTTGTAAAAATCGGGGTGAAAAGCAAAACTACCCAGCCCGGTTCCCATGCCTGGTTGATTGATAAAATGGGGGCGTTCCTTGTTTATTTCGAAAGCTACTTGCCAGTTTGTACCGTTCAGTTCATACAAAGTTCCGCGCAAATCGTGGATGAACAGGCGGTCTTTGGTACCCGGCAACACCCTCATTTGGTTGATGCGGGCCTTTGGCGCCTTGTCGGCGGTGAGCGGAGCAGTAGTGACGTGTTCGATGATGAGCTGGAGGCCGCTTTTGGCAATTTTTTGAGGGACTGGATCGAGTACTGGGTTTCCTAAATTGGCCTGATCGAGCACAGGCGCTTTTTGTTGGGCATGGATGTAGGATACAATGGCCTCTATGTCAGCATCTTTTAGACTGGTAAAAGGCGGCATCAGTTGCTGGTATTCCTTATACAACTGGGTGGCTCGCGGATCTCCTTGCTGGATCAACTCCGGCGCATTGCGGATAATTTTTTTCAACCAAACTGGAGTGACGGCAGCGGTTACTTGCCCCAAATTGGGGCCGATTCCTTTTTGTAAAAAGTTGTGGCAGGAGCTGCAATAAGCTTGAAACAATTGCTGCCCTTTGGCCAATACTTTTTCATCCTGGGAATAAGCCAACAGCTGGGCTTGAGCGGAGGACTTTGATGTTCCCACTTTTTTTCCATTGATGCAGGCGGTGGTGCCCAACAAAAGACCAAAGAAAATGGCCAAACACAGCGTTTGCTGAAACCGATTGTAAATACCCATCTTGATTTGTTTTCAATGTGCGATCTGTCTGCAAATAAGGAAAAAAAAATGAAATCGCACACAGTACTCATTACATTGACGAACAAACCGCACTATTGCCCTGTATGTCTTTTTCTCTCTTTCATGGATTGTATCCTACTTATTTTTTTAAGTTTGAAATGGTTTGAAAAAAGATTAAATTTGTACAAACTTAAAGGCGCATGACTGATCTTTTTAGCATGGACAAAACTGCTCTTCGTGTTGTCACATTGGAAACACAAGGCAATGATTTTAAGTACTGGCAAAAACAATCTGTATTGAGCCGTTTGGCTACGCTGGAGTCTATTCGCCTTGAATATCATCAATGGAAATATGGTATTGAACCCAGACTTCAAAGAGTTCTTACAATTACTCAACGCACATAAGGTACGCTACCTAATTGTGGGCGGTTATGCCGTTGCGTTTCATGGGCATCCTCGGTATACCAAAGATTTGGATGTTTGGCTTTGGGTAGATCCTGCTAATGCAAAAAAAGTCATCACTGCACTTCATGAATTTGGTTTCGGATCACTTGGTTTGACCGAACAGGATTTTCTCAATCCTGTAAATGTACTTCAGTTGGGTTACCCTCCCGTCAGGATTGATCTGACCATGTCTATATCCGGTGTAGAATTTGACGCCTGTTTTAGCAATAAAGTTGAAACCGAAATCGACGGAATCCCAGTGAGTTTTATTGGTTTAGAAGATTTGAAAATCAATAAACGTGCAAGCGCTAGACTTATTGACTTGGATGATGTTGAAAATCTTTCATAGTTGGTTCATATTAGTGCGCATTTTGCCGTCTCTATGTTTTCAAAATGGATACTTATTAGCCCATCAAAACAATAACATTCCCGGTTTTCTGACCGCTGGCCACATATTTGAATGCATCTCCGATTTCCTCCAAAGGATAGTCCCGGTCAATCAAGGGAGTGAATTTTCCTGCTTCGAGCAAATTTTTCATAAAACTCAAACTTGCTTTGATGTTGAAAGGAATAGGAAAGACGACTTTTTTGCCCCCAAGTAAAGGTGTGATCAAGGCAAGGAATATGTTTTGCGACCAGGGGCCTAGTTCGGAAGAGATGTAAATGCCTCGTGGATTTAGTAATGCCTTGCACTTGAAGAAGGTGCTTTTGCCTACGGCATCCAATACAAAATCAAACTTTTCACCCGATTGGGTAAAATCGGCTTTGTGGCGGTCAATTACGGTATCCGCGCCAAGTGCTTTGATCCGAGCAATGTTGTTGGTGTCGCATACTGCTGTTACTTGAGCCCCCAGAACCTTGACCAACTGGAGTGCGGCTGAACCGATGGCACCTGTTGCACCATTGACGAGTACTTTTTGTCCGGGTTGAATTTTTACTTTATTGATAAAATTGAGGGCATAATGGGCACCTTCGATGCTGGCGACGGCTTCGGAAAAACCTTTATTTTCAGGCATGTTCAACACATTGCCATCGGCTGCGATACACAGGTATTGGGCATGGGAAGACAAGCCAAGGTCATCAAATCCCCAAACTTTGTCTCCGATCTGGAAAGCCTTGACCTCCCTGCCTATTGCTTCGATTTGACCAGCAAAATCGGTTCCAGTGACCGGCAATTTGGGTTTGAACAGTCCAATGAACAACCGAATAATCCAGGGATTGCCCGTCAGGTTGGCACAATCCGTCCGATTGGCTGTTGCTGCGGATACTTTGACTAGAATTTCCTTGTCTTTAGGGCTTGGAATTGCTACCTCTTTGACGGTTAAAGATTCTGGAGGGCCATATTGGAGGCGGACTGCTGCTTTCATGTTTTTTCAATTGGTTGGTCATTGGTAAGACGCTGGTACTTATCTCAAAGTTACAAAAACTCCGCGAATCTCTGTTTGCGATATGCAATACCAAACTCCGGCAATTAGAGCTATCTGCTTAACAATGTTTCCTGCCTTATTCACTCCGCAACGACTTCACGGGATTGGCCAACGCCGCACGGCTGGTCTGCAAACCGATGGTGAACAAGCTTAGTAAAAGTAAAATCCCCGTGCTGCCCAGTAGAATGAACCCTTTTACGGAAATCCTATAGGCAAACTGGTTCAATAGCAGTGTGGACAACAAATAGCCTACTGGCAACGCGATAGCGATGGCCACTGCGAGCAACATCAGATAGCGAAAGGATAAACGCAATGTCACTTGAGCCACAGTAGCTCCCAGCACCTTGCGGATACCAATTTCTTTGACCTTGGTATTGACAGTGTACGTAACGGCACCCAACAAACCTATACATGCCAGTGAAAGCGACAGCAATGAGAAAAAACCGATCAATCCACCAATGAAACTTACCCCTCCGTATGCTTCCTGAATGGAATCCTCCATGAATTTGGCTTTGAAATCGTGCACCTTATCTATTTTTTTCCAGATGCGACCCAGCGCGGCGAGTGATGTACGGGGGTCGCCTGGAGCCAAACGGATGTGCATAAGGTGCGCTTCAGGGGTATAGCGTAAGGCAAAAGGCTCGATTCCGTTTTCAAACGAACGGTAATGAAAATCTCGCACCACCCCCCTCACGGTGGCAGACAGGGTATCGTTGAGCCACAGTACCTGCCCTACTGCAGCAGATGGACTGTCGAATTGGAAGCGTTCAAGGGCTTTTTCATTCAAGATCAGGTATTCTGCCTGGCTGTTTTGGGTACGTTTTTCAAAGTTTTGACCAGCGATCAATTTCAGGCCCATCACGGGAAGGTAATTTTCATCTACCAATGCGGAATGAATTCCATCTTGTTGATTTCCACCTTTACGAAACAGTGGCATACCTTGAAGATTGTTGCTGGCCAAGAGCACGGTGCTCGTCGTTATCCCTTTAACATTCGGATCTTGTTGTATTTCAGCTGCGACTACGCTTGCAGTATTGCCTTGCAGCTCCACCGTAAGTAGGTTCTCCTTCTGAAAACCATAATCAGCAAGGGTCATGTACTTCATTTGCCCCCACAATGTAGCTACCAATACCATAAGGATTAGCGAGATGGAAAATTGGCTTACCAGCATCATACTGCGCAAGCTCAGGCTGGACTTTCGCTGTAGAACCATACTACTGCTTCCTTGTAGTGCGGCAACCGGGTGCAATTTTGACAACCTGCTGGCCGGAATCCAACCAGCGATTAAGCCTACAACCAGGGCAAACGCAATAAAAATGAGCCAATCCACTCCCCTGGCTTGTAGACCTTCCAGGTGCATTTCGGGAGGAAAGTAGGTAATTACAAATTGATTGAGCGGCAAGTGTATACCCACTGCCAGAACCAATGCAAACAGTGCCGTAACCATTGCCTCCACCAAAATCAAGTGTCTTAATTCAGCCTGACGGGATCCAATGGCTTTGCGCACGCCGATCTCGCGGATGCGTGACAATGCCCGTGAAATAGCCATATTGGCATAGTTCAGGCAGGGAAATAAGGTCAGGATCACTACAAAAACAATCATTCCCCAAATAAAAAACCAGGGCGCACTTGCTCCCAGTTCATTGGCGTAGTTTTCAACTCGGGGAGAGATGGCATCCAAACGCTGAGCAAAAAAACGTATGTCTTTGTCTGCCTTACCAACTTTTTTGCGTATTGCTTCTATCTGGGCAATTGCTTTTTCCAAATCAGGCTGGGTTTTTCCAGGCTGTAATCGTACGTAAACATAGGACATGTAGCGGTTCTCCCAATTCTCGATGATCTTTTCGGCTTCTTCTTCGGGTTTGTAGGCCGCTTCCAATGCCGGAATGGAGCTAAGTGAAGCAAGGCATTCAAAATCCAGATGGGTTTTGCCCGGAGGAGTAGCCACCACCCCAGTTATGCGATAAGTGCCTTTACCCGTCAAGGTCAACGACTCACCTACTGGATCAGCAGTGCCAAAAAAGCGTACCGCTGCCTTTTTGGACAAAACCAGGGTATTGGGTTCGCTCAATACCTTTGCGGGATTACCAGATTCAAGTTGAAACCCAAATACCTTGAAAAAAGAGGATTCTGTATAAAAACCGCTCAAAGGCAAGGTCAGATCGTGGGTTGTAGTAGCGTCTACCTGATATAGTGAACGAATGACTCGCACCCCTGACTGGGCTAAGTTGGATTTTTCAATCAGCTGCGTACCCAGTGGATAAGGTACGGTTGCTAGCTTCATATTGCCGTCATCTTGTTTGCAAACAACCCGGTACACGTGCTCCGGATGAGGATGAAAATGATCAAAACTCAACTGATCGCGGATGAGCAGGATAACCGTAAGACAGGCAGACATACCCAGTGCAAGCCCCAAAATATTGAGCAGACTGAAAAATTTGTGCTTGGCAAGGTTGCGAAAAGCAAGTTTGATGTAGATAGTGAGCATGGCATGTTTTTATGTAGCGTAAATTAGAATTCTAAACACACTCTTAAACCAGATCCCCAAAAACCAATCCCCATTCACCAATGCCCAACACATTCACGTCGGTATCCAGGGGATAGCCTGCAGCAACAGGGCAAATGATAAAATTGCGCGTTGTGCCAAGGTCTGCTTTGGCAATATGCAGGCTCTTGGTCAGTTTTGGGGTTGTGGTAAATTTGATTTCAACCAAAACCTCAGCGATTCCGCCCCTGGCAATCACCAAATCAGCTTCGGTGCCATCTTGGGTTCGATAATAAAACAGCTCTGCCCAATTGGGTAAACTACCTGCAATCTGTTCGATAACGTAAGTTTCCCAGGAGGCTCCAACGATAGGGTTGCCGATCATACTTTCAAAAGAAGGCACACCTAACAATTGATGCAAGATCCCGGTATCCCGCAAGTACAGTTTAGGACTGCGAATCAGTCTTTTGCGCAAATTGGGCAGATAAGGTTGCAATCTCCGGATGAGGTATGAGGATTCAAAAAAATCCAGATAACGCCGCACCGATGAATTGCTGATCCCTAAGCCCGAGGCGATGGTCTCCATATTCAAAACACTGCCACTCAAATGAGCAGTCATTTGCCAGAGCCGACGGGTTAGGGTCGGCTCTGCTTTTAGACCCAACGCGGGGAGGTCTCGTTCCAGATAAGTATTGATGAAATTGGCACGCCAAAGCCTGGCCAATTCTCCATCTGGAGCCAATAAAGAACCGTGAAAACCTCCTCGAAAACAATGTTGTTGCCAATCGGTCAACTTGGCTACCTCCTCCCATAGGAATGGCGTCAACTCGAAGTAAGCGATTCGACCAGCCAGGGTTTCAGAAGCATCGCGGATCAGGTCAGGGGAGGCCGAGCCCAACAAAATAAAGCGTGCTGGTTTACGATTGCGATCAATCGCACTGCGCAGCATAGGAAATAAATTTGGCATGCGCTGTACTTCGTCCAGAATAACTGTTTTGTTTTCCAAAGGATCTAGTAACAAACGAGGATTGGCGAATTTGGCAAGGTCGTCGGGGTCTTCCAGATCAAAATAGACGGTAGGCCTAGCACTGCTTTCAGCAAGATGTTTGGCCAAAGAGGTTTTACCTACTTGCCTTGGACCAACAATGGCTACCGCAGGAAAGTAATCCAACAACCGGGCAATTTCTGCTTCTGATTTTCTAGTAATGTAACTCATATTCCCTGCAATTTCGCTTTTTCGCGACTAAATTGCAGGGAAAATACGATTTTACCCACTTATTGTCAACGATTGAGGAACATTTATTCTACAATTTTTTCACTCATTCCGCAACGACTTCACCGGATTCATCGTAGCTGCCCGAATTGCTTGGCCTGCCACCGTCAAAAAAGCGACGGCCATGGCCACGATCCCCACCCCTGCAAATACCTGCCAATGCACGTCAATGTGGTAAGCAAAATCGGCCAGCCATTGCTGCATGGCGTAATAAGCAATTGGCGAAGCAATCAGCAGTGCAATCAGGACGAGTAGCAAAAACTCTTTGGTCAACAAACTCGTGATGCCTGCCACACTAGCGCCCAAAACCTTGCGGATGCCAATTTCTTTGGTGCGTTGCTGCGCCGCAAAACTTGCCAGGCCGTACAGTCCCAAACAAGAAATGGCGATGGCCAGGAGGGCAAAAATGCTGAACAAGTTATACAGCCGGGTTTCGGCGGCATAAAAGGCATCGATTTGCTCATCCAGAAATTTGAAGTCAAAAATATGATTGGGAAAACTGCTTTTCCAGGCTTTTTCAACCGCTGCAATGGCTTGCGGAATATTGCTCTTGCCTGCAATTTTTATGCCCGCCAAGCTGTATACTTGTGGAAATTGGGTCATCAGCGCCGGCTTGATGGCATCGTGCAGGGAAGTCACATTAAAATCAGCTACCACCCCTACGATGCGGGCATGGCCGGTATTCATTCCAAACCAGAAACGTTGATCCAGCGCGGCCTCTGGCGAAGCAAACCCAAATTCCTTGACGCATTTTTGATTGACAACTACGGTGGAAATTTGCTGGTCTCCAGGAAGTTTATTGGAGGTCAAATTGGTGTCCGCTGCTTCCAAAAATCGCCCCGCCAACAATTTTAGTCCGTATAAATCCCCGAAATTTGGATCGGCCATAATCATGGTCACCTCCTGCTTTTGGGGATCATCGCCATTGACCAAGCTCATTATACTTCCCCAATGGCCTTCTGCACTGGGGGTTGAAGTAGAGAAACTAAGGCCTTTGATGGCGGCGATGTTCTCCAATTTTGAAGCAAACTGTGTGGCTTTATCCGCTTCAGGAAGAGCAACGGTAAGGACATTATCCTGGTCAAAACCCAGGTCTTTGCTGCGCAAATAATTGACTTGCTGCGCCATCAAAGCCACTACAATCAGTAAGGCAATGGAGATACTGAACTGTGTAATCACCAAGCCCTTGCGCAACCAAGTCGAACGGTGGTCGCCTGCAACATTGGTTCCAGCCCGGAGTACATCGGTAGGATTGAAACGGGTAAGCACCCAGGCGGGGTACAAACCTGCCAATAATCCCGTGATGAGGATACCCATAAGCAAAGAAGCGATCAAAATAGGGTTTTGCAAAAAATCATAAGCGATTTGTTTGTCCATCATTTTATTGATCGCGGGCATGCTCATATAGGTTGCCCCCAAGGCCAATGCACCGGAAATCAGTGCCAATACCCATGCTTCCACCATAAATTGGCGGATCAGTTGAATGCGTCCGGCCCCCATGACTTTGGACACGCCTATTTCTTTGGTGCGGGTCAGCGCCTGCGCGGTAGAGAGGTTGATGAAATTGATGCAGGCCAAAATCAAAACCGCCAGGCCAATTGCGCCAAAGATCCACAACCAATTGATGTTTACGGCTTGTACCCACTGCCCACCACCAGCATAGGTGGAGTTGAAATGAACATCCGCTAAGGGCTGCAAATCAAAATCACTGCGGGTGTTGGCCTGCTCGTTGTGTTGATTGATGTACTTGTCTGCAAGGGCCTTCAGGCGGGCATTTACATCGCTGAGCTTGGTCTGCGTTGGCAATACGACGTAGGTAGAAGTCCCCATCACAAAAGTCCAGGAATCAACACTGTTTTGCATAAACTGCTCGTCCTTAAAAAAGGAAATCAACATGGTAGCCGGGAAATGGGTATTGGCTGGCAAATCTTCAATGATACCTGCTACCGTGATGTCGAAGTTGTTTTTGAATTTGAACACCTTGCCGATGGGATTTTCTCCGCCATAAAACTTCTGGGCTGTAGTGCGGGTAAGCAGGGCCTGAAAGGGTTTGCGCAAGGCGCTGTAACCATCCCCTTCCAAGACTTTTATGTCAAATACGTTGAGCATATCCGGCTCAGCAAGCATGATGTTCTTTTGTGAAAAACGCCGCTGTGGGTTGACCACAATGACTTCCTCGCTGATGGGGTGCCATTGAGCTACAAACTCCAACCCCGGTAATTCTTCGCGCAGGGCATCTCCCAGGGGAATCGGAGTAGAATAGTGGTAGTTTTTATTCCCATTGTCGGTCCATACCGAATTGATGCGGTAGATGCGTTTGACCTTGCTGTGGTAGGCATCAAAACTAAGCTCATGGCGCAAAAACAAGCCAATCATCAGGCATACGGACATGCCAATGGTCAGTCCAGCGACATGCAGGGTCGTATTGAGCCGCTGGCGATACAAGCGACGTAAAGTGATGCGCAGGGCATTTTTGAGTTGGTTTGTCCACATGGCTTTCCGATTTTATCAAAATTTCCTGGGTTATCCGCTGAAAAGAGGCTTCAACGGGATATGGATAAGGTGTGCCAATTTTTGTGCCAATCTTGTAAGTGATTATTTATTAGCACTTTAAAACTTATAGGCGAATAGGAAAATGTTCGAAATTGAACAAGGAGTGTTCGATGTAGTACACTGCTGGAGGCTTGTATAGAGGGGGGTGCTTGTCAGGAAACGTTATGCTTTCTGAACGGCGACGCTTAGGCAGTATTTTTGGGAAGCGATTGTTTTCAATAGTGATTTTCCTAGGTAAAAAGCTTTGAAGCGTTCCGTAGTCCACATTTTTCCAAGATGCTAATCAGCTTTTCTGTTGAAACTGGGGGGCTTTTCAAAGATGCCAATTGATTTTCAAAAGCCTGCTTTACAATCGAAGGATTCAACTCATTCAACAAATGTACAAATTCATCCGGGGTGTAAATTTCTATGTTATATTGATCCAAATTTTCTCTTGGAAAGTCTTTGGTATTAGTATATCATTCATAACCTAGATTAAGTTGCTGGGCCTCTTTAGCTAAAGCGTTCAGTTTCTTTCTCCTGTTTGACTTGAGGTTGGATTCATACTTCAGAATGTCATGCAGTAGAATTCTTCTATGGCTACCTACTTTTTTGTGTGGAATTTCTCCTTTTTCTACTAACTTGATCACATGAGGCCTGGAGACATTTAGAATTTCGGCAGCCTGCTGTGTGCTCACTTCTGCATCCGTACGCATCAATGCAATTGATTTGCCCTGAGACATATTGCTGAGTATAGCATTCAATAAATGTAAAGCCTTCAAGGGAATGATCACTACTTCATCCGAGCCGTGAAGCTTAAATTTGATGACTTCATCCTTGTTTTTGGTAGCCTGGTCTTCGCTGTCAGCAAGTATTTTGACAGATAAAAGTGCGATCTTTTGATCTGACTTGGTTGTTTTTTGGATTACAGCACTCATTTTAGCTTAATTTGTCCTAAAGATACAAACGAAACAAATGAAACGCAATTTTTGTTTCACTTATTTCGATTAGGTGCTGATTGGTATGGAGGAGAACGTTACGCTCCCCGAAAATGCGACGTATAGGGGCAATTTTCGGGGAGCGATTGTTCACAGTATATTCAAGCTCTGAACTTTAGATTGTTTTTAACTTTCCCCCATTCGATGCTCCTTAACAGTTCATCCGTTTTTATTTCGTCCTCCAGTTGTTTGGCGTACAACTTCCACCAATAGATTGCTGGAATAACATTCCCACAATGTTTTTCTAATCGATACACCAACTCAGTATTAGGGTTATCTCTTCCATTGAGGAGCCTGCTTAGTTTAGTTGGATGAAGATCAATCTCTGCGGCAAAGTCCTTTTGGCTTCGACCAATCAGTTTGACGTATTGTTCTAGCTGATATGCAAATGAAAATTCTTTTTCAAAATTACTTCGCTCAAGGTAGTCTTTGATCAGCAATTTCATGCGCATCAGTGCCGACAACAACCTTTGTTCCTCAGTGCTTTCTTTTAAAGCTTTTAAGCGTAAGGCTCTGAATTCTGCTTCAATAGTCTCTCTTTCCAGCTCATCCAAATCGGCAGGAAACACGTAGCCTTCAACAATCTCATGATCAGTGAATTGTTTGCTCAACTCACGATAGATATTTTCGTTATTTTTCATCTCCAAGGTATTGGTCAATGACACGTTTTGATTGTTCATGCTCTAACGCAAGTAGTCTTCCATACTGGCGAAACCCATATTTTTCTTGGTACAAATCAATCAACTTGGTCTTTGGCAACAAAGAAACAAAGCCTTCGTATCCTTTTCTGAAGGCAATGCTGCAAGCAAAGCCAATCAAACAGCCAGCGATGTGATCCAAGGTTTTCCCTTGACCTACCTGCTCTTTGATTACCTCGATCAGGCTGATGTGAATTCTCAGCTCTGCCGGATAATCAATCAAAGAGAGTAAACCTAGAATTTTTGTTTCTTCACCTTTCAAGCAGATTTTATACACATCATGCTTTTCTTCAACCGACCAGTCAAAGACAAACCCTTTTCCTTTCTCAATCTTTTGAAAGTCCTTAGACTCAATCTGCAGGATAATCGCTTCAACTAAATCACCAGACGATGTGTCGATTAGTTTCATCTTTCTTTTGCTTCAAAAGGCAGTATTATTGCAAATATCATAAATTTCATTTACTAAATCAATAATTTTTGAAGTTTTTGAGTTGCTGTGCACGGGAGCATGGACGCTGTGCTGCTGCCCGTTGGCTTTGCGGGTTGGCTTTCGGCGGCATAGGCGACCATACATTGCCCTCACTTTTATATTTTTTAGGGCGGCCAAACTTTTTATCTTTTTCGTCGTCGTGCCACTGTCTGGTCGAGATATTATTTATCACGCTCGACTTTTTCGTTTAACGATTTATTCAAAGCCGTGTCGGGGTTACTGTTTAACCCACAATTTTTTCTCAGAAAATTGTAGCCTCACAGTCTTTTGTTACCTCTTTGCCGTTCGACAAAATGATTTTTATTGTGACGATGTTGGCATTACTTCGCCCTCACCCGCTTCTCTACCAAAATATCTCCGCCCCAATCTTTGGTTACGTCTTTGCCGTCCGCTAGGATGACTTTTTTAAAGCCTGTAAAAACAAGTGTGTCGCCTTCCATATTCCAATCAAACCAAACAGAGGCGCCAATGAGTGTAGAATCGTGGGCGTACTTGAATGTTTCTTTGTAATGGTTGCTGTTTAACTCAAAAACTCCTGCACCAGCAAAACCCAATGAGCCGTCGTCTCTGTAATGGATGAGTGAAAAATAACCGTCGTTGAACATTTTAAACTCCGCAGGCTTTCTTTTGGGAGTAGTCAATTTGCCATTTATGACGGTGGATATGTTTTCCCAATTGCCGTCAATAGGAGAAATCTTTTTTGATGGTGCATTTGGCATTTGGGTACAAGAAAAACAGAGCATCAGCGTTACACTGATTACTAATTGAACGAATGAAACATTTTTCATTTTTTCAAATTTTAAAGAGTGAAAAAAATTAATCAAGTATTCTTTTTCTATCCATTTTTTCTTTTTTCATTGCTGTGAACTCTCGTACTACCGCAACTAATCTTCCCTATCCCGCGCCTTGCCGCAGTCTAAATTGACGGCAAGGCGCTTAAAGCTACAAGAAAAAAACCATATAACGTTGTCAATACGGGATGTTTTTTTTGAACATTCCCCAATTTTCAAATGCCTCTGCAAATCTCTTTCCACCTATTCAAATTACTTGTTCGACCTATGAACTTTGCCAACGCCTTTTATATTGGAGCAACCGCTCGCTGAATTTTTTAGGAAAATCTGCTGCTTGCAAACCATGCCAGTGTTTAGCATCTGGCCCCAGGCAATCTTATCGTTATAGCGATCTATTGGCATTGCGTGTCCTATCATAATGGTGGCTCAAAAATAAGGCGCCTTTATTGCTTCAAAGTGCATGTCATTGCAATCGTACAGCATTTTTTCTTCCGTGAAGCCATGGTCATTGAGTCGTCCGGCCCAAATTTGCCCTTTTGAGGCCCATACCAACCGCGACCGGTCTACATCTGCCCATTCCCAATCGGGGAAGTGCTGCACCGTTCCGGTAGGGAAGTGTAGCAGAGAATATTCGCTCCAGGTAGAAGATTTGCCTTCTTCCTTCGACCTTCCTTGCCTTACCTGCGACCTCAGCATCCAATTGCGTTCAAAAGTTTTCTCGAATACATAGTGGTCTTTCACTTCTTTGGCGGCGAGCGACCAGCCATCCCGCTCCAATCGATCGCAATACACGCCTAAGTTTCCGGTCATAGGGTATTTGGCATCCTGCATCGCCTCCTCCAAAGAAACTTCCGGCCCATTTGGGTCGGGTTTTTCCATTACGATCTCCTTCGCTTCTCGAAGCGTGTGGAAAAATGGGCCGCCGTTCACGTAATAGTTTTTGTTATCGCGGAAAAGCCCGCCACCGAGCCAGGTTTCTTCATCACCGTACAAGGCAATGGCCCTCAGATAAGGCGTGCGCGAGATGGCAGTCCAGCACATAGGCCCTTTTCGGGAGGGTCGGGCGTTCATGGCGAAATAGAGAAAATGTTTCCCGTCCGGCGACAGGTCGGAGCGGTGTTCATAAATGCGGCCTTTGAGCCATTGGCCCAAGGTGAAGGTGTCGGTTTTCCGGTCCCACAACAAGGTGCAATACTGCTTGGAAGGGCCGCGCCGGATGACGATTCCAACGGGCGCCTTGGAGGCTAGGATTACATGAAGGCGGGGAGGAGGGGTATAGCTCATATTGTTTATTGAATTTTGGTGCCTGCTACTCGACAGCATAGGTGCACCTGCATCGTCGCTGATTTTTTATTTTTTCAGGGCATTGCGAAGGGCTTGTATTTCTTTTAGTAGCAATTTTCAGGGAACGATTGTTCCCCGTATAGTCAAGAAATTTTAAATTGTTTTTGACTTTCTCCCATTCGATGCTCCTCAAACGCTCATCCGTTTTTATTTCATTGTTTACTTTCCTTGATCCGTCAGTTTAATTTGCGTTCTTTCAAGACATCTTCTAAATCTTTGTTCTTATTTGGGGCCTTAAGCAGTCTGTAAATGAACACTACGGGAATCAACATTGGAATCAGGAATCCCAAACGTTTTTCGGAAAGCAGGCTCCAAGAAACAACTCCGAATATGAGTATTCCTGCAAGAAAACCAATAGATGCTGCATAAAAGAGTTTAGATTGCATCAGCTTTTTTTTCTCGACTAATAGTTCTTCATCAGTCAGTTTGTAAAGGTCTTTTTTTTCCATAATACGCTGTTTTGTGATTTTTTTTGCACTGAAGCCAACTCTCGTACTACCGCAACTCACCTTCTCCTATCCCGCGCTTTGCCACAGATGAAATTGACGACAAGACGTTTAAAACTACAAGAAAAAAGTCAAATAAGATTGTCAAATAGCCAACAGATTTAATGCTAAGCATGATTGTTTTGTTGCACACAAGCTCACTCACTCTTCAACGACTCCACCGGATTCGCCAGTGCCGCCCGTACACTTTGCCAACCGATCGTCAAAAACGCGATCAGCAGCGCCATGCCTCCTGCCAGTGCAAAAAACCACCACTGCATGGGCACCCGGTAAGCAAAATCTTGCAACCATTGATTCATCGCGTACCAGGCCAGCGGAACGGCGATCACCACGGCCATCAACACCAGGCGCAACAGATCGCGCGAAAGCAAGCCCACAATACCTGCAACGCTGGCGCCCAACACCTTGCGGATGCCAATTTCTTTGGTACGTTGCTCTACGGCAAATGCAATCAAGCCCAACAAGCCCAAACAGGCGATGAAGATGGCCAGGCCCGTAAACCCACTCAGCACCTTGCCCAGCTTTTGTTCGGAACGGTATTGCGCCGCAAAGGCAGCATCCAGAAAGGTATAATCCAGCGGAGCGCCCGGAGCTATGGCTTTCCAGCGGCTTTCCAAATTGCTGATCAGGGCTTTTTCTTGACCGGGCTTGACCCGCACCGAAATGTAGGAGTAAGGTAAGGTGTAGCTTTTTGAAGAGTGGTGAAACAAGGCAAAAGGCTCGATCGCCAATCGGAACGACTGCGTGTTGAAGTCTTTCATCACCCCAATCACTTTGAAGCGCTGGTAATCCCCTCCGGGGTAATTGATGTATTTGCCAATCGGATCTTTCCAACCCGCAGATTTTACAGCAGTTTCATTCAGGACGACCGCGGTAGAGTCTGAGCGGAAGTCTTGAGAGAAATTGCGTCCTTGCACTATTTTGATGTCCATAGTAGGGACAAAATCGTAATCGACCATGTAGGAACTCAAGACCAAATCCTTGCTCACCCGATCGCCGTCCAGGCCGGCTTCGGGTACATAAAAGTCGCCAAAATAACCGCTGGTAGGCACATCGGTAGACCAACTGGCATTGATGACCTCTGGTTGGTCTGAGATTTGTTGGCGGAAAACTTCTTCCTTCCCTTCCAAACGTTGGGCATTGCGGATGAGCAATACGTTTTCCTGGTTAAGGCCAATTTCCTTGTGGCGGGTATACGACAATTGTTGGAAGACGATAATGGTGCAGGTAATCAGCGCAATCGAGATCGTAAACTGGAAGACCACCAAGCCTCCACGAATCCAGACCTGGCGGCCACTCAACACCGGGATGCTCCCTTTGATGACCTTGACGATGTTGAAACGCGACAAAAACAAGGCCGGATAACTGCCACTGAGCAAGCCAACTCCGATCGGCAGCAGCAAGGCCAATGCTCCTGGCCAGCCAGAAAATAGGGTGCTGATTTGCAAAGGAGTAGCAATAATTTGACTAAAGAGTGGCAGACACAGGTACAACAAGGCCAAAGCCAGCACTCCCGCCCCCAAACCATACACCGTAGACTCCGTCAGGAACAGTGTGATCAAAGCACGGCTTCCAGAGCCCAGGGCCTTGCGTACGCCCACTTCACGGGCGCGTTGCCCCGAACGAGCGGTGGAAATGTTCATAAAATTGACACAAGCCATCAAAATGATCAGCAGACCAACGGTGCCGTATACATACACCTCGCGGATGCTGCCCAGGGTGGTTAAGCGCCCTTGTACACCAGCAGAATACAAGTGTACGGCCTCAAGAGGTTTGAGCTTAAAGTCCCATTTTCCGCCATTTTTCAAAAACACATCAATGGGTTGACCGATGCGTCGAAAGGCACTGGCTGCATTTTTTTTGACCATAGCCGGAAAAAGGGCATGCAATGCTTTTAGTCGCTGATCGGTAAGCGGGGCGCGGGTTTTGACATAGGTATCCACATTCAGCCACACCCAACTCCAATCAAAGTACTTGACCACTTCGTAATTGGCTACGGAAGTCAAAAAATCGAATTGCAACGAGGATTGTGCTGGAATATCGGCAAGTACTGCCGTTACTTCGTAGGGTTTGTTGTTGAGTTGCAAGATTTGGCCAAGGGGTTCAGCGTCTCCGAAATACTTTTGGGCCATGCTCTCGGTCAGTACTATTCTATTCAGTCCGTCCAGGCAAGTCCCCACCGCTCCAGATTTAACGGGAAAGGAAAAAAACTCCAGAAAATTGGAATCTACCGCCAGGAGTTTTGACTCCGTGAAGCCATGCGAAATCCCACCTGCCTCATCGCGACGGATGGCCACATCACCGGGTTGAAAGATGCGGGTGTAGTCTGAAAAATCGGCAAACTCCCGCCGCAAGGTTGCCCCTACCGGAGGAGGTGTATTGGAGGTAAGCACCGTTTGTCCAGCAAAATTGCCATCCAGTTGCACTTGATAAATGCGATCGGAGCCCTTAAACAAGCGATCGAAATTGAGTTCGTGCCGTACAAAAAGCATCAGCATCCAACAAGCGGCCAAGCCAACGGCCAGCCCGCTGAGGTTGATAATGGCGTAAAGGCGGTTTTTACGGAAGTTGCGAAAAGCAATTTTGATGGCAGTGCTGAACATGTCAAGTTTTTTTTTATTCGGGGCGAAATTTATGCCAAAATCTCAATTAATTGATAATCAATTTTTTAATCAAAATACAAACATCGATCTGTGTTCATATTCGGACAAATGTGTACGGAAATCTCCTTTAAAATTCGCTGATTCAAGACAAGATTAAAATTTTAACAATCTATGATTATTCAAATCCTTAAATTGCATTGTAAAAAAACGTAACTATCCAGCCGCCTTTGGCGGCTGCGGGATATTGACAATGGCATTAATGGCGTCAAATACGGATTGGCCATTTTTGATTGCAGAATCAATCACGGAACGGATGATGGCAAATTCGTGCTG
>Ga0247839_1004836_pt1 | contig 16871 bp, 15 predicted proteins | sample LaCruzMarch2015__6_FD_192405 | JGI IMG/M metagenome (GOLD analysis project Ga0247839, IMG submission 192405) | Freshwater microbial communities from meromictic Lake La Cruz, Castile-La Mancha, Spain - LaCruzMarch2015_16m | ecosystem: Environmental > Aquatic > Freshwater > Lake | place: Spain... | reverse complement strand
TGCCGTTGCCACCTTATATGAACCGCGATGCAACTGATGATGATGAAATTAGATATCAAACTGTTTACGCTGAATTTGAAGGTTCGGTAGCAGCACCAACTGCAGGATTGCATTTTACAAAACAGGTTTTTGAAAAATTGCATCAAAAAAAAATTACCACAGAATTTCTTACGCTACATGTTGGCGCTGGAACTTTTAAACCAGTAAAAGCCGAAAACATGAGTGGTCATGAAATGCATGAGGAACATGTTATTATTGACAGAACTTTGGTGCAAAACATTTGCAATTGCGTGGTGAAAAAGAATAGAATTATTACAGTTGGAACTACTTCACTTAGAACCATTGAAAGTCTTTATTGGTTTGGTGTTTACTTAATAGCAAACAAAAAAGATTGGAAGAAAATAAATGAAATGCAAATAAGTCAGTGGCAGCCTTATGAAACTGAAAACAATAATTTAAGTGCATTGCAAGTTTTAAAAGCTATTTTGGAGTGGATGGATTTGAAAAAAATAAATCATATTCATGGCACAACTCAAATCATGATTGCTCCGCCTTATCAATTTAAATTGGTAGATGCTTTAATTACAAACTTCCATCAGCCAGAAAGCACGTTATTACTCCTTGTTTCAGCATTTATTGGTGAAGATTGGAGCGATGTTTATTATTTTGCTTTAAACAATAACTTTCGGTTTTTAAGCTATGGCGATAGTTCAATTTTGTTTAGAAAGTAAGGTGTTAATCTATTTTGTTTTGGAAAACTAACCTAACTATTCAAAATCAATATCTCCAAAATTTACGATAACAATTCCAGCACTATCTGTTATCATATTTGGAGTAACAGCTAATACTTTGTACCTATAGAATTCACCATTTTTGTAAAGAACAGCAGTAACTTTTTCTAAGTATTTTACAGTTTTAAATTTGTTATCGGTTAATAACTGAGCAGTTCCATTAGTTTCAAATCCTTCATTTATGGTAGAATCTTTTACAAAAGAACTTCTAAGAGTTGATTTTATAAAACTTGTTACATCTGAACTATCCTTATTTTTTAAAGAATCATTATAAACGTTTTTCAAGATTCTATTTTTAGCATTTCCATAAATTTCTTTCAACGACACATATTCATTTATTTCTTCCAAATCATTTTCCAAATTATAAATTGAACAGTCTAATTTTTTTAAATAAATTGAATAAGAATTACCTACTTCATTATTCTTGACTTTACCTCTATAAATATAATAAGCATATGTTAAATTACAATTTGGTTTATTGGAACTTTCAATAAAAAAATAAGAAACTAAACAAAACATTAATGTTACAGAAATTGCAAAAAACAATTGAGTTTTAAAAAATAAAACCAAGTTTATTGCAATAATAAATACTCCTACAAACAGCCACAAATAGGGCGACATTTCAAACCAATCTATAGCTTTATTGCTTAGTATTTCAGATGTGTTGTAATAGATAAAACATAATCCAATAATAACACTGAAAATTATGACAAAAATATCTCGCTTTCTTTTCAATAGCTTATATGTTCTTTTTAAACAGTTATTCGAATTTTGGGTTTCGAATTTTATTTCCGTTGACTACACTTCGACAAGCTCAGTGACCACGAACGGCAATTCATGAATTCCTTCAACATTCAAAATTCATTGTTCAATATTCATTATTTTTTTTCGAATTTATTTTTTCGAATTTCGAATTTATTTATTTATTGAATTTCCTTTTATTTTTCCAACTCAAAAATCAAAATGCTATCTGGCTCTATTTGCATATTTTTATCCGATAAATTCAAAGTACTTTCAGTCAATATGTTTTTAGCTTTGGTAAACTGATGAAGTATTTCATCATACTTTTTAAATTGAACAGTTTGTGATTTTGCGTTTCTGTTTATTATAATCATTACTGCTTTTTTATCGGTGTATCTAAAATAAGTATACACACCATTAACTACTGCAAAATGGGTGGTTTTTCCATTGGTGATTGCTTCATTATTTTTCCGCCAATTGGCTAATTTTTTTACATAATTAAAAGCTTCATTTTCTTCTTCTGTTCTGCCTTCAGCAATAAATTTATTGGTTTTGTCATTTGGCCATGCGCCAACAAAATCCATGCGAACTTCTCCATCACTTTTGCGCGGTAATTGCGGATTTTTAACTAAAATTTCAGTTCCATAATAAATGCTTGGAACACCACGAAGAGTTAACAAAAGTCCTATTCCCATTTTATATTTTTTGATATCGTTTTTCATGATGGAATAAAAACGATTCAAATCGTGGTTGTCTAAAAATATTAAATTTTTGCTTGCATCATTGTACAAACCATCTTGTGTTAAAGTTTGATATATTTTAGCCAAACCTTTATCCCATTCTGGAGTATCTAATAAGGCTTCATTCATGGCCCAATGCAAGTTAAAATCTATGGCGCTGGTTAAGTTACTTTGAGGTGCTTTTGCAAAATTACTTTTGTTTACAAAATAGGCATTGCTTAAAACGCCACGTTCCCAAATTTCTCCACTGCTCCAAAAATTCGGATAATCTTTTTTGATATAACCCATGCATTTATTCATAAAATCTACATCGTTATAACTGTAAGTATCTATTCTAAATCCATCAATTCCTGCAAAGTTTATCCACCACAAATAACTTTGCATTAAGTAAGTTGCAATTCTCGGATTGGTTTCATTTACATCAGGCATTTGATTATCGAACCAACCATTTGTCATTAGTTTTTTTTCAGCTTTGCTGGCATAAGGATCGTAATGAACAGGCGCACGGTAATTGGTTCTTGTAAATTCAGGCCATTGATTTACGTAATTTTTTTCAGGCATGTTTAAAAACATCCAATGCTTATCGCCAATATGATTTGGCACTAAATCCATCACCAATTTCATATTGCGTTTTTTGAGTTCGGCACCTAATTTTTTATAATCATCGTTGGTTCCAAACCTTGGATCTGTTAAATAATGATCGGTTAAAGCATAACCATGATAACTGTATTTTGGTTGGTCGTTAATTAAAGTTGGATTCAACCAAAGTGTGGTAATTCCCAAATCTTTTAAATAATCCAAACGGTCCATAACTCCTTTTAAATCGCCACCGTGTCGGCCATTCAAATCGTTTCTATCACAAACACTTTCACGCAAACCTTTTATTACATCGTTGGTGGTATCGCCATTGGCAAACCTGTCGGGCATGGCCATGTAAATAAAATCGGCTTGTGTAATGTTGTCAATATCTTTGGTTAATTTTTCTAATTTGTAGTTATAATTAAAGGTTTCAGTTCCTTTACTAAATTGAATAATGAAACTATTTCCTTTAAAATTTTGCAGGTTTACATAAGCAAACAAATAGTCAGTATTTTCTACTTTTTCAACTCGTAAAAGCTTTACTCCAACAGTATTTATTTTTAGTGTGCTAGCCGCAATGTTTTTGCCAAATAGCATTAATTGAAGTTCTTTATTATTTAAATTATTCCACCAAAACGGAGGATCAACTCTTTCTAAAGGATTAAAGTTTTGGGCAACGCTTTGTAGTGCAAATGCAAGAGTTAAAATAGTGAACAGTTTTTTCATAAAAAAAATTTTAGCGAATATAATTTTAAAAATTGTAATAATTTTTATGACAATTCGTTTTACCTACAATTAAAAAAAAGTATTATGAAAAAAATTATCATCATTAGCTTAATCATCTTTGAGATGGCAGCTTCAGTAAAATTAAGCATTGCGCGCAATATTTCTATTGCGGAAGCAATCAAAAGTAAACTCATTTCTGTAAAAGTTAAATCAAACCAAGGACTTGGGAATGATTGTTTGAATTTGGAAATTACCAATTTGAAAAATGTAAATTTAATTATTGATGTAGAAGCTGGTCGCATGTTTATTCCAAGCGATTCAAACGTTCAAAATTTGATTTTGGTGAAACACGAAAATTTTGAACTAAATCCCAATCAAACTTTAAGTAAAAATTTGAATGCACTTTGCGCTCAAAAACACGATAATAGTCCACCTAGAGACATGGTTTTTAAAACTGGAAATTTTGCAATTGGGCAACCAAAACAATTTGCTATTTGGGTTGATGAAAAAGAATATTTTAAAAGTTCAAATGTTCAAAATGCCATGTGGGTTTTAACCGATAATTCTGAGCCATCGTTTAATATTTACAATGAAAAAGACAAGGAAATGTTAGCATTTGTAGCCAAAGCCAAAAACTGGAATTACGATAAATTATTAACTAAATTTACTAAAAAAGAAACAGTAAAAGTGCCAGAACCTGCTAAAAAACAATTCATGTTTTCTTCAACTTTAACATTTGAAATTTCTTCCCCAAAAACTTTAACAATTGTGCTTTGCGATAAGAATAATCAAGTGGTTCAAGAGTGTTTAAAAAATGAAATATTGCCAGTAGGCACAAATATAAAACACATAGATATTACCAACGAAAATTTTGAACCTGGTAAGTACTATTTAAAAATTTATTTAGACGATAAAATGATAAGAAGGCGCGAGATTTTGATTCAATAATTTGAAAAAAGCTAGTAATAATTTTAACAATTATTGCTAGCATTTTTTTTGTAATGAAGTTGGAAATGTTTTCTTAAAAGCTATACTTTTTTAATATCAAATAGGTTCAATTCACTAATAAATTTGTAATCTTTGGTATTGTAGGTAAGTAATTTCAAATCTGTAACAATGGAAGTGGCAGCAATAAAACAATCAGGAATAGCTAGCCCATGACTCAATCTGTATTTCTCAAAAAGGTGTTGTGCAACAATTGTAATTTCGTTATTAATTAGAGCTATATTTATTCTTTGCAACGATTTTTTTATTTTATTTTCCTCTATTTTATTGAATGCTCCCATTAAAAGTTCCATTTGTGTTATAGCCGAAATATATACATTGTCAAGTCCAATATTATTATTAATTAAATCCAAAGTTTCATTGTGTCTTTTACTTTTAGCATCCCAAAAATCTATCAATACATCTGTATCACAAATTACTTTTTCCTTTGCCATGCTGTTTTGCGGACGTCTTTTGAAATTATGTTTTTACCAGTAAAAATATTTTCTGTTTCGCTAATGTCAATAGATTTATCAGCTAAAATAATTTCAACACCATTAATATATGATATTTTCTCAACAGTCTTTTTATTTGGTAAGACAACAGAAAAATCAAAATATTTTGAAAAATCAATCAAAGCTTCTAAAGTTTTTTTGTTTTTATATTTAATAGTTATTTCTGGCATAATCAATAAATTATTACAAAGTTATATTTTTTGGCTTCAAAACTAGTGTATGATAATAAAAATATGAAATAAAATGTTCAGGTCTAGTTCAAAAGTTAATTTTATGTTTTACAATTAATAAATTATCCAATCTTTCAATTTTTGATAATCATAAATCATCCATCAAAAATCAAAAATCTAGGCTATTTTCGCCCAAATGAAATATTTTATAATTGCTGGCGAGGCAAGTGGCGATTTGCATGGTGCTAACTTAATAAAAGCCATTAAGCAAAAGGATGCGCAAGCCGAATTTCAATATTGGGGAGGTAATTTAATGCAGGCACAAGCCAATGGTTTGCTCATGCATTATAACCAAACTGCCATTATGGGTTTTGTGGAAGTATTGCTAAAAATTAGAACCATTTTAGGTTTTATAGCCAAATGTAAAAAACAAATTTTATCCTTTAAACCCGATGTAGTTGTTTTGATTGATTACCCAGGATTTAACCTAAGAATGGCTGAATTTGCAAAGCAACAAAATATAAAAACTGTTTATTATATTGCTCCAAAAGTTTGGGCTTGGAAAGAAAATAGGGCAAAAAAATTGGAAAAATTTGTTGATGAATTATTGCTTATTTTTCCATTTGAGGTATCTTATTTTAAAAAGTGGAATGTAAAATCAACTTATATAGGCAATCCGTTGTTAGATGAAATCAATGCTTTTACACCCGACCCAAATTTTAAAAGTAAGAATAATTTATCAGCTCAAAAATCCATTATTGCTTTATTGCCTGGCAGCCGCAAACAAGAAATTAACACAACATTACCCAATATGATGAAGCTTGCCGATGAATACAGAGATTATGAATTTGTAATTTGTGGAGCACCGTCTATAAAGCCTGAGTTTTACCAAACATTTATTGGAAAAAACACCAAAATTATTTACAATAAAACCTACGAAGTTTTGCATTTAGCAAAGGCAGCCATAGTTTGTAGTGGAACTGCAACTTTAGAAACAGCTTTGTTTAAAGTGCCTCAAGTTTGTGCTTACGTGGCCAATAATATTTCGTATTTTATTGCCAAACAATTTGTGAAAATTAAATACATATCGTTGGTAAATTTGAACTTAGATAAACCAGCCATTACCGAATTAATTCAGCACGATTATACTTTAGAAAAACTAAAACAAGAGTTTGAAGCCATATTGCCTACCGGCAATAAATACGCTGCTTTGATGGAGAATTACCAAACACTTGCCATTGAATTAAACAAACAAGGTGCAAGTATTAATGCTGCGCAAATAATTATAGATTTAGTAAACAAAAAATGAGAATTATATTTTTAGGAACTCCTGATTTTTCGGTTCCATCGCTTGATGCAATAGCAAAAGCAGGACACGAAGTGATGGCAGTGGTTACCATGCCCGATAAACCAGCAGGACGCGGAATGCAATTGCAACAAAGTGCTGTGAAAAAATATGCCGTTGAAAACAATATAAAAGTATTGCAACCTGTTAAGTTAAAAGACCCTGAGTTTATAGCGGAATTGCAAGCTTTAAATGCCGATTTACAAGTAGTGATTGCTTTTAGAATGTTGCCACAAATAGTTTGGCAAATGCCCAAGTTTGGCACGTTAAATTTGCATGCGTCTTTATTACCTGATTACCGTGGAGCAGCGCCTATTAATTGGGCAATTATTAACGGTGAAACTAAAACTGGTGTGAGTACTTTTTTCTTAAAACACGAAATTGACACAGGCGATGTTTTACTCACCAAATCGGTTGAAATTACACCATCTATGAACGCAGGTGAATTACACGATTTATTGATGAAAATTGGTGCTGAAACTGTTGTAAAATCGTTGGAGTTAATTGAAAATGGAAATATTCTAGGAACACCTCAAGGCAATGATAATAACAAAATGGCTCCTAAAATATTTAAGGAAAATTGCTTGATAAATTGGGATAATAATGCTGAAAATATTTACAATTTAATTAGAGGTTTGAGTCCATATCCAGCTGCATTTACTCATTTCGACAATAAAATATTGAAAGTGTTTGAAGCAAAAACTGAAGTTTTAAATCATCAAGTACCAATTGGTAAATTTACAAGCGACAATAAAACTTTTTTAAAAGTAACTTGTAAAAATGGCTTTATACACATACTCCAAATTCAGTTAGAAGGAAAAAAACGAATGAAAGTAGATGAATTTTTGAGGGGAAACAAAGTATAATTTGTGATTTGTGATTTGTGAAATGAGGGATGATATTTGCGATTTGGGTGAGCAAACTATAGAAATTAATCCATCTCTTAAAAAACGTTCTTCATCACATAGAAATGGTTCGTCATCCATAAAAAAAGGTTCGTCATCGTAAAAAAAACATTCGTCATCTCTTAAAAAACGTTCGTAATCCATAAAAAAAGGTTTGTCATCCATAAAAAAAGGTTTGTCATCCATAAAAAAAGGTTCGTCATCCGTAAAAAAACGTTCGTCATCGCTAAAAAAGGTTCGTCATCTATAAAAAATGGTTCGTCACCAGTTAAAAATAGATTATCATGGGTCTATTCAATAAACTGTGTTAGTTTAAAATTTTCTTTTGAAGAGAAAGAAGATATTCACGCTTAAAACTGAAAATATATAAACGGTTGTATTTCGGCTGATTTTACTTGAATAAAAATAACAATTACAAGTAACATAATAGCTAATTTTACTTTTGTAGAGCTTTGTGTAAACCAATTTAAACTAATGGTTTCGTATTTTTTTGGCACCAAATGCAAAGCATAACCTAATAATATAAGCAAAACTATTTTGTAGTATGAAGTAATGAAAGTAAAAGCAATACTACCGTTAAAATTACTAGTAATTTGATTCAATAATTGCTTGGCAATATCAAAGTTTGGCGCCCTGAAAAATATCCAACAAAAGCACACAAAATGAAAAGTAACTAATGTTGAAATCCATTGATTATCGAAAAATTTGGTGAACGATTTCGACATTTTATTTTTTATTTCTAAGTAATATTTATGAGTAGCTAAACCTGTTCCATGTAAAGCTCCCCAAAAAATAAAATTTATACTTGCACCATGCCATAGTCCACCTAAAAGCATGGTAATAAACAAGTTTATATACGATCGGAATTTACCAACTCTATTTCCACCAAGCGAAATATACAAATAATCGCGCAGCCAACTGCTTAACGACATGTGCCATTTGCGCCAAAATTCTGTGATGTTGTTTGATTGATAAGGAGAGTCGAAATTCAGGCAAAACTCGAAACCTAACAGTAATGCAATTCCAATTGCCATATCGCTATAACCACTAAAATCGCAATAAATTTGCAAGGCATAAGCATACACCCCCATTAAATTTTCAAATCCACTATACAAGGTTGGATTATCGAAAATTCTATCTATAAAATTTACGCTTATATAATCGCTAATCACAGCTTTTTTAAACAAACCACAGCTAATTAAAAACAATGCCCTGCCAAACATTTCTTTGCTTACAAATGTAGGCTTGTAAAGTTGAGGAATAAAATCGTGTGCACGAACAATGGGCCCAGCTACTAATTGAGGAAAGAACGAAACAAAAAAAGCATAATCAAAAATACTTTTTACTGGTTTTAAAGCTCCTCTGTAAATATCGATGGTATAACTTAACGACTGAAAAGTGAAGAATGAAACGCCAACGGGCAAGAAAATATCTAACGGTTCAAAAGTTTGATTGGTAAAGCCATAAAATATTGAAAGTACAAAATTGGTATATTTAAAATAGCCCAAAAGTCCTAGGTTAACCACTAAACTAAACACCAACCAAAACTTTTTTTCAAGGTTGTTTTTACTATTAAAAATATAGTTTGCCATAGTATAATCAACCAACGTAGAACCAATTAAAACCAAAAAGTAAATGCCACTCGATTTATAATAAAAAAACAAAGAAAATAAGGTTACAAACGTAATTTTAGCTCTATGAGTTTTATATAACAGCGCATAAACCGCCATAAAACCAGTAAATAAAAACAAGAAAAAACCTGTATTGAACAAAATAGGCTCTTGCTGATTGTAAACAAATTGTTGTAATATTTTTGAAAAGTCAAACACGAATAATTTTAGATTTTTGATTTAGGATTTTTGATTTGGTGGATTATTTTATTGCTCATTGCCTTTTGCTTATTGCCAGTTGCTTATTGTCTATTTTTCATCAACGCTTCAAACAATAATGTTCCTTGTACTTCATAACCTTTTCGGCTATAATGTAAAAAATCTTTAGCAAATAATCGATGCTTTTTCCAAAATCTTGCCGACTTATATCCTCCACTTATTAGATACAAATCCCAATAAGGCATGTTGTGTGCCATGCAATATTTTACAATGGTGGCACTTACTCTTTTTATTACTGTATTCACTTTTCGTTTTCTTCTATAATTATCGGCTGGAGTAGTCAATAAAATGGTAGCATTTGGATTATAGTTTTGTAAATCATTTACCATTTTATCTATTTGATTATAAAAAGTATTTTCCTCAAATTTCGAATTTGCTGCTTCGTTAGTACCCAACGAAATAATAATTAAATCAGGCAATAAAGCTTGGCTTTGCTCCGCAAAATATTGTGCTTCGTTATAATGCCTAAACTCCGCTCCATTTACACCCATACTATTATAAACAACACCACTTTTTCCATTCGAAACATACATTCCAAAAATTAAACTTTGCCACTGCGTATTATTGTTTTTTTTGTTTTGAATGGTAACAGAATAAATCAAATCATTTGAATAAAAAACGCTTTCATAATCTTTTTTGTTTTGGCTATAAGCCTGCGGCAATAAAGCATTTCCATTATTATCAAAAACCGAAAAATCAAAAGCAGATTCATCGTTTTGATGAAAAATTTTCAAGCAATTGAATCCTTTCTCATCTTTTGTTGTCAAAATAATTCTTGCAGAATCATCAGTTGTTTGAATGGTAATTCCACCAATTCCAATTGGCAAAGGATTTTCTGTTTTTGTAAATCTTTTTCCATGCCAATTACTATATGTTTTGGTTATGTACATATAACTTGAATTGGTTTTGGCCACTTTGTATGGAACCACCAAACCTCTTGCAGATGCTGAATTAAATAGCTTTCTCACTTGCTCTGTCAAAAAATCGGCTTGCAAATGCGAATCGCCAATATGTAAAATATTTACTTGTGAGTTACTATCTTTTACTAAACTCATTTTTTGATAAAATGTATTTAAAAACTGCTTGTTTCCTATTACATTTTTAAAATCGTTTACAAAAGGAACCACATTTTGTGAACTCACTTTATTCAAAACCATTGATAGCAAAATAAAAGTAAACAGTACTTTACTTATTCTTTCCATTTTTATTTACCTCACTAATTAATGCCTTACAAAACAAAGAAGCCAATTGTTTTCCACCTCTAAAAGTTAAATGTGTGTAATCCTTGTTTGCCAATGGTTTTTTAGTTTGAGCCCATTCCACCATTGTTCCTTCGCCTCCCATTGCTTCATACATATTCCAAAACAAAATTTTATTTTGTATGGCTAAATTACGTTGCATATTTACAAAATTTGGAAGGTTAGGAATGGTTACAAATTTGCCATTTATTTTGGTACTTCTATCGCTCACACTTACTAATAAAATGGTGGCATTTGGAAAAACTTGTTTCAAATTTTTTATTGTAATATTCATGCTATGTTCGTACCATGAAGTATTGGTATCTTTTTCACTCAAAGCGTTTAAACCATATTGTAAAACTATCAATCTGTAATCTTGAATTTTATTGAAAGCACTGTAAATACTCGTGTTTACATATCCTAAACCTACCCCTGAATTGCCTCTCAATCCATAATTATCTAAATAAATTCCTTCCTTGTTTTCAAAACTTACTCCAAACAATTGAAGTTTATTATTTGGCTCAAATTCAAACTTTAAAGTACGTGCATATTTCGAATTTACAACAAAACTATTTACACTTTTTGATGGTAACAAAACACCTTTTACAAATGAATCGTTCAAAGCATATTTAAAGGTTAAACTATCGTCCGATTTATTTGAATAAAACAATTTTGCTTGTGTAAAATGGTCGTAAGCTTTATTACGAAAAGGCAATACATAACTCAATGAATTGTCAGCTAAAGGAACATCACAAGTGCCAGAAATTCCTAGGTTTACATTCACCGAACGTTTGCCAACTATTGAATATGATTCAAAGTTTTCAAACTCATGTAAAACTGTTCCTCTAAAACCAGCAACAGGTGATGTAATTGGCACAAAACCAACTCCAGAACCACCATATTTATATTGTAAACTGTCTCTAATCTCGCTAGTAAGCATATCGCCTTCAATGAACGAATCGCCAAAAAAACCAATGCGAACTTTTTCTTTATCAGTTTTTATTTTCTTTATGGCATCCGCAAAATTTTTGATTCCGTCTTGTTTATCCGAAAAATCTTCAAATACAACAAAACTAGTTCCTTGAATGGTATCTTTTTTTATTTTAAACTTAACTTTTTTGGAGGTTTTCTGAATAGTGTCTTTTCTAATATCTGCTAGAATATCCACTTTTTTTAGCCCAAATCTTTCTAAGTTTAAAAAAGATAATTGACTAATAACAAGTAAAATAAATACTAAACTAAAACATAAATAAAATATGTTTTTTATATAATTGGTCTGCAAGTTTTAAGGAAAGAAAAAGTGATGTTTTTTGTTGGTGTAATATTAAGTTGAATATTTTATTTTCTAAAATATATTTATCTAAAAATGAAAGATTTTACAACATTCAACATTTCTTATTCTTATTTCTTATTTCTTTCGAATTTTTATTTTCCAATTTATTTACGCCAGCACTTCCACCAAAACCTTATTCGACTTCAATTCATTGAATCCTTCCACATGAATTTTATAATATAACATAACATGATTAAGCAATTCATTTCGATGTGATTTATTGATTTCAATTTGACTAAATGAGTCAAAATTCACTTTACACAAGTCAAACCAATACTCAGCCAAATAAGATTCAACTACTTTTATATCACCAAACAAACTGGGTTTAAAAACGCCTTCTTCTAAATCAAAACTATTATTTATATCACTGTAATTAAGCTTTGGGTTAAAGCCCAAATACTTACTTAGCTGCAACATAAAATACACCGGAAAATTGGCCAAACTTTGTTGTGTTAAGTCTAAATACTGAATCACAGTGTACATAAATTCAAATAAATTTTTATCCGCTTGGTTTTCGGCCTGTATGGTTTTATTCAGTACTTCGACCATAAAAATTCCAATACTACTTTTTAATAAATCGTAATGAATATTGTTTAAAATGGGTTGGCATTTCAATTCTTTGATACGTTGTAAGTTTTTGTTTAGCTGGTGATAAACATCTAAATCCAACAAATTTAAAGGCAGCAAATGCGAAGGTTTAATGGCTCCTTTTTTATTTTTTACCCCATTAATTAAATACGATTGTAAGCCATATTGTTCAGTAAAACATTTTAAAATCACACTGTTTTCGCTGTAATCAATGGTTTTAATAACAATGGCTTTGGTTTTGGTTAACATGCTTGCGCAATGTTAGGTATAATTTTAAGGAAATGTAATTATATATCCATCACAATTTTCAAATTAGATCTTAGTTTTTCTTGCTGTTCTTTAGTTAATTTACTTAGTTTCTTCAATAATCTTTTGTTATCTATTACCCTAATTTGATCCACTAAAATATCACTAGTTTTATCTAATTGATTCGTATTTAAATGCACTCTCAATAAATCAATTTCTAATTTTATATTTGTGGTTATTGGACAAATTAAACTTGAGAAATGTACATCATTTAACAAATTAGTTTGAACTATAACCACAGGTCTAGTTTTTCTTGGTTTAGTGCCAATGCTTTGATTTAAATCAGCAAGCCAAATATCGAATTGTTTAATTTCCATCTATCATCTTTTCATATTCTTCCAACATTTCCTTTGAATCAAATTTAGTTAAATCAGATTCTTTAGCTAATTTTTTTTTCAAAACTTGTCTTTTATTGTATCGATTATAGAAATCAACTGCATTATTAATATAATTATTTCTATTGGTGTTAAGTTCCAATGCTAATGTATTTACATCTACATATAATTGGGCATCTAATTTAAGTGCTACTGATTTTCTCATATTTGACTGCAAATTAAAATATTTTGTAATTGCTTTGCAACAAATTTTTTTATATTACCAAACTATATGTGGCGCAGAAGTTTAGGCATTTACCCTTTTAGGTATAATAATCAATTGGAATTACTCCAAAGTGGCAATGCTTTTTTCGGAAAATTGACGGAATTAATCAATAATGCAACAATTGAAATACACTTTCAATTATACATTTTTGAACCTGATAAAACAGGGAAAATTATTCAAGATTTATTGATTGAAGCAGCAAAAAGAGGTGTAAAAATCTATTTGGTTTTAGATGCTTATGGCAGTAAAAACTTGAACGAATCTTGGCAACAAAATTTCATTGATGCGGGAATTGAAATTTATTTTTATTCACCCATAAAATTTGGAAATTACTTACACATGGGTATGCGTTTGCACCATAAAATTATTTGCGTAGATAGTCAAATGGCTTTAGTTGGTGGCATAAATATTTCGGATAATTACAGTGCCTATACCTCGCAAACTACTTGGCTCGATTTTGCTTTATTGGCTCAAGGAAAAGTGGTAAATGATTTATTGCAAATTTGCAAACAAACTTTAAGAACTGTAAGTAAATATCCAAAGTTTAAAATAAGACACGAGATTCAAAACGAGCACAAACCAATTATAACAAGGGTTTTACAAAACAATTGGGTGCAAGCAAAATTTGGAATTACACATCAATACAAGCAAAAAATAAGGAAATCGGAAACAGAAATTATACTTTTTGCAAGTTATTTTATACCATCTATTTCTTTAAAAAGATTACTTAAAAATGCTGCCAAAAGAGGTGTAAATGTAAACATTGTTTTGAGTTCAATTTCCGATGTTGGAATAGTAAAATATGCCACCGAATATTTTTATGCTGATATGCTAAAAGCTGGAATAAAACTATATGAATGGAAACAAAGTGTATTACATGCAAAAGTTGCTTTAATTGATTCTGATTGGTTAAGTGTTGGCTCTTATAATTTAAATCACTTGAGCGATTTTGGTAGCATTGAATGTAATTTAGAAGTTTTAGATGAAACATTTTGTGCGTCATCAAATTTAATAATGAAGCAGCTAATGAACGAAAGTTGTGAACCAATTTCGATAGAAAAATTTGAAAAACGTTCCAACTTATTTTCAAAAATGTTTCAAGCCATTTGCTACGGACTGGTTCGTTTATCGCTCGGATTTATGTTTTTACTTCAAAGTAGAAATGGACGAAAAAAACGTGTTTATTAAATTGAATGTCACTAATCAGCACCTTTATTAATTAAATCCAAATTTTAAATGCCACAGATTCACAGATTTATTAAATATACCAATCCGATTTATTAGATTTTAAAATTTCAAATCAGTGGATTTATTGCTTATCAAAAAGTAATACAATGTATAAAAATCTGTGAATCTGTGGCTTAAAATGATTAAGTAGTTGCAATTGAATTACCTTGATTCAATTAAGAACTGTAAAATCTACAGCTAATTTCATTATTATTGCCAATAAAAAATGCAAGGCAGCACATTTCTAAATACAAAAATTGAATATTTAAAAGGCGTTGGCCCAGCCAAAGCTGAATTGCTGCAAAAAGAATTTGCCATTTTTACTTTTAACGACTTGTTGTATTTTTTTCCTTACAGACATATTGATAGAAGTAAAATGTATAAAATAAGTGAGATAGATGACACTGTTCAATACATTCAATTAAAGGGAACAATTAGTAATTTAAAAACAATAGGACAAGGAGTAGGAGCCAGGCTTACCGCTACTTTAAGCGATGGTACAGGTTCAATAGAATTGCTTTGGTTTCAAGGTCAAAAATGGATTAGAGAAAGTTTATTAGCAGGAAAACCTTACGTGGTTTTTGGTAAAGTTTCCGAATTTAACCGAACATTTAGCATGGTTCATCCTAGTTTGGAAGACCCAGCTTTGGTAAATGAAAAGTTGTACATGAAAATGATGCCGCTTTACAATGCCAGTGAAAAAGCAAAAAAAAGAGGTTTGGATTCGCGTGCAATCATGAAGTTTACCAATGCTTTATTAACCGATACTCGATTTGATATTGGTGAAAACTTACCTGATTATTTAGTAAAAAAATACCATTTAATGCCTCGAAAAGAGGCAATGATTCAAATACATTTTCCAGCCAATTTTGCTCAATTAAATGAAGCTACCAAACGGCTAAAGTTTGAAGAATTATTCTTTAATCAATTGCGAATACTACGCTATAAACTTAAACGACATACTGTTTATAATGGAATAAAAATTACTAAAATTGGCCAAATATTCAATAATTTTTATAATAATAATTTGCCCTTTGAATTAACCAATGCCCAAAAACGAGTATTGAAAGAAATACGTGTTGATATGGGCAGCGGCAAGCAAATGAACCGTTTAATTCAGGGCGATGTAGGGAGCGGAAAAACAGTTGTAGCGTTAATGAGCATGCTCATGGCAATAGATAACGGTTACCAAGCGGCCATGATGGCGCCAACAGAAATATTAGCAAACCAACATTATGCTTCCATTCAAAGTTTATTGGCTGGCATGAATATACGTGTGGCATTGCTTACAGGTTCGGTTACTAAAAAGAATAGAAAACCAATTTTTGAAGATTTGAAAAATGGAGAAATTCAAATATTAATTGGTACTCATGCTTTAATTGAAGATTCTGTTGAGTTTAAAAAATTAGGCATAGCAATTATTGATGAACAGCATAAGTTTGGGGTGGAACAAAGGGCAAAACTTTGGACAAAAAACGAGCATCCTCCACATATTTTGGTAATGACCGCAACGCCTATTCCTCGTACATTGGCCATGACTTTATATGGCGATTTGGATACCAGTTTAATTGATGAATTACCTGCTGGAAGAAAACCAATTTCTACCATTCATAAATACGATAATAACCGCTTAGAAGTTTATGGTTTTATTAGAAATGAAATAACAAAAGGCCGTCAAATTTATATTGTTTATCCTTTAATTGAAGAAAGTGAAAAGCTTGATTATAAAAATTTAGCCGAAGGTTATGAAAGTATTTGCCGCGAATTTCCATTACCAAAATATGCAGTAAGTATGGTTCATGGAAAAATGAAACCTACCGAAAAAGATTTTGAAATGGCCAGATTTGTAAGGGGTGAAACCAGTATTATGGTGGCTACAACTGTTATAGAAGTTGGAGTAAATGTGGCCAATGCCAGTGTAATGGTAATTGAAAGTGCGCAAAAATTTGGGCTTTCGCAATTGCACCAATTACGCGGTAGAGTAGGGCGTGGTGCTGATCAAAGCTATTGTATTTTAATGACCGATTATAAAATTAGTCAAGATGGGAAGCTGCGGATGAAAACAATGGTGGAAACCAACGATGGCTTTAAAATTAGTGAAGTTGATTTACTATTACGTGGTCCTGGCGATATGGAAGGCACCATGCAAAGTGGTGTGCTCGACTTAAAAATAGCTAGCATTACCGAAGACCGA
>Ga0247839_1004829_pt1 | contig 16893 bp, 18 predicted proteins | sample LaCruzMarch2015__6_FD_192405 | JGI IMG/M metagenome (GOLD analysis project Ga0247839, IMG submission 192405) | Freshwater microbial communities from meromictic Lake La Cruz, Castile-La Mancha, Spain - LaCruzMarch2015_16m | ecosystem: Environmental > Aquatic > Freshwater > Lake | place: Spain... | reverse complement strand
CATCAATCCCAGCATATCCGAAGACGACGCCATAGAAATGCTCTCACAGCATCTCATCACCCGGCCCGTCTTCGACGCCCTCTTTGACAACTACTCCTTCACCCAGAGCAACCCGGTCTCTATCGCCATGCAAAAGATGCTCGATACCATCGAGGATCAGGCGCTTGAGAAAGAAACCACCAAACTCGAAAAATTCTACGCGAGCGTAAAAGAACGCGCCACCGGCATCGACAACGCCCAAGGCAAACAGCGGGTCGTCATCGAGCTTTACGACAAATTTTTCAGAACAGCCTTCCCCAAAATGGCCGAGCGCCTGGGCATCGTTTATACGCCGGTCGAGGTGGTGGATTTCATCGTTCAAAGTGTCCAAGCCGTGCTCCAAAACGAATTCCAATCCGGGCTCAGCGAAAAAGACGTTCACATCATCGACCCCTTCACCGGCACCGGCACATTCGTCGTCCGGCTTCTGCAAAGCGGACTCATCCAACCCGCCGACCTCCTGCGGAAATACCAACAGGAACTCCACGCCAACGAAATCATTCTCCTCGCCTACTACATCGCCGCCATCAATATCGAGGAAACCTTTCATGCCCTCGCTCGCCAAGCACCCGAGGGCAAAGACAAAATCGCCGGCGGATACATCCCATTTGAAGGCATCGTCCTTACCGACACATTCCAAATTTCAGAATCCAGAGGGGACATGGAGGAAAAGATGTTCCCTGAGAACAACAAGCGGGTAAAACGTCAACGCAAGGCCCCCATCCGCGTTGTCATGGGAAACCCGCCCTATTCTTCCGGGCAGACCAGCGAAAACGACGGCAACAAAAACCTCAAATACCCGACGCTGGACGACCGCATCCGCTCCACCTACGCCGAGCGGTCCACGGCCACACTCAAAAACAGCCTCTACGACAGCTACGTCCGCGCCCTCCGCTGGGCTAGCGACCGCATCGCGGGTAAGGGAATCGTCGGATTCGTCAGCAACGGCTCGTTCATCGACGGCAACGCGATGGACGGACTACGCGCCAGCCTCACCGACGAATTCACCAGCATCTACGTTTTCAACCTGCGCGGGAACCAGCGCACATCTGGGGAAACTTCCCGAATGGAAGGCGGCAAGATTTTCGGTTCCGGCAGCCGTGCCGGTATTGCCATCTCTCTTTTCGTGAAGAACCCCGAGAAACAGGGGAAATGCGAACTCTTCTACCACGACATCGGCGACTACCTCAGCCGAGAGGAGAAACTTGAAATCATCACGCGCTTCCAGAGCATCAACGGCATTGAACGGGAAAAGGCATGGCAACGCCTTCAGCCAAACGCCAACCACGACTGGATAAACCAACGCGATCCAGCATTTGAGACCTTCGTTTCAATCGGTGACAAAAAAGACGAAACGACGAAGACTGTTTTTGAAACCTACTCTCATGGCGTCAAAACGAACCGGGACAACTGGTGTTACAACTTCTCCCAAACAATCCTCGTGGCGAACATGCGCCGCATGGTCGAGTTCTACAATCAACAGACTTCAGCTTTCGCCAAGATCGCCACTGGAAAATCAAAAAATCAACTCTCGGAACTGGCGGAGAATTTCATTGATACCGATCCAAGGAAAATCTCTTGGTCTCGCTCCTTGAAACAAGACCTCTGCCAAGGAAGGAAGCACGAAACCGACGCCGGGCGAATTCGTCATAGCCTTTATCGACCATTCTGCGGGCAACACCTTTATCTCGACAAAGAGTTTAACGACGTGATCGGCCAGACACCGAGAGTATTTCCACCGGGTCCACACGAAAATATCGCAATCTGCGTTGTTGGCCCAGGAACCACAAAAGACTTTTCGGCGGTGGTTACAAAAATCGTTCCCGACTACGAGCTTGTATCGAAAGGCCAGTGCTTCCCCCTCTACCTCTACGAAAAAGACGAACCCCAGGAAGACGAACTAATCAGCCGCCAACAGGACGGCGAATTGATCGACGGCTACCGCCGCCGATCCGCCATCACGGATGAAACCCTCTCCGACTTCAAAAAAGCCTACGAAGCCAAGATCACCAAGGAAGACATTTTTTATTACGTGTATGGCATCCTCCATTCCCCGGAATACCGGACACGGTTCGCCTCAGACCTTAAAAAGATGCTCCCCCGCATCCCCTTCACCAAAGAAACGGCAGATTTTTGGAAATTCAGCAAAGCCGGACGGGAACTCGCTCACTGGCATCTGAATTACGAAACCGTAGAGCCCTATCCGCTCACCGAAGTTTCCGGCGAGCTCACCCTCGACCCCCAGAAGCATTACCGGGTGCAGAAAATGACTTTCGGGCGCAAAGACAAGGCGGTTGATAAAACCGCCATCATCTACAACAGCAACCTCACCTTGACCGGAATCCCGCTGGAAGCCTACGACTACATTGTCAACGGTAAGCCCGCGCTGGAATGGATCATGGAGCGTTACCAGATCACAGTGGACAAAGACAGCGGCATCCGAAACGACCCGAACGACTGGATGACCGAACACGACGACCGCACCTACCTCGTCAATCTTCTCAAGCGCGTTACCCGCGTCAGCCTCGAAACCATGAAAATCGTCAAATCCCTCCCGGCTTTGAACGAACGCCGGTGAACTCAGGACCACCCAGAACCAACCGGGCTACTGCCCCGAAGCCCTGATCCCAGCTTCCACATCCAGAAACGCCGCCAAAACCTCCTCGGCCTCCGCAATCCAGCCCCGGTTATCGCCAATGTCAGCCCGGAATCCAAAGTGTTCGACATCTGCGCCGGAACCGGCGGCTTTCTACCCCGCTAAACGAGAAAAGCCACGGCTGACGCCCAGCAAAAACGAAACACCTGCTGGTTTGCAATGTCTGCCAGAACCTCAGGAACGGCCAGCACTGTCGCCGTAATCAAAAGCCAACTGTCGGAGCCCAGCTTTGCTCCGACATCCGTAAGCACAAAAAAGCATCACGCTTCATCCAGTCCGGCTCGGAAACCTTCGCGCTGAATCCCGGCCCGGCAAGCTCTTCCTCCTCGCCGGTTCCCACAAAGACCACATAATCCACCGGCATAAAACTCTCTTTCACCGCCGCCGCCGAAAAATTTCTCCGCGAACGCCCCGAGAAAACACCCGTCCATTAACGTCGCCGACCAAGGCTGCTGGGACGGAGGAGTATGCAGAGCCTACATCTTCTTCGGGGGAGGAGTAGGTTTTGGTAATTCAAGGTCCTTTGAGGCGTTCTTTTGAAGGGCACGAAGCCTGCGTTGTAGGTCGGAGACTTCCTCGTAATAATCGTCCGTCTTCTTGAAGTAGCGATTGAAGTCCTGAGAGAGCGTAAACACCTCAATCCAGGCTCGGTGGAGGTGGTCGGCCAGCGATTGCTTGGCCCATTGATCAAGTCGATTCTTCTTTGGCATGGTTTCTATCTATCAACGGAAATCCAGAAACACAAATGATTCTGGCCTTGACAGGATTTCTGCAATAGAATCCACCGGAAATGAAAACCGCACTTCTGGTAGTCATCTCCATCCTGTTTTTTTTCCTCCCCGCCAACGCACAATCTTCCTTTCCAATTTGGGTTGCTGTGACTCAAGAATACACCTACCCGGGAACAACAGTCTCTAGTTCAGTGGGTATGATTGAGCAGGCCATCGGAGCGGACAATATCAACTACATCGTCACCTCCTCGGATGGCAGCCAGCTTCGACTTCCAAAGGCTTACGCTAGACAGGCCACTGGCGAGGAAGCCGCCCGTGCTCTGTTTCAAGAACGGAATCAGACCGCCAAAATAATTCTACAATATCAACAGTATCTCTTGGCTGCGGCCACGGCTCTCAAGAATCAGCAGAGCCAAGGAGCCAGCATGAACGATGCCCAGCAGGCTCTTCAACTTTTGCAGCAGATGAACGACCTTCACAAACCACAGGATAGGCGGAGAATCCCGAACCAAAATCGCTACGAAATCAAAACCCCCTAGGATGGGCGACGAGGTACGTGGAGGACGGTCAATTCAAGGCGACTTGTGTTCTTGAAATCCCTCACGTGGATTCACCCTCAACCGCTGTTGACGTAGCGATTGCCAGTAAAGCGCGACAATCTGAATGATGGACGCCAAAAAATCGAAAGCGATTGAACTGACGCTGCTGAAATTTGGGGTCTGGTTCGCTGTTTGTGTGATCCTCGGATTTATCGGGCTGATTGCTTTTCTGATTTGGGCCACTTCAGGCGGAGGAACTCCCTGAGTTCAAATTAGGACACTACCCTCCCATCCTTCTTGGGAAACCGAGGCAGCCAACATCGAAACGAAGGTTTCCGCGAAACCGGGCAGCGGGTAATTTTCCGCAAAGCCGGAAAACGCTTCACGCCCGCTTGCAACGCCAGCGAGCAAACCGACAGAAAATCGACCCGCGAAGCGCGGAGGCAAAGCCCGGTGATCGGCATCCTTCCTCGCAAGAGCTCCTCACTCTTCCGCTCACCCGGCTTTGCCTTGGATCATTTTTCGACCCGCCCGGCCGCCAAGGCGCGGCCCGGCTCCTCAAGGCCACCCCGTTCGTCACCACTGGCCAGAATTCAGACTCCAGAAAAAACGCCAGTCGACGCGGGCATGCCCGCCCGGTTTTTCAAGCCCTGCGGTCAGAGACTCCACCAAAACCAGCCCCAGCCGCCCACGCTGGTTTTGGTGCAGACTCTACGACCGCTCCCATTGGCGGCCAAGCCTCCTCCACTCCGGAAACACGCCGGGAAGCACCGCCCTGCGCCCCCACGCTTCCGGCCTATTCCCTCCGCTCCCTCGTCTTCGCCGCTGCGCCTCCGGCGCATGCGCCCTCCGGGCGAAGGTCACTTCCCTGTCGGCACACCGTCAGGAATCTCCGGCACTCGTAATACTTCTGGGCAAAATTCAATCGCTTTTGGAGCGCCAGCCAGCTACAAACAGCCCCATTCATGCCAGAGTAAACAACCACCTCCCATTTACATGTCCATAGACGAACTGATCTCACAACTCCATCACCTGCTATACGAAGAAACCGAGAAGCTTGGAATGTTCAAGCGTGCAGCGGTCAGAGACGAAGTTACAGAGGAGCGCGTTCTTCTGGCGTTTAATTTGCTCCCGCCAGTTCTTTTTTGCGGACATTCGCTATATGTAGGTGAGTGTGCCAACGCTTTTGCGGAAGATGTTCGGAAAAAATACATCTCAAAAATGAGGAATCGCGATTCTATTGTGCAATTGAGCGAGCACGTTGTCTGGAAAATCGAACGCGACAATGTGTGTGAAATACTATCGGAAGACTATGGGCGCCCTTTAGCAACCGTAGATTTATTCTCTTCATTGAAAGAGCGCCAAGCAGTTGTTTTTGATTGTCTTTCTCAAGTTCGCTCCAGGGCCGCTTTCGCAGATTTCAAGGCAGCTCATTATCAGAATTCTGATCCCAAGGCAGTTCTTATAGCTTCAGTTAAGCACTTGGGGACGACTTTCGTCCGTCAAACAATTAATGTTGACCCGTGTCGGCCTGGATTTCCTCAGTCTGAGCTTGAGGAATTCATGAGGTGGTCTTCCCTAGCTAGTGCCTTTGTGGGAAGTATTTACTTCAAAATCTTTGCTCTGCATAGCAGTGAAAAGCGGGCACGTTCGCCACGATCAAACATCAAAAAAGCTGAAACCGTTGAGTCTGAAATTACGCGATTCGTATTCGGGACAACCCCTGAGATTTGCAGTGGCCAACCACCAAAGGAAATGTCAACTTTCGAAGTTATTCGCCTTCAATCGGATTTTTGGGCAATTCCAATGACGATCGCCTACAGCATGATTCAGCTTTGTTTCGATCAAAGACTTCAGAAACATGAACTCCTGAGTTCATTGCAACAGCACTGGGCGTCTCCTATGAACGCCCTAATCGAAAGCAATTCACTAAATACAGTTCGCCTAGGCGATTACCTAACCTATAAGCCCGAAATTCGTGCTGCAGTTTCAGCAGGCCTCGTTAAAGGTGGCCTTTTTGCGCGGCCTGAAAATCAAATCGTGACTAAGGGTGTGATCTCATCCCTGCTTCACCAGCATCGCTTCATTGCATTTGGCACTGCTTTTGGCCTCGGATATCGTTTAGCAAATAGTCCACACATACAAGTAGACCCCACGGAGGCAGCGCTAACTCGAGAAGTGAAGAACGGTATCGGAAATCTATGTGTTGAGATTGTCAAGCGCATCTCCGACAGCGGCGGGGTTGTCAATGATGCACACCATATCGCGCTCTTTTCCTATGTGGAAAGAATCCTGTGTGTCCTATGTATTGAATTTCACGGGATCGTGAAGCAATCCTCGGCTCTTGATGACGAGGGACGTTAGCCAGATATAAGCGTCAATTCGATGACTGTTTGAATGCTCGAACCTGATTCCATTTTCAATTACTCGTCCTGAGAAATATGAACTTACGCATATTCAACCTTCTGTATTGTCGAATGCTTTAGAAAAAGTAGATAATAGTAAAATTAGTTTATTAATACTCGATAGGCATTTATCATTCACATTAACAACTACATATATGGGATTTTTATCATCGATCTTCGGAACAAATAGGAATATCGGAATGCGTCTAGCTGACATTTGTTATGCTACGCGGAACGAGAGTAGGTTTTTACAAGCATACGCAAGAGAGCGTTTACGAACATCACACGAATTGCAACGACTCGAGTTCTCGAAGGACGTATTAGTTATATTGCTTGCTGCCGCGATGGCTCAGGTGCGTATTCGCAATCAAGAGCATGTCATGCGTGTGAACGAGGCAATGAGAGATCGCTATTTGAGCCTGCTAAACGCTCCTACTTCCACCTTGGTTGGTGATTGTGTAGTTTGCGATGATGAAATTCAGGCTCTGGCTTCTTTTATCGATAAGAGATCGAGTTTATCTCAGATCCGCACAACATCTGTTACGATGATCGGTCTTGTATCTCTTTGTGTGGACTTGCGGGCACGAGAATTCCGTGGAGCGCTTGTTCAGGGAGCAAAGGAAGCAAAAAACGGCATTGGGATGTGGATTCCTGTTGCGAATATAACCTTACAGCGCATTAGAGGAGAAACATCCAATGAAATTGATTTCGATGACATAAATCATTTTTCTGTTGCTATTGAAATGTTTTATCATGCGCTTACGATGCGTTCACTGGAACTATTTCGATGATATACTATCCCTGTAGAATCACGAATGTAGTTCACTGTCCTATGGGTCAGAGCGCAGTGGATGCACTGTTTGCGTTCAACAGGGCTGGTGTAGAGTCCGATTCTGGAGACTTCCACGAAAGCACTTTGCAGCTTTGAGTCCATAAGGGCTTTTAGCTGGTCTTCAACCCGCCCGAGTTGTTCTTGGATCCTGTTGCACGTCACTGTTCCTGTTGCTCGCTAAACTAATTATAGCCTTGAACAGTGAATTCAAAGGTTGTGTCGTTGACGCAGACACAAAAGAAAATTACTAATCACAACAGTTATGAATACACTAAAACCGAAACAACAAAAGTTAAGCGCGAGCAATAATGCTGTGGTAAATAAAACTCAAAAACCAAAACCAAAAAATAACCCAAACCAAACCAAGTCCAAAATCCACAACCTAGCACACAATCCTATCGTCGGAGATGTAAACCATCCAACCAAAGAAGATGAACTTAACCCAAACAAAGCAATTGTATTATAATTAAATTGAATGTTCAAGAACTTATAGAGAAGAAATGAAAATCCTAGCCTTCGTGAGCGACGTATCCAACGCAACGCTTGCTCTCCCTTCCTTCTGGAGTCACGGCCTCTTTTCTTCTTATCTCTGAAGCTAGACAAAATCTCGACTCGTCCCATGCGCTCATGCTGCATAACCTCGTGTCTCGTTAGCCTCAATCGCCGGGAGCCACCTACCCTGAATTTACACGACAGACATTCAGTCAGATTCTTTTTTGCTCAGTGCATCAAGCAAAGTCATAGCGTCAGGAAACCTTTTTTCTCCTCGCTCGGCTTTACCTAGCTCAATGATTATGAAGCCGGGGAAACGAATCCCCGAGTCGAGGCGCCCTTTAATCTCAAAACTAGTATTATCGGACACGATCAAAAATGTCGTTTTGGCCGAGCCAAATTCCTGAAAGGCTTGAATCGTGCTTGTGCTAAGCGACTCCATGACTTCAGTCTCCTGTAATTTGTTCAGAGGCAAATCGAATATAACAATGTTTGCGTAATGGCCCATATTTTCTAAATATTACATTTCTTGCATTAAATCAACTTTAATATCTTCCACAAAAAGATCCCCTTCTTTCCCAGGGCGAATGCATTTCACTCTTCCCTGGGAAAGACTCTCATAAAGAGGTTCCATGCCAATCCCTGCAATAGCCACCTCATGCCGTTGAAAGTATATGCTAATTTCTTTTTCGTCCGGTTTGGGCCAATGAATAGCAACTAGGCTCGCCCATGGAAATGTCCATTTCCCTGCTGGTGTTTCCAGAACAAGGCAAGCGCCTGTTCCGTGTTCAAATTCTTCATAGCATTTCATGTTGTGGGCTCCTTTCGATTTCTGTTGGTGATTTGTTTCTACTCCACTCATAGGCAATACTTGCCAAGGTGATCAACAATTGAATCTTTCCAACTCCTGGAATGCACATACGGGCAACCGACCATACTCCAGTTGAAACCGGTCTTTTAATGAAGTTTGCCCAAGCATGTGCGCGGCTTGCAACAGTCACTGCCGCCCGGGCATGACCTGCAATCGGAAGAATGGCAGTTTTCAGACGATTCACGCCTGCAACTCGATTGGGTGTGATAACCTTTTTACCCAACGACTCTAGGGCCGCCTTGCGGTTGCCAGTTTTTCCGGAGCTAAGAGCGGCCAGTAATATATCTTTGCTGGGGGTGTGAAGCGAACAGCTTTCCCGTGCTCGGGAGCAGGCGACATAGCAAGACTTTTTGTCTAAGCGGGCAGTTGCCACAATCACATGATCGGCGGTTCTTCCCTGTGACCGGTAGCTTGTCAGGGCATAGCCGTGAGTCAATCGGTGATAATCCGCAGGAATCACCTTGCCGTCACTCGTCACAATTTCCCCGTCAGGTTTCATTTTGGCGACGGTGACAACATCACCGTTAGAAATGTCATCCTTGCGGCGGTTTTCACGTAGCAGCAGTTTGTCACCTTCTGCAATCTCAATCGTTCGATGCCGGAAGACCTCGAACTTCCCAGCTTTCGTTAATGGGATTTCAACCTTCTTCCCCGAAGGATGCACAGTTGTTATTTTCCCCTTACTGGCACTGGCAATTTCAAGGGAGTCTCCAGCCTTGAACTTGGCGTACTGCTGATTGAACTGGAGCACCATGCCAGATTGGTAATTGCGGCTATCGCCACGTTGAGCTTCCGACCATTCCAGTGGTTCCCAGATTTGCCGCTTCACTTCATGGCCTAATTTGCCGGAACGCTTTAGCTCATCTCTGAGGAAAGCGGTAACGCTGTGGTTCTCCTCCCAGGTGGGTGTTACAAGGAGAATGGTTTTCGTTGGAACTTTGGAAAGTTGAATATAATCCCTGGCGGCATTGCGGAGATACTCCGGTCCGCTTTCCTTGATCCAATTCATGGAATCCAGTTTCTCCAATCCCTCCGATGCATGGCCGTGAGCCATCAGTTTGATGGCTTCACGGTAATTCAGGACGCTTTGGCGCTGAATGTCGGTGAGTTCCACCGAGCGAATCTTGGAGTGCTTTTCAAGCACCCTCAAAAAGTCTCCTGCCTCAACGCTGACATGCTGGGCCGTGTCCCCGACGAAGATCACACGTGCCTGATTCTTGCGGGCTAACTTGAGGAGTGCCACTCCCTGACGGTTAGACTGCAACCCTGCTTCGTCCACAATGATCACGGATCGCTGCAAATTGCGGCGACCAGCAGTCAAAAGAAAACTACTGAGTGTTTCAGCCCTTTCAAATCCCTCTTCGCGCAACACCTTCACAGCGGCTTTCGTCGGAGCAAGATAAACAGCGTGATAGTCGGCAGCACAAAGGCCACGGTTCAACTCGGTGAGCGTTGTTGTTTTTCCAGCACCGGCAACACCTCGAAGTGCCATCACCTGATCCCTATTTTCGTAGAGCAGGGAATTGACGGCTGCCCGCTGCTCTGCATTGAGATGCCGAGAAATCTGATACCCTGCTTTCCCGAGGGGTGGATGTGTTTCCCTCGTTGTGTTGACAAAATCAACAGCCCATTTTTCCAGAGCCAATCCGTGAGGAGTTGCAAAAACATCCGAGAGAATGGGATTGTCTGCCGAAGGGTTCAGATTTACAACTAGACAACGCGATGTCGTGAGTAGTCGTTCCAACTCCTTATGATCGACCCTGCCCATCCCTACATTGAGAGCTTCGGCAAGTACCTCATGCCCCTGCGAAACTGATTTGCGTTCGTAAACATGGGCAACGGCGCGACGCAGACTGGGAACATCATGCCCGGAAGTGCCACGACCATTGATCTCTACGGTTTTCGCCATGGCCAATTCTTTCACTTTTTTCAGACTGCCTTTCTCCTCAGGCGTGAGTTGAGCAAGCTGGAGTTGGCGGACCTCCTTTGTTGAAATCTCTGATAACTTTGCTGATCGGGTTTCTCGGGTGATTGCCCAGATTTCTGCAGTGCTAGGCTCGCGTCCGAATTTCTTTTTAAATCCCTCAATGCCTTTTTCCACTTCGGCTCGACGTTTGCTATATCGTTCGAGCAATTCTTTTGTAACGCCCCGAATTTCAAATCCTGTAATGCCACGTTTCCCATCACGGACGAAATCGATGTCATAGCCCAACATGATGCAGGCGCGGGCCATCTCGTTTTGATAAACTTTCCCGGAGTATCGGATCGCTTTCAAGATTTCATACTCACTCAGGGCAACCCACCGACCTTTAACAGAATCCCAGGTAGCATTGGCCGTGACGCAATGGGAGTGCAGTTGAGGATCGAGGGCGCGGCTGGAATCATGACGGAAGCGTGCAGCAATGAGATTGCCAGTGATGCGGGTTTCCTCGGACCATGCCAAGGAACCGTCCCGCACCCGGCAGGCGGCGAATCGTTCCAGTTCCGCGTAGGCCGTCTCACATGCGGCATCGTGAGCTGCTGCCAAGCGTCGGTCATCCATGAGCACCGCCATCAAGGAAACGGATTTCTGAGCCGAGCACTGCAAGTCGAAGAAACGTACAGTCGGTGAGCGGGGGGTTAATTTTTGACCGGTTGCCGGATTGATGTTTTTTCTCAAACTCTCAAATGCCTGATTTCCTGCCTTAATACTGCCACGAAGTCCCAATCTCTCACTTCCTCTCCCCATCCATCTCCCTTCCACCCTTTCATTCTCGACGTAGTAATCATTGGAATGCAGATAATCTTGTAAGCTCCCCCCTTGATCCAGCAATTTAGCCATCGTGAACATCTATGTAGGAATGGTTAACCAACAGGCTCAAAAACAGACGCAATATCCCTAACGCCAGAGGCTGTTCCCAATACAAGCCCAACATCATTGGGTTCTGTTGGGTTGACATTGGGCTGGCGTTGTGTGAAATTGCGCCATGAGCAATTTGCTGTCCGAAGCGGAGCAGGTACCGGAGAAAACCGGACGCAGCAAGCTGGAACCAGTCGCGCAAGTCGTCGCGACGTTACGCCGGAAGCGTTGGTCATATCGGCAGATCGCAGATTTTTTGAGAGATAAAGCCAACTTGGTCGTGGACCCAAGTACGGTTTTTGACTTTGTGAAATCACAGGCAAAGAGGAGTAGACAGGAAAGGACGACTCACAGTCCCATACCGCGAGAGAGAGGCATGAACGAACCAGCACCACCCACTGTGCTGGTTGATCCAGTGGTGAAAACGCCAATATCAACCCGAAAGAAAAGCGTCTATATTCCCCGATCCCAAAACCCTCCTGCATTTGATCCCGCCTCCCTGAAAACCAATGATGAATCAGACGAGTGAGAAAAGTTGAAATGGGAAATGTCATAAGAACATCAGGGCGTCATCTGACGACCCTTCTCTTTATGGTATTCATCAGCCAGGAACTGCTGCTCAAGACAATTGGTGTCAAATTGGGGCTTGAAATATTCCGAATCAACAAGGCCTTGGAAGGAGTCGAAGGAGGTGACCAAATTGGTGATTATGTCCCGCACTAGGCAAAGGAAGTCCACATCTTCGAATCGTAGTGACCAGTAGATGAGTTCGAAGAGCAAGTTCGCTGGAACGGCTTTTGAGGACTTCGACCGGAACGAGGCTTTTGCCAAAACCAGTGCGACTTTGGCGGCGGGATGGCCGGGCTTCTCCAAAATCTCCATCAGGCGAACGGTATTTTCTTCATTGATTTGGAATATGACCATGCGCTCAGTCTCTTTGGGGTGAACATTTGCGGTTCCAAGGCTGAATTCCCGCTGTTTATTATCTTTGTCGCTCAGCATTACTTTAAGCCCCTGCTTCAGGGCTTCTGTAATTTGCGAAGCGATGCCAATACTCCACTCCACAGCGTCTTTGCGAGAAGACAACCCTGCTTGATGGGCTATCGCGTCTGCCTGCTCGATGGTGCTCTTGGACAAATCAAAGGAAGTTCGAATGATTTCTTTTTTCATATTTCAGTTCGTTTTTGGGTTGGGCTTTACGGTGAATGCTGATCCTGGCTGGAGTTGGTGCCACTTGGCGCGGAATGCTCTGTCTCCAGATAGTACAATCGTTTCGACTTTGAAGCCACTGGACGGGCCACCGGTTTTTAGTGCTGAAAAATTGTCGGGCTGGAATCGGTAGTCCCAAACCTCTTCCTTGCTGAGCGAAAAAGATGACCCTCCACCCTTACTTTGGGTAGTTCCGTAATTGCGAGTTTTTCTGATTTTCTTAATTTTTCCAATTCGGTCAGCAGCCCACTGGCGCGTTTCCGCGTCAGACTGGCGGGAAAAAATCAGGGTGTTTATATTTCCTAGTAGTCCGGTAACGGCGACTTTTGATAAGCGCTCCTGCAATACTGAGATATTCTGAAAAAGCAGGATGGTAGACACGCTATGACTTCGGATGATGCTTTGAATCTGCATCATCTCTTCAGTGAGAAGAAACTGAGCCTCGTCAATCCAGATGGCACACGGGTGGGTTGTTGTTCTTTTTGTCAGGGCGCGGCAAAAGGAATAGAGCCATATCGAATTGGCAATCGTTCCCGTGAGGCGATCTGTCAGGACCGGCAGATCCACAATGACGATTTTGCCTTTATTGAGGATGTCTTGTGGTGAGCAGATCGAAGGGCCCGAGAAGAGAGATCTCAACGGCTCATACTGAAACTTCTCCAACAAGTTGGCTGTCACGCCAACGACATTCGCCCGTGTTTTTGGGTCATATCCTGGGAATGCACTCAACCAGAAATCAATGGACCGTTTTAAATCCTCATCACGGGGGGAACGCTGCTGGGCAAGACATAGCAGGCGATAACATACCGAGCGTTCCTGCCATGCCTTGGAATGCGTCTGCTCTAAATCAGAAGCATGGCTTGCGATAACTTGGCTGGATTTGTTCCAGTCAATTCGTCCAAGGGCGTGCAATACAATCGTGAAGGCGTGACGCATCACCTTACTGCTTTCAGTTTTCCAAAAAGTTGAATTTTCACTGGTTGCACTGCTTGCATGAAGAACAGAATTTAGGTCTTGAAGAAGAGCTGCTGCCTCTGCTGGGCTTGGTTCCGTTTCGATGGGATCGAATCTATATTGGCTGCCCGGACTGAACAGAATCAGGTCATGACTCCGGCCGCAATCGGCAATGACCTGTTGCCACTCCTCAGCCTCTGTCGGCTTTACACAGGCAATCAGCAAACCATAGCCGTGACGAAGGAGTGCTTGTTTCAGCGAAAGGGCAGCACTGGTTTTCCCGCTACCGGTGCTGCCAATACAGGCGATACCTTCAAAGGTATCTTTGACGCGGAGATTGGTGCTACCTGGCATCCTGAGCAATACCGATGAAGGGTCATCCAGCCGGGGTTCACAAAGCAACTTTTCCAGAAGGTCCAGAATCATTGGCCATCCTCATTGCGCCACCGGATCTCCACAGCGGCGTTTTCTCCGTTTTCCTTCACAAATGTTGCCTTCTCCACCGGCTGTGGCCCCCCGATCACAAACCCGTAGGTTCCATCTTCATCTTCGGCTGGTATCACGCCGATGCGATGACGGGACATTTTGGCACCGATGTCAATCCAGCTCAACTGTCGAGGTGTCAGGGCTGTATAGCGGTATACAACGTATCCCCCGGCACCAGCTGACAGAATCCCAATCAGAATTATCCAGAGCATAACATAGGTCATGCGAAGACGACGGGTATTGAGGTTGGCGGCAATCATCGTGTCTTTCGCTATAGTGATGCTTGGGATGTCATCCTTTCTCAATCGGGTGATTTCACCGCGCAAGGCGACTATTTGCTGCTGATATTCTGTTGACGGCGCGACAGCGACACTGACCTCGACGACGACCGCAACCAGTCGAGCCAAGAGAATCCCCATCGCTCCAGGCAATGAAGACGGTCCTCCTGCAACAAGATTTGTATGGGCAGCAATGATGGCCTCGCGCTGTGAGGAATCCGAGACGCCTTTCAGCAACAACGTGAGATTTGGATCGTTCGAGTTTGGCATATAACTATTCGTCGTTGAGGTTGATTCCTACCGATGTGAAGGGTTTCCCCTGTTCCTTGGCAACTGGGTTGGAAAACGATATTTTCAAAGCCTCAGCCGAGGGGAGAAGCAGTTTGGCGACACGGTCAAACTGCTGAAACGAGGAGGAGAGGAAAAATTCCAGGTCTGCTTTTGCGAAGTCCTTCAAATATTCCAATGCCGCAGGAAAACTGAGTGCGTTGCCACATTGGGCTTCGGCGCGGGCGATTGCCCGGCGAGTACTTTCCATCAAGGGTGGAATGGTTATTTCCTGGGCTCCTGCTGAAAGTAGTGTTTTTTGCAGAGGACTGCCATCATATCGGCGGCTCGAATATAGTGCAGGATTGAGAACCGCGAGGTAGTCAACTTGAGTTCCGGTTCGCTGCATCCCCTCTACCAAAGAGCGGAGTGAGTCGTCATCATCGGCTGGAAAGACCAAAGCTGTCAGGCGGACAGATTTCTCAGCGGCTAGTCGGTAACATTGTGTTCTCTCGATCGTATCCAAGATGAACGGGGCGAGCTGTGCGCGTGTATCGGAAAGGCTCACAGGTACCGCTCCACTCAAAGCCGTGCGGAAGATTTTAAGAATTTCATCCCGACCGGTGATTTCATCGGTAATGGTCAATTCTTTGACATCTGGATAGCGCTTGGAGAAAGAACGATGAGCATCATCAAGGTCATATCCAGTCCAATTAATGCCGTGTCTGTCCAGCCACGAGGCAAGAAGTAGGAGTGTCCAAGATTTACCGAGTCGTCCTTTACTTTGCAGAATTGCAAAGATCAAGCGGGTGATGATTTCAAGAGTTTGCGGAGGATTTTGTTTCATGATATGCGTTATGTATAAGTAGAGCATATTTTGAATTTTGAAGATGTCAAGGGCTGGAAATTAAGAAGATGAAGCGACTGCATTTTAAAGACCGTCCTGTACGTGCCAGCTCGATCTGATTTCCCGGCTCGCCGGCGCGCGTCCGCGCACGCTCCCTGCGGTCGGAGGTCGCAGGCCCACGGATACCGTGGAGACTCGAACCCCTGCGGAAGCGAGACTCACAAGAAACAAACGAAGCCATTTTTGTTTTTGGTGAGACTCCATCCCGCCCCGACGAAAGCGGCCAGTCGGAAAAACGCTCCCCTCCGCTCGTGCCTCGCCTCCGGTTCCCATTTGCCCGGCTCGCCGCTGATTGCCCTGCGGGCAAGATGCTCCCTGCGGTCGTATTCTTTTATGCCTCCGAACGCGGTTCCCCGTTCTCCGGTTCGCATCCTGCCTCTTCGCTCCGCCTGCGGCTCCGGCTTGACCCTCCGGGCTAACCCGTCAAGGCTTTCCAAAATGCAGAAAATGCGGCCGCCGCCCGGGGTTCCCTCCAACATTTTCTCTTTGCATTTTGCTGCTCCCGCGCTCCGCCGGGATTGGCCTGTGACTGACCGGGGCTTTGGATGCCGCTCACCTTTTGTGGGGTTCGCTCGAAAGAAAAATTGTTATGAAAACCAACAATTCCTCTTCCGTCGCAAACTCCCTCAAGGTCGTTTTAACTCGAATTGGAGAGCCCAGCCTTTGCCAGTATGGCGCGGCACGGACTCCCCTCGACAGCCCTCAAAATGCCTTCGTATTTTGGCGGGATGTCGTGGCAGCAGATCCGGCCTTTGAGCCGGAGAAAGAACACCTTGTTGCCGTGTTGCTCGATACGAAACTCAAACCCAAAGCCTATCACGTTGTTTCTGTCGGGACCGTGAACGAAACCGCCGCACATCCTCGCGAGGTGTTCAGAGCGGCCATCGTGGGGGCAGCCTACGGAGTTGTTTTGATGCACAACCACCCATCCGGAGACCCATCCCCGAGCCAGGCAGACCGCCGCATGACAACCACCATGAGGGAAGCGGCAAACCTCCTCCAAATTCAACTGATAGACCACGTTGTTTGCGGGGATTCCAGGGCCGATGGCCTGTCCTTCTTTTCCTTCCGGGATGCTGGGCTCCTTTGATTTTATGAGCACTAACAACCAACCCCCCGAAATAAATCCTTCAGGGGGGCAAGCACGCCGAGAGAATTGTGATCACATCTCTGATTGCGGACCCGGAGACGACACGGAGCCTGGAGACGGCGCGGAGCCCGGATCAGATTTTTCTTTATGGAAGAATGTTTTTATTGACCCCGACAGAAAAGTGGGTTATTGTTCCCTATCATGAGAATGTTGTGTCCGCCCGCGACGGCGACTTCGACCGCGCGCTTGACGAGTTGCTGTCCCTTCACCTCCGCGAAATCGACTTCATCCGGCGAGT
>Ga0247839_1004821_pt1 | contig 16913 bp, 9 predicted proteins | sample LaCruzMarch2015__6_FD_192405 | JGI IMG/M metagenome (GOLD analysis project Ga0247839, IMG submission 192405) | Freshwater microbial communities from meromictic Lake La Cruz, Castile-La Mancha, Spain - LaCruzMarch2015_16m | ecosystem: Environmental > Aquatic > Freshwater > Lake | place: Spain... | reverse complement strand
TTATTGTTTTGTTTATTGTTTGCACTACAAATTTAACAATTTCAATGCTACTATTTAATTGATTTACAGTTTTTTATAAACAAAAATATCAACATATTCTTATCCCGAACTCAGGTTATTATGTAGGAATAAGATTTATTGAAAAGGGTGATACATTATATGGATGGGTGCGTCTTTCTTTAAAAGGGTATTCTGAAGTAGTACTTTATGATTGTGCTTATCAAACTAAATAAGAAAAATGGATCAAGTTAATTTCATGGGGATTAAGCAAAAAGTTTTTCTAACCTAAAGAGGAAAAATTTGATATCAATTACACCTCTTAAATTAGCTCTAAAAAGTTTGATTTTAGCATTAAAACTTTCAGCATTTGCATTTGTACTTCTATTGATAAAATAATTTAAAATGGTATCCAATTTATTGCTAATGGTATTTGATGCAGTAGTAAATTGTTCAATGTTTAGTTCTTCCGTTTTTAAGAGCCATTCTATATATTTTTCATTGGCTTGTTTTTTATTTTTGACTTGATAAACATTTCTAAATTCGATGATATGATAATAAGCTTTTTCAGCCAGTGCGGTTTTGCAAACCGCACTTAGTATTATTAGCATATGCAATTCTAAAAAATAATTATCTCGTTTAATACCATTGAATTATAATAGGTATGGTAAAAAAAACGGATTGCAAATCCTTGAAGTAAACGATTTGGAATGCAAATCCAAACCAGCCGGGCCGGGATTTGAACTTAGACTAACAAGGGGTTTTGCATTCAACATTTCATATCTCACACATTTTAAGTCAAAACGTCCACTTCCATACCAATACCCCACTCTTCTTACGCCATATTTTCCTCTTCGCTAACCATATTTGGCTCTTCGCTAACCATATTTGGCTCTTCTCTTACCATATTTGGCTCTTCGCTTACCATATTTGGCTCTTCTCTATCCATATTTGGCTCTTCGCTTACTATAAATCACTCTTCGCTAACCATCATTCACTCTTCGCTAACCATACATAGCTCTTCGTTAACCAAAAATAACTCCTCACAAAACTTTTTGTCCGCTTTCAGCCAGTGCGTTTTTGCAAACAGCACTTAGTATTATTAGCATTTGCAATTTTAAAAAATAATTATCCCTTACTAGTGCACGTGCAAACCTGCAAAGCTGGTTCACGTCCCGATGCATCGGGATGGAGTGGACAAATCAAAAAAAGCAAAAATGCTAAATAAAAATATATTTGCTTTGAAGTAAATTTATTATAGTAATACTTACAATATCTTTGTGTTATTTTGTTACAGCCACACGCTCCCGATTGCTATCGGGTCTTGCAGTAGCCTTTAAATTCTTCCTGTTTAAATTGCAAAAGTTATTTGCTTAGTCATACTACTCCCCATATATTTGTCTTGACCCATAGTTTGTTTCTTTTAATTACTCAATTCCTTACTTAATTCATCGGCTTTGGCTACTTTTTGTAGTACCCAAAGTACATAACGAATATCTACGGCTACACTACGGCTATAACTTTCGTTCCAAGCGTAATCGTTAATAGTTGCAGTATAAGCACGGTCAAAGTTTATACCTACTAACTCGCCATAAGCATTTAAAACTGGACTTCCACTATTGCCACCAGTTGTGTCTAAATTATATAAAAAGTTTACAGGCAAATCGCCCAAACTTGGTTTCATTAAATCGCCAAAATCTTTAGCTGCATATAGTTCTTTTATCAATGGCATCAATTCATAATCAACGCCATCTTCTTTTTCAACCACTCCTCGTAAAGTGGTAAATGGTGCATGGTATTCGGCATCGTTTGGCGAATAGCCTTTTACATAACCATAAGTAAAACGCAATGTAGCATTGGCATCTGGCACAAAACTTTTGTTTTGGTAAACCGATTTTGCATCTACATATTTTGCCATCAAAGCGTTCAACTCTGCTTCGCGTTTTTGATCTTCTTTATCAAAAAAATTCATTTCCAAATTTAATTTTGCAGCTAAATCAAGCAAAGGATCTTGCAAAGCAAAAAGCTTTTCAATGTCTTCGTTGGCTAATTTTTCAATCATTTTAGTATCTTTAAAAATGGTTTTGCTGTACAACTCATCAGCGTTTATGTTTTTGCTAAATGCTTCTACTTGGTTGTTTTTATTAAATGTGGCAGCATCATCTTGCATTTTTTTAAATGCAGCTATTTCAAAAGGTTCATCGTATTTGCTAAAAGCAGTTGCTAAAACTTGCTTTAAACGTAAACCTTGTTTTAGTTTAAAATCGGTTCTTTCAGCATCAGATTTCAAAAGAGCATAAGCATTTTTGTAATTATCAATAGCGCCAGCCATTGATAACATGGGTGCTACATTATAAATTTGATCGTACCATAAATTGCGTGGAGCATATTTTAATATATCATCATACAGTTCATTTATTCTTGGAATTACATTGCTATAATTGGCTTTTAAAGTTTCATCTTTTGCTAAAAAATCTTGCAATAAAGCTTCATCATTGTATTTTTTATTGGTTAACCCTGTTCTTCTAAATCCTTGTAATTTACCTTTAAAATTTTTGGTGGTATTGGCTAATTGTTTAATTCTGGATGCATATTTTATAGCCAAAGTTTGATTGCCTTTGCTTAACTTTTCCATTTCCTCTATTTGCCAATCGTATATATTACTAATGTATTGTAGCATGTATTTTTCATGGTATTTATAAAACGCTGCAGGTTGGTGTCGGTATGTTCTTCCAGGATATCCTAACACAAAAACAAAATCGTTTTCGTTTACCCCTTTTTGGTTAATTACTAAATGTTTTGCTGGTTTGTAAGGAACATTTTTAAGTGAATATTCTGCTGCACTTCCATCGGGTGAAACGTATGCTCTTAAAAAAGCAAAATCGCCACTATGTCTAGGCCAAACCCAATTGTCTTTTTCGCCACCATACTCGCCAATACTGCGGGCTGGCACATAAACCAAACGCACATCTTTTAATAATTTATAACGGAAAAGTACATAAGTTCTGCCTGTAAACATTTCCGAAATTTCGCAACTTAAAGTAGGATTTGCTTTGCTTTCGGTTTCAGTAATTGCTTTTAAATTAGCGGCAATTATTTTCAATCTTTCGGCTGCATCGCTAATGGTTTGGGTGCCTTGCAATACTTTTACCGATACATCTTCATAGCTTGCAGCAATTTTACAAACCAAACCTTTTGCAGGTGCTTCTTGTTCATTATTTCTGGCCAAATAACCTTTACTAATATAATTATTTACTGTATCGCTAATGGCAGCCACAAAACTAAATGCACAATGATGATTAGTTACTATTAACCCATCGTTACTCACAAAACTTCCGGTGCAACCTCCAACCCTAACTATGGCATCTACAATGCTTACTCCATTGGGATTATACAAGTCGATTGGTTTTATTTTTAAACCAACCTTTTTTAAGTTTATGTTTTTAAGTTCCGATAAAGGAAACATGCCTTCGTCCATTTTATGGCTTTGAAACAAACCAATGGCAACAAAAGCTAAAGTTAATAGTATGTACTTTTTCATATATGTTTTTGATAGTTTGGCAATATAAAAATTTTAGTAAGTGATTTATAAATTATGTACAAGTATTTATATAAAACATTTTTTACGTTTAGTCTATATTGTTAATTTTCTTATAGATAAAGAAAGTAAAATTGTATTTTTTTATTTATGTAAATGAATTTGCGCTAAATCTTGGAAATTAATATTTTTGTTAGTGTTTATAATGAGTTAAATCACCTTTACTGATTTTGATGGCTTATTGCTTAAAAATAAGCATGTTATATTGAAATTTTTTTATTGATTTAAAATGTAATAATAAGTTTACAAAAAGTTGTTATCTAAAGTTTTACATTTACAAACAATTAATATAACAAAAACATGAAAAAAACAATTACTAAACTATGCTTTAGTTTTTCAAAAATCTTTCTAGTATTACTGTTGTTAGCTGTTTCTTTTAATAATGCTAACTCTCAAGTAGTAAACACCTACTCTTTTTCCCAAACTTCGGGAACTTACACACCTATAACAACAGGCACAGTGCTTGGTGTTGCAACAAATGATGACACAAGTTTTCCTGCAAATCCTATTGGATTTAGTTTTACTTATGGTGGAGCTACTTACACAACCTTTAGTGTAAATTCAAATGGATTCTTAGCTTTAGGATCTACTGTAAACTCTTCTTATTCTGTAATTAGTACTGGTGGTAATAATATTGTATCTGCTTTAAATGCCGATTTACAAGGATTACCTACTGTTGGTCAAATGCGTTTTGATACGATTGGAAGTTCTCCTAACAGAACATTAGTTATGCAATGGAAAAACTATGCAATGTATAGCTCTAACACCAATAATTTAGATTCTTTTGATTTTCAAATTAGATTGAACGAAACTTCAAATACAGTTGAAATAATGTATGGTCGTTTTGTAAAAGCTTCGGGTGGTGCTACTGTTCAAGTTGGAGTAAAAGGTTCGTCAAATGCAATTTATTTGAATAGAACTAGCACCACAAGTTGGACTACTTCAACTGCTGGAACTGCTAACTCTAGCACTTTAGCACTTACAAATACAGTTTTACCTACTAATGGTTTAATATTTACATACACACCTCCTACACCAGCTGCACCAACAGTATTTACTGGAACTAAAACAAACATTACTACAAATACAGTAACATTAGCTGGTTCAATAGCAATTAACCAATACCCTGCTATTACTACAAGTGGAATAGTTGTAGGTACATCTGCAAATCCAATTATTGGAGGTTCTGGTGTTATTGATTCAACAACAAACCCAGTAGTTACAACAGGTTCATTTACAAAAAATATTGCAGGTTTATCAAACTCTACATTATATTATTACAGAACTTATGCTATAAATAGTGTAGGAACTACTTATGGTGCCGATAGTACTTTTACTACCAATGCAACAGCAGTTATTCCAACAGTTAATAAATTGCCTTTAACAAATTTACAAGCTACAACAGTTACTTTAAACGCCAATATATCAAGCGATGGTGGTTCAACAGTAACAGCTAGTGGTTTTGTTTATTCTACCACTACAAATCCATTTTTATTTGGAACAGGTGTAATAGATTCTACAACTTCTCCTGCAGTTTTAATAGGAAATTTCATTATAAATCCAGCAGGGTTAGTTCATTCAACAAAATATTATTACAAAGCTTATGCAACCAATGGAGTTGGAACTGCCTACAGTGTTCAAGATAGTTTTACTACAGATCCAATTGTATCGGCAATGCCTTATTTCCAAAACTTTGATTCATTAACAAATTCAGGATTTAAAAGTAACATAGTTACTGGTGCTACTAACGATTGGGTTCTTGGAACTCCAAGTAAAACTAATATAAGTGCAGCATTTACTTCACCAAATGCATGGGTTACTAAAACAAGTGGTAACTATACAAATATTTCACCAAATAATGCAGCGGTTGTTTCTCCTCAGTTTAATTTTACAACACATGTTGGAGATCCAGTTTTACGTTTCCAACAAAAATTTAGGTTAAGTCCATTTGGAGCTGGTTATGATGCAGCTACTATCGAAATTTCAATTAATGGTGGTACTTGGACTAAGTTAGATGATAACTTTGGTACTGGTACAAACTTTAACTCTGCAAACGGAAGTATTGCTTGGTATAATGGTCCAAATTGGATTTCTTCGGGAGGTATTTTTACAGGTTATAGCTCTGCTTACTCTTCGCAAAGTAATGGTTGGATTCAAACAACTACTCGTTTAACTGGAGCAGCAGGACAAGCAAATGTGAAATTTAGATTCAATTTTGATGGAAATCCTTATGGTGGAACAGACGAAGGTTGGGCATTTGATAACGTAGAAGTTTTTCCAGCAACTGCGCCAGTGGTTGTAACAGGATCAAAAACAAATGTTACTACTGCTTCTGCCGACTTATTAGGAACAATTACTAGTAATGGAAACTCAACAATTACAAGAAGTGGAATAGTTTATAGCTTAGCATCTGCGCCAACATTAGGAGCAGTTGGAGCAGTTGATTCTACTACTAATCCATTAGTTGTTATGGGTAATTATACAAGAAACATAACTGGTTTAACCCTATCAACTACTTATCATTACAGAGCTTATGCAATAAACAGTGTAGATACAGCTTATGGTGCTGATAGTACAATTACTACTAACGCAACTGCTGTTATTCCTACAGTTTTAAGAATTGCTGCAAGTAACATTTCTGCATCAACTGCTACATTTGGAGGTAATATTACTTCTGATGGTGGAAGTACTGTTACGGCAAGTGGAATTGTTTATGCAACAACTACTAATCCTTTATTATTTGGAACTGGTGTTACAGATTCAACTACCAATCCATTAGTAACTATAGGTACATATTCATTTACTACAGCTGGTTTAATTCATTCAACAAAATATTATTTTAAAGCTTATGCTACAAACAGTGTTGGAACAGCTTATAGCAGTTTAGATAGTTTTATTACTGCACCAATAGTTTCGGTTTTACCTTATTTACAAAACTTTGATAGCGTTGGAACAACAGGATGGAGCTCAATTGCTACTGGTGGTTTAAATGAATGGACATTAGGAACTCCTGCTAAAACTCAATTAAATGGTTCTTATAGTTCTCCAAAATGTTGGTTTACTTCTACAGCTGCTAATTATTCCGATAACCATAATGGTGCTTTAGTATCACCACAGTTTGATTTTACAAGTTATTTAGCAGATCCAATTATTAAATTCAGACATAATTTTGCAACCGAAACTGGTTGGGATGCAAGCGTTTTAGAAATATCAATTAATGGTGGAACTTGGACTAAACTTGACAATACTTTAGGAACTGGTTTAAACTTTAATACTACAAATAGTATTAGTTGGTACAATAGCAGCAGTACAGCTGGTCCTGTTGCTCCTAGCAAATGGACAAGCAACAGTAATTTGTTTTCAAGCGTTGTAAACGATTGGATTCAAAGCCAAACTATTTTAACTGGTGCTGCCGGACAATCGAATGTGAAGTTTAGAATTCGTTTTGGTTCTGATGGAAGTGGAACAGACGAAGGAGTAGCTATTGATAATATTGAAGTATTTGCTCCTACTGCTCCTGTTGTAACTACTGGAACCAAAGCAAATGTAACAACTAACTCTGCCGATTTAACTGGAACAGTTATTAGTAATGGTAATTCAACAATTACAAAAAGTGGTATAGTTTATAGTACAACATCATCACCAGTGCTTGGTGCTTTTGGAGTAGTTGATTCAACTACAAATCCATTAGTAATTATTGGTTCATTTACAAAAGCTACAACTGGTTTATCTATTTCTACTTTATATCATTACAGAGCTTATGCAATCAATGCTGTAGATACTTCTTATGGTGCCGATAGTACATTTACCACTAACTCTACTGCTGTAATACCTACAGTATCAAAAATAGCTGCTACTAATTTAACTACAACTACTGCTACAGTTGGAGGTAATATTACCTCTGATGGTGGAAGTACTGTTACTGCAAGTGGTATAGTTTATAATACTACTATTACTCCATTAACAGTTTCAAGTACTGCTATCGATTCTACTACAAGCCCAGTAGTTCCTATTGGAATTTATTCTATTAGTCCTGCTGGATTAACACATTCAACTAAGTATTATTTTAGAGCTTATGCTACCAATGGTGTTGGAACTGGATACAGTGCAATAGATAGTTTTACAACTAATCCAATTGTATCAACTTTACCTTATTCTCAAAACTTTGAAGCAGGTGCTGGTGGATGGAGTTCTATGCTTTCATCTTCAAGTAGTAGTGTAAACTGGGTTGTTAGTACTCCAATTAATAACAATTGGGTTTTAGGAACACCAGCAAAAACTTATTTAAATGCTGCACATAGTGGAACTAAAGCTTGGGTTACTAAATTAACTGGTGCTTACGATGTAGATCATGATGCTTCAATAGTTTCTCCACAGTTCAACTTTACTTCTTATACTTCCGATCCTATTGTTCGTTTTAGCCATAAGTTTAAAGCTGAATCTAATTGGGATGGTTTAGTTGTTGAAATGTCAATTAATGGTGGTTTCTGGAATCGTTTAGACAGTATATTAGGAACTGGTGGAAATTTCAATACTACCAACAGCTACTCGTGGTATAACGATAACGTAAACAATGCTTCATTTGGTGGTGCTATTGCTCCTCCTTATTTCTCTACCGATTTAGGTTCAGGTACTGTATTCAGTAGTCAAGTAAGTGGTTGGATAGAAAGTGCATTCCGTTTAACTGGTGCTGCTAGTCAATCTAATGTTCGCATTCGTTTCCGTTTTATAGCCGATAACTTTGTTACTGACGAAGGTTGGGCAATTGATGATATAGAAGTAGTTAATATTACTACTCCTACTACTGCTGCATCTTCGGTTACGCTTTCATCGGTTACTAACACAACTGCTTCGGTAAATTGTACAGTAGGTAACGGGCAAAGACGTTTAGTGGTTGCTCGTTTAACTTCGGGTTCTGCTTCTGCTCCAACTAATAATAAATTATACAATGCCAATACTGTTTACGCCCTTGGCGATACTACTGGTGCTGGTAATTATGTAGTTTATAATGGTACAGGAAATACAGTTGCTGTAACTGGTTTAACTATGTTAACCAACTACACTTTTGATGTATATGAGTTTAATGGTAAATATATGCACAATGCTTTTGCTAGTGCTGCTACTAATAACACCACAACTTTACCAGTAAAATTAACTTATTTTGAAGCTAAAAAAGCTAACCAAGATGTTAAATTAATTTGGATAACTGCTAGCGAAATAAACAACAAAGGTTTTGAAGTACAACGCTCGGTAAATGGAAAAACATTTGAAACCATTGCTTTTATTAAAGGCGAAGGAAATTCGAACAACAACATAATGTATAGTTCAATAGATGAAAATGCTTTTGCAAAAAATCAAGTTCAAAAACTATACTATCGTTTAAATCAAATAGATTTTGATGGTAAATCTACTTTATCACCAGTAAAAGAAGTTTCAATTAACGATGCTGTAAATAACGAAATAAAGGTATATCCTAATCCGTTTACCAACGAGTTAAACATTGAAACTTTAAATACTGAAAATACAATTAGTACAGCTCAAATAATTGACATAAGTGGTAGAGTATTGGTTAACCAAACAGAAGCTGTTTCTGTAGGATTAAGCACAATAAAATTAAGCAATACCAATAATTTGGCTGCTGGTATTTATTTTGTAAAAGTGAGTAGTAATGGTGTTGTAAAAACAATGAAAATTGTAAAACAATAACCCAATATTATCCTAAATAATAAAAGCCTATTTCTTACTCAGAAATAGGCTTTTTTTTTGTACCAAATTTAAATTTTTACTTATATCGTAAAATTACGACCATAGTAAAAATTCATAAAACATATAGTCGTAAAATTACGACCATAGTAAAAATTTATAAAACATATAGTCGTAAAATTACGACCATAATAAAAATTTATAAAACATATAGTCGTAATTTTACGACCATAATAAAAATTCATAAAATATATAGTCGTAATTTTACGACCATAATAAAAATTTATAAAACATATAGTCGTAAATTTACGACCATATGTTTTACAAGAATTTATGCCGTTCGTAATTTTAGGTATACATGTTTTACAAAAATTTATGCCATTCCTTGTTTTAGGAACATAGTAAATATATTATTTATTTATAGAAATAAATTTACAGTACTGCTTAAATTTAATAGTACAATGGAGAGCTAAAACACCAATAAGTAATTTGTAAATTTTAAAGACAACAACTAAATAATTGCACTAAACAAATGCAAGTTTAAATGGTGTAGTTATTTTTAAATAATAAATTATTTTACAAAAAGCTGGTTTCAAAAAGCTGTATTGCAAGCTAATTTTTTACAATAGAATAACTTGTTTTTCGGGTATAAAATATTTTAGAATCCATTCAAGTTTACCACTATATTTCCATCAGTAATAATATTTATTCTAATAGAATTTGGAGTAACAAATATTTCGCCCGGCTCTAGGTTTTTAACAAAACCTTTTATATCTACCGTTTCAATCATTTTTTTGTTCACAGCATCGTTAGCGCTTAGCCTGGCTTGGTTTAACTGGTCAGCAATTGAATATACTAGCTGTTTTTCAATGTTTTTTTTAAATGCCGCAGAGTTTAATAACCACGAACCCGCTTTTAGCAATATATCGCGTGTTTTTATTTCAAAATCAAATTGCTTTATTTCAATGGTTTTATTTTTTGAGTTATAAATAGGAACTCCAGTGGCATACACAATTCCTTTAATATTTTTACCAATTATCCCTTTGCGTACCTTGCCATCAATGTCTAATGCAATCATTACTTTGTTGCCATAATTAAATGCTTTTGCATCATTTATTTTCATTTTGTAATCGTAGCTTTCTAGCTCAATTGGTTTGCCAGCAAATTGCTTGGCTAAACCCTCATTTATTTGGTCAAAACTTACCGAGGCACCTAGATTTAATTTTATATTTTCCTCAAAATTATTTACCTGACGCAATGGTGGTAACTGTTTAGCAAACGAATCGTTTACTGGTTTAAAGCCCGAAACCAATTCAACAACACTAGCTAAACCCAGCTTAATTTGCATTTGATTTTTGGTGTAAGTAATGGGGGTAATAAATACATTTTTAGGGTTTACCATTAACCAAGCTTTGTTGGTAGAGTCTAATAAAATAGGGTCTTTAAGCGTTAGCCAAGCATCGGAAACTTGTTTTTTTAAATTCAAAGATTTTGGAACTTCTGTATCTATTTTCTGAGCCATTTTATTTACCAAACTTTGTATCAAACTACCAAAAATATTGGGCAAATCAAGCTTAGTAATTCCTAAATCTATTACTGGTAAATCGTCCCAAGTAATTTTACCTTTACTATTTAATATCAAATTCCAATCGCGGTCAATGGCAGGATTTGTAGTAAAGTTAATGGTTAAATTTACACCTTTATTTATTTGCTGCGAACCACCAAAAAAGCTTAACAAATAATTGAAATCTATATGCAAAGGGGCTGTCATACTTAAACCGTTGTTTTCGGTTGAAACAATAAAATCACCTCTTTTTACCACATTTAGCTTTAAATTATCGCCACCATTATCCACAAAACTTGAATCTTTGTATAATTGGTTAGTGAATTTTTTATTGATTGATTTACTCAATCCTTCTGTACTAATATTAATTGGTAAACCTATAATAGAAGTTGGTTTTGGTGGCTGTACGCCAATAAAACTTTTGGGTTTTGGGGGTTCTATTTTAGCTGTTTTACACGACCAAATGAATATGGTAATGATAAAAAAGGAAATGAATAAAGGTGTAATATGTGGTTTCATTGTTTGATTTTTTGTTTCACAAATAAACTAATATTCAACAACCATTTTTTATAAAATAAAATACTGCCACTAAAAATCATTTATTGTTGTAAATTTTTAGGTTGCAAAACAATACTTTTGAAAATTACTTTTATTTATAAAAAACCATTCGTATAAAATGACTAAACATACCGATTTACATGCCGCAACAGGCAATACATTAAGTTGCAAAGGTTGGGTTCAAGAAGCTGCATTGCGCATGCTGCATAATAATTTAGATCCTGATGTTGCAGAAAGGCCTGACGATTTAGTGGTATATGGCGGAATAGGAAAAGCTGCTAGAAACTGGGAAAGTTTTGATTTAATAGTAAAAGCCCTTCAAGATTTAGAAGACGATGAAACCCTTTTGATTCAAAGTGGCAAGCCTGTTGGAATTTTACCAACACATAAAGATGCACCCCGTGTAATTATTTCAAATAGTATGTTGGTTCCAAGATGGGCTAACTGGGAAACTTTTCATGAATTAGACAAAAAAGGTTTGATGATGTATGGCCAAATGACAGCCGGAAGCTGGATTTATATTGGCTCGCAAGGAATTGTTCAGGGCACTTATGAAACATTTGCTGAAGCTGCTCGTCAACATTTTGGTGGTAGTTTAAAAGGAACTTTAACTGTTACTGCAGGTTTAGGTGGAATGGGTGGTGCGCAACCATTAGCTGTTACCATGTGCGATGGTGTTTGTTTGGCTGCCGAAATGGTAGAATGGAGAATTAAAAAACGTATTGAAACCCGTTATTTAGATGTAATGAGCCGAGACATTGACCAAGCAATTGACATGGCTTTAAAAGCAAAAGCGGCTGGTCAAAGACTTTCAATTGGAGTTGTTTGTAATGTGATTGATTTGTTGGAACGTTTAATTGAACGCAATATTATTCCTGATTTATTAACTGATCAAACTTCAGCTCATGACCCTTTAAATGGCTATTATCCGGAAGGAATAGTAGAAGAAGTGGCCGATCACTTGCGTAGAACAGAGCCTGATAAATATATTTCAAAATCATTGGATACCATGGCTCATCATGTTAAACTTATGATTGAATTGCAAAGCAAAGGTGCAATTACTTTTGATTATGGAAACAATCTACGTGGACAAGCAAAAGACCAACGTGGTGTTGAAAATGCATTTGCATTCCCAGGTTTTGTGCCTGCATATATTCGTCCTTTATTCTGCGAAGGAAAAGGGCCTTTCCGTTGGGTAGCCCTAAGTGGTGACCCTAATGATATTTATGTAACCGACCAAGTGATGAAAGAATTATTTCCTGAAAATACTTCATTGCATCGTTGGTTAGACATGGCTCAAGAACGCATTGCATTTCAGGGTTTACCTGCACGTATTTGTTGGATTGGGCAAGGTGATAGAGAAAAAGCTGCTTTAGCATTTAACGAATTGGTTAGAACTGGAAAAGTAAAAGGTCCAATTGTAATTGGACGTGACCATTTGGATACTGGTTCAGTTGCTAGTCCAAACCGCGAAACAGAAGCCATGAAAGATGGAAGTGATGCAGTAGCAGATTGGCCAATTTTAAATGCTTTAATTAACACTGCTGGTGGTGCAAGTTGGGTTTCAGTTCATCATGGTGGGGGAGTGGGAATGGGTTATTCTATTCATGCCGGAATGGTAATTTTAGCCGATGGAACTGAAGATGCAGCCCGCAGATTGAAACGTGTTTTACATAACGATCCTGCAATGGGTGTTATTCGTCATGCTGATGCAGGTTATGACATTGCCATTGATACAGCCAGAAAGCACAGATTAGATATCAAAGAAAGATTGAAAGACAAGGAAGATAAACCTGGTTATTAATAATTTTCAAGTCAATTCAAGCGAAGTCCGATTGCTATCGGACGAAAACAGTTTGTATTGTTCTCGACTTCGCTCGAACTGACTTGATATCATAAAAAAATCCCATTCAAAACTGAATGGGATTTTTTTATGCAAGAAAAATGTAGATTTGCTAAAATTTAAAAATGAAAATTCAAGAATTACATATACAAAACTATAAATCGTTGGTTGATTTAAAAATAATTGAACCCAATCCATTTACAGTTTTTGCTGGCTCAAATGGTGCAGGAAAATCTAATATTTTTGAAGCAATAGAGTTGACATTTTTAACTAAGTACATTGATTTTACATACTCTAAAAGATTGTTTGGAAATGAAGAAGAAATCAAAAGCAAAATTTCTAATTCTGACATTGTAAGTATTAAATTCATGCTTCCAATTTCTGGGTTTGGTTTTGAATATATTTATAACCTAGATCGAAAATCTGAAGAAGAATTCTTATTTAAAGGTAAATCGATTGGTAACCCAGAAGAATACAATAAATATTTAGTGAAGCATAATTTGCATGGAAAAGATGTGAATATTATGCAAAGTGATTTTAGCAGAATATCTATCAATACAATAAAAAAAGTTTTCGATTTTACCGATGATGATTTAAGATTAAATACTAAAGCATCCAACCTCGAAAAAGTACTTAAACGTATTTTAAAAGACGAAAATAAAAGAGAAGACATCTGTGAATGGTTAGATTTATTAGTTCCAGGATTTGAAAAAATAGAAATAGTAAGCGAACCTTTAAGCGGAACTGATAGTTTGATTATTTATGAAAAAGGAACAAAAAAACCTTACACTAAAAATTTGTTGTCAGACGGAAGTTATAATATTTTAGCATTACTCACCACAGTTTACCAAAGCGATGAACCACAATTTTTGTGTATTGAAGAACCTGAAAATGGTTTAAACCCAAAAGTGCAAAAAGAATTAGTGAATTTATTCAGACAAAAATGCGAAGAAGAGGGCCATTATATTTGGATAAATACCCATTCACAAACAATCGTAAATCAGCTTACAACTAAAGAATTAATTTTGGTAAATAAAGTAGATGGGGCTACACAAATAAAACAATTACAAAGTTTTGATACTTCTGGATTACCAATGGATGAGGCTTGGCTAACTAATACACTTGGCGGAGGAGTTCCATGGTAAAAAAAGTTGGATTTATTTGCGAAGGGGAAACTGAAAAGATAATTGTTGAATCTGCCTCATTTTTACAATTATTAGCCAACTTAAAGTTGCAATTTGTAAAAGCAGTTGATGCGGCAGGAAATGGCAATTTACTTCCTAAAAACATTGAAAATCACTTAATAACTATGAAGCGTTATGAAGCGGATTATGTAATTATTCTTACTGATTTGGACGAAGATATTTGTATCACCAAAACCAAAGAAAGAATTAAAGATAACTTGCCTGAGAATGCAATAATTATTATTTCAGTAAAAGCTATTGAGTCTTGGTTTTTAGCAGATTCAGTTACTTTATCAACTATTTTCAAAAGAAACTTTTTATTTGAATTTCCTGAAAAAGTAAATCAAAAACCCATTGATGTAATCAATCAATTATTTCAAGAAAACTTAAACAGAGGAATAGGCAAAGACAAACCAAAATTAGCTAAATTTATGCTAAAAAACGGATTTGATTTAAACAATGCTGTCAAACATGCTAATTGTCCAAGTGCATTGTATTTCTTAAATAAATTGAAACAAATTACTCAAGCGTAAAACAAAAATCAATTTACTATTTCACCCAAAACCGAAAGATAAGGATCAACGTAAAAATGGGTAAACAACTACTCTTGGGTACTTATTTTTTAAATACTAATTTGGGTGTCCTATCAGCTTTAAATATACCCCAATGTTTTTCAGGTTCCATTGGGTCTGATGAACCTTTCCATTGTTCATCAAATGCTTCAAAAAAGAATGTTAGGATATTATTTTTTGTAGTCCAATCCATCAAGTCATCATAGTAAATTTTTTGATTCTCTTCATTCACATGCTCAGTATTTATTCCAACTCCATGTGAATTGGTAGCCCATCCTGCTTCAGTAATCACCACCGGAATTTGAGGAAACTGATTGGCAACTACTTTATAATTTGCAATGGTGTAATCAACGGCTTCGTGTATATGCTTGTATTCCCAAACAGGGTAGGTGTGTATAGAAATAAAATCGATATGCTCAACAAGTGGTGTGAGATAATTTAACCATGGAACATAATTTTCGCAAAAAGTGATGGGTTGTTTAATATTTTTCTTCACTTTTTTTGCAAATTCAATTACTCGTTCAACGGGCACAAAATGGTCTGTCCAATCTACGCAAGCTTCATTTCCTAACGACACAGAAAAAATTATGTCAGGATATTGGTTAGACCAATCTATGAGTTGTTGAATTGTTGAGTCATTGGTTTTTTTATTTTCCTCAAGCTTCGTTTCCTCATAAACACCGCCATTCCAAGGGCAACCATGGTTATTCATTTCGGCTACAATGTATGCGCCAAGCATCAATTTATAACCTAATTTTTCTTGTTGTATAACCTTTATTACCGTTAAAGCGTGTTCATCACAATCATACAAACGCAAGTAATTCCAATGAGGCTGTAAAAGCAATAAATCTTCTTTTATTTCTTCGTATGAAGGAACAATTCCTCCTGGTTGTTGTCCATTTCTAAATCCAGAGTAACAAATAGCCTTGGCAAATGGGAAATCAAATTTTTTAAAAAAATCAGTCATTAATATTTTATTTGTTCGTGTTTATCCCAAAGTCCCCAATACGCTCCAACATCACCTTCCGGACCGGTTTTCCATGATTCATCAAAGGAAGCAAAATAGAAACTCTCAATACCATTTAGGTTGCACCAATTCTGGCAATCTATAAAATAACGCATGGCATTTTCATTAGTAGCAACTGAAGCTTTAAACGCGCCTCCTTGGCTTGGCCAACCAGTTTCTGTTATGATTACACGCTTGCCTTGTCCTGCATTTTTAGCAGATTCAAACATACTTTTCATATGTTCAAAAGAATATTCTATAGGGCATCCTTCCCAATAAGGATAACAATTGGTTAAAATTACATCGCAAATTTCTGTAATTCTTGGTCTGTGTGAAAATTCATAATAGGCATCTACATAACCAACAGGAATATGGGGTATAGCTTCTTTTACTCTTTGTATGTATGCTAATAATTGTTCTTCGGTCAAATCTTTTCGGTACATCACTTCATTTCCTACAGCTGCTACATCAACCAACCCTTCTTTTGCCATAGCTATTAAACTTTCAATTTCTCTCTCATTCAATTCTAAATCATCTCCAAGCCAAGCACCTACAAGGGTTTTCATTCCGTACTTTTTTGCTATTCTTGGTACATGTTCATTCCCTTCAATACAAGAAAAAGAACGCACCCATTTGGCATAAGGCTGTAATATTTTAATGCGCCTTTCTACTTGAGCTTCTGTAATGATTGATCCTGGTTTTTGTCCATCTTCATAAATGCTAAAGCAAATGCCATGCATACCAATTTGAAGTGTTTTTTGCCACAAACTTCTTAAATCATCCTTTGAAAGTTCAGGATAATTAATGTAAATATTTTGTTGTTGAAATTCAGAATTGTTTTCTTGTTGAATATGAGAATACTTTTCTTGATTCTGCGATGTAAATAAA
>Ga0247839_1004820_pt1 | contig 16916 bp, 21 predicted proteins | sample LaCruzMarch2015__6_FD_192405 | JGI IMG/M metagenome (GOLD analysis project Ga0247839, IMG submission 192405) | Freshwater microbial communities from meromictic Lake La Cruz, Castile-La Mancha, Spain - LaCruzMarch2015_16m | ecosystem: Environmental > Aquatic > Freshwater > Lake | place: Spain... | reverse complement strand
ATGTATTGCTATGGATACTTCCTTTGAAGAAATTATGCAAATTAACTATGAAAAATTAAGTGCTCGTTATCCTGAAGGTACATTTAGCGTTCATCGTTCAGAAAATAGAAAGGATGGGGATATTTAAAACATAAGAGTTTTGATTTATCTAGTGGAAGATAAATAAAAATAAAATTGATAGATGAAAGAACTACAAGTATTCATTAATAATATTCTAGATATTTTCACAACTAAAAAATCATTATCAAAAGATGTTCTAAATGATTTTATTAAATATTTTTACTTCACTCTTGATAAGGAAATTAAATCAAATAAGTCTGAAATATTAAAGAATAAATATATTAAGATTAGAAAAAATGGATTGCAATATATTATTGATAATAAAAAATCAATAATCGCAAACATTTCTAGAAAAATAAAGTAAATAATGAAAAGTTTTCTTCAATTTATCAAAGAACTAAATTCTCCTTCAGAACAAGCTCAAAAACTTGGATTACAGGGAGATGGGCACGGTGGTTGGTATGATAGAAGAACTAATGAGTTTGTTGCTAAAACCGAAGGTGGAAAATTAAAGTTTTATAATAAGAGAGAAAGAATTGGACAACAAGATCCAAGACAGACTGCACACGAAAAGGATGTTCCTTCTCCTAGTTATAATGACCCAAATGCCCAGCAAGCACCGGTAGCACCAGCACCAGTAGAACCCGCTCCAGAGCAACAACCAGTCGCACAAGAACCTCAACAACCTCCTGTTGCAACTCCACCACCAGTTCCAAAAACCAAAGGAACTCTAACAATTGCCTTTGGAAGATTTAATCCACCTACATTAGGACATCAACAGTTAATGGATGTTGCCGCACAATCGGCAGAGTCTGATGGTGGAGACTATTTAATTTACCCATCTAGAAGTCAGGATAAGAAAAAAAATCCACTAGATCCTGATACAAAAATTTCATATATGAGACAGATGTTTCCTGCTCATAGTGAAAGAATTGTGAATGATAATGCAAATAGAACTATCTTTGATGTTCTTAAAAAAGCACATAATGATGGATATACGAATGTTAGAATTGTTGGTGGTTCTGATCGTGTAAAAGAATTTGAAAAATTATCCAATAATTATAACGGGCAACTGTATGCCTTTGATGCAATTGAGGTAGTTTCTGCCGGAGATAGAGATCCCGATGCAAAAGGTATTGAGGGTATGTCTTCCTCAAGAATGCGACTTGCCGCTGCCGAAGGAGATTTCCGTAAGTTTAGAGAAGGACTTCCTCCTGATATGAAGCGTGGTGCTGCACAGCAACTTTTTGATACGGTAAGAGCATCTATGGGTATTAATGAGAACTGGAACACTTGGGAGATTGCTCCAAAACTAGATCAAAAAACTCTTCGTGAAAATTATGTTTCTAAAAAAATATTTCAAATTGGAGAACTGGTAGAAAATCTAAATACTGGACTGGTTGGTAAAATTACTCGTCGAGGAACTAACTATCTAATTTGTGTAACCGAGTCTGGTATGATGTTTAAATCTTGGATAAGTGACGTAACAGAATATATTGTCGAATCTAAAAAGAAAACTAAAAACTCTTATATTAAAAATTTCATAAATAAGTATAGAAAAAGGTAAATTATTAAATCTTCTTATGAAAAGAAATATTTCCGAAGATCTTCCAGAAAGAAAATTCGCACCAGCATCTGCCGGTGGTTCTCCACAAGGCAAATCTGATGCAGGTTCTTCTTCAAATAAAGAAGGTGGCAGTTCTGAAAAAACTCCAGAAAAAAAAGCAAAGCAGGCAGTTTATGATATTCGTTACAGAGCAAGAAGAGAAGATATTCCTCTTCGTCAGGCATTTTCACAGTATATGCAAAATAGTAGTCTCGGACAAACCGAAAGGACTTTTATAATGCAAAATTTATTCGGAAAAGAAGGTGGTGGTATGAAAGCGGAAGATTATAATGCTATGTTTGCTAATGCGGCATCTGATTCAATTTCAAGTGCTCTGTATAAAGTATTTGTAGAAGGAAAAAATCAAAATCAAGACCCAATTCAACTTACCTATTTTGAGGAACTTGAAAATTCTAAAGAAAGAAAATATGAAATTAAAGTCACCGATAAAAATAGTGGTAAAACATATATTAGACTCGCGACCAGAGAAAAAATCAATAATTTAAGAGCAAATCCAAATATTTCTGAAGTTGAAATCATTAGTGTTGATCCCACAAAGGTAACTGCCTATGGAGATCCTTATGAGGGTGAAAGAAAGAGAGGGTCACAAACTGCCGCCGTAACATCAGGTAAGGGTTTAGATTATGATTATGATGGTGATGGAAAGGTTGAGAGTGGTGCCAAAGAATATCGTGGTTCGGTTCATAATGCCATTCAACGCAAAAAAGGCGGAACTCCTGATGGTAGAGATACTTCCAGTGTAAAGGAAGATTTTATTCACGAGGCTGGTAAAAAAAAAGTAGATGATGATGTTGAAAAAACCTTTGATGTGATGCCACCTAATAAAAAAAATACCGTGAAGGTTTGTCCTGAAAATGGTAATGGTATTTCGGAAAGTGGATATTCAAAGTTTCTCAAAAAAGTTAATACTGTTAAAGAAGAAGCAGTAAGTCAAAATCAACAGCAACTTGCCGGAATGGCACTTGCGTTCTTGAGAGGTGATATGCCTGATGCAAGTGAAGAAGTTAAAAAAATGGCAAAAATGGGAGAAAAAGAACTTCTTAAGTTTGCAAAAACAAAGCACGAAGGTCTTCCTGAAAAGGTAAAGGAAGAAGCGGAATGTAATTCTGATGATAGTAAAGAAGAGGAAGATCCCCGTTCGATGAAGACAAAAATTAATCTTGTCAAAAACAAATTAAGGGCAATGGGTCTTAAAATGTCTTATGAACCAGAAGGTGATCAGATTGATGAGTTTTTTGGTCCAGATAAAGTTGTTCCTAAAGGTGGACAAATTTCTGGATCAAAAGATCCAGTAGAAGTTGGTAGAGATTATGTTGCTCAATCTGGAGGAAAACCGGCGGTAGTTAATTATGATAAGGCAGGTTCTAAAACTGTCAGACCATTTACGCAACAAGATAATCTGAATAGAAGAAAAAACACATTAGCACAAAATGCAGCAGCTGCATCTATGGGTATGTCACCATTGTATAATGTTAGAAATTCTTATGAACCAGAAGGTGAAATGGTTGATGAGGCAAAAGTAGACGATGATCTTTCTCCTTTGGAAAAGCAAAATGCAAGAAACAAAAGGTCTGGAAACTCTACTTTTACTAGGCAAAATTTAACTAAAATATATAGAGGTAAATCAACAAGGGGAATGAAACCTTCAGAACCAACAGATGATCTTTCTGATGAGGAAAAAGAAAGGGCAAGAGAGGAAAAAGAAAGGGCAAGAGCAGCAATGACTTCTGTGAGAAAATATGAAATGGCACTCAATCAACCAAATACTCCTGTTGGAAAAAGAGTTCGAGGTGAGATTGAAATGAATAAGGCAGAACTAGGACCCTCAGGTCGTCGTGGAAGTTAAATTTAGGTAAAATATCTAAATAGAATTGTAGTATTCAAATTCTTTAAAATGGCAAACGTAGTAAATTTAATCAAGCCAATTTTGGTTCAGTTTCTTAATTCCTGTCAGGTAAAAAAACTGGTTGTAGATTTGATTGACCGTTATGTAAAGACCACCGACAATGATATTGATGATGTAATTGCCTCTACCGTAAGAGTTGCTCTTCTAAAGAACTGTAAGTGATCACTTGCTTTCTTACAAACTGGGGATTTACAATTGCCTTTGGATTGTTATTTTCCTTGTCGGAGTATATTGGGCAAAATCAAAACATAAAGGCAAATAGTGTTTATCAATTTGTCAGAAATGTTTTGGTGATTATTACAAAAAAATAAAGAGACTTTCAATAATGAGGTCTCTTTTTTTTATAAATACTTTTTAGATTAACGAATTATAGGTAAAAAGAATGGCACTCTGGGGAATTTCCACGACTTCGGAAACATCTGGTAATAATTATAATATTCCCAAGTTTTTTCTTGATACTGATAGAAATAATACTCCACACAACTGCTTTGCAGATGTTCGTGGATGGGTTTATCGTAGATATGGAACAACTGAACAGTCTGGTCTTTCTACCTCCTATTATGATGAGGTAATTGTTCCTGTTGCAGGACTGAATACTGTTGGTAGTGGAGCAAGCACAACAGGTCTTGGATTGGCAACTCCTGTTGCAGTATTCTTCGAAGATGAAAATCGTGCTTCTCCAATTTCTATCGGTGCTGGTGGAACTACTGGAATTACGACTGGTTCAATTGGAAATGTTCATTTAGTGTTTAATGAACTGGTATATGTTTCTGCAGGTGCAACAATTTGTCTTCGTGCCTTTGATGCAAATAATGCAAACGAAACAACTGCGATTGTTGCAACAGCAGGATCATTTGCAAACGGATCTACTGTTTTAAATTATATTAATAATACTGGATTTGTTGCTAATACAAGTTACAACGGACAGATTACAAATCGTCCTTCATTTGCATTCACCGCACCCTCTACGGTTCTTGCTGCAAATGTAAATTTCCTTACAACAACTATCAATGCAACCATTGCAATTGGAGCAACCAATATTTTTGTTGATAATACAACCGGAGTTGTTGCCGGTGTAAGTTCCATCAGTGTAGTAGGCCCAGGTACAATTACCACTAGACCAATTGTTTCTGTTGCATCTACATTTGTTCAAATTGGTACAGCATCTACAGTTGCAAGTGTGCTTGGTATTGGAACTGTAGTGACATTCAGCACTCGCACAAATGCTACTAAACTATCAATTGATATATCAAGAGGATTTATTGGAGTGATTACTGATGTTTCCGGTGGTGTAGGTGTTACTAGTTCATTCACTTCGGACATTATTCGTAATATTGGAGGTGCCGGATCTACAAGTTCAGTTGGTATTGGAACCACAACATTAACCGTAACTGCATAATATGAAGTTTGATGAGTTGAACGAGAATAATTATCTATTATTTGCCATAAAATTTTATAATAATCCTCAATCAGTTACGATGGAGGATTTTCAATCTGATTTGAAACGAATTAGATATGTCAAAAGATTACTTAAAAAATATAAAAATGGTGGAGAACTAAAAACACATTTAATTCTCAATCATCTTATTATTTTATTTAATGTTTTTGATGATGCTGCAGTTCCTTTATTATTTTATAATCTTGAAGAAGATTTATGGCCTTTGATTAAAAGTTTTTTAATATTCTTAAATCGTCTACCCGAATATCCAAGAAGTCAGATACACGAAATTGTTGAAGACCTTAACTGTCTATCACAACTACAATTAATCTAATGAATATCGATAAGATTATTTCTATAATTCGTTCATTAAAGGAAGACGGCAGCCCTACTATGAGTACAGGCAGCACTGCCGGTTCTGCCGGATTTGGGGGTAGTGCTCAGGGTTTTGATCCAGGACCTACTGCAGGATATGATATGCCTCTTGATGGGCGTTCTAGGATGCTGAAAAGACTCCCACCACTATACCGAAAAGGTTTAAGAAAAAGAAAGAAAAAAAGAACGAATAAATAATAGTGTAACTAAATTTGATTTTTTTTGTTTTGGATAAGTTAATATTCACGGAGCAAAAAAATGTTTAGTAAATCATCCAACGAAACAAAAATCGCCGTTTTAGAAGAACGTCTAACTTCTTACGAAATTATGATTAAAAAAATAGACGAAGCAATTCAAATTATGGGTAAAACCAGTCAAACAATTTCAAAAATGTTGGCGGTTCATGAAGAAAAGCTAGATAATACTCATAAAAATGATGAACTTATTATTGATAGAATTAAAACGATGGAAAGTAAAAATACAGAAGAGCATCATCGAGTAATTGAAAGATTTGAATTCATAGATAGTAAAATAAATGACCGTATTGAAATTCTTAACAAAAAAGTTGATGAAGTCACAAAATTTCGTTGGTTAATATTGGGCGGTATTATGATTATTTCGTTTATTTTTTCACAATCATCTATGGTTGTTGATATATTGACACCAGACACGGACAATGTTAGAATAGAGAAACCCAGATAATTATTTCAGAATGGACTTGATTGATTCCAAATATATTGGACTAATCTCATCACGTCTTCAAAAATTTAAAAGAGTTAAAACTGATCTTTATAATTTTAGATGCCCGATTTGTGGAGACTCTCAGAAAAATAAAAATAAGGCAAGAGGATACTTATATTCTGTAAAGAACAATACAAACTTTAAGTGTCATAATTGTGGAGCAAGTCTATCTTTTAATAATTTTCTTAAAGATATTGACTCGACTCTTCATAAACAGTATTCTTTGGAAAAGTTTAAGGAAGGTTATACCGGAAAGAACTTTGTGGTTGAGACACCAACATTTGAGTTTTCCAAACCAAATTTTATAAAAAAAATTAATCTTCCAAAAGCATCTTCAAATAAGGTTGCAAAGGAATATCTTGAAAACAGAAAACTTAATCCGGAAAGATTTTATTTTGCTGAAAAGTTTCAAGAATGGGTTAATACACAAAAACAAACATTCAATAACATTATAAAAGATGAAAGTCGTATCATTATACCTTTATATACCTTTAAGGGAGAAATGTATGGATTTCAGGGAAGAGCATTAAATAGTAATAGTATTAAATACATTACTATTATCCTAGATGATTCGATTCCAAAACTTTATGGATTAAATACAGTCAATCCAAATGAAACGGTTTATATTGTCGAAGGTCCCTTTGATTCTGAATTTGTTAAAAATGGAATTGCCATGTGTGGTGCCGATGTTGATGTATCATCTTTAAATTTTAAGGATATTGTTTATGTTTTTGATAATGAAACAAGAAATAAAGAAATTTGTGATAGAATGAATAAGATAATTGAAAATGGAAATAAAATTGTAATCTGGGAAAGATCAATTCTTCAAAAAGATATTAATGATTTATTTCTTGCCGGATTTGATATTATGAGTATATTAAAGTCAAATACATATTCTGGGTTAGAGGCAAAAGTAAAATTCAACGAATGGAAACGAGTATGAGCAACGGAACAAAGGTTATTAAAAGAAGTGGAACTGCCGAAAGGTTAGATTTGGATAAACTTCACATCATGGTTGAGGAAGCTTGTAAAGATCTTTCTGGAGTTTCTGCTTCACAGGTAGAAATGCAATCTGGAATTCAATTTTATGATGGTATTACGACTGCCGAAATACAAGAAATTTTAATTCGTTCTGCATCAGATTTGATTGATTTGGAAAATCCAAACTATCAATATGTTGCTGCCAGACTTCTTTTATTTTCTGTTCGTAAATCTTTATATGGAAAACTTCAAGAGCATCCAGACTTTTTTACACATATTCAGTCTTGTGTAAATCTTGGTGTTTATGACTCTGAAATTTTATCATTATATACAGAAGAAGAAATCAATCGTCTTGGTTCTTTTATCAAGCATAGTCGGGATTATCTATTTACTTATGCCGGTCTTCGTCAAGTAGTTGATAAGTATTTGGTTCAAGACCGCAGCAATTCAAAGGTATATGAAACTCCGCAGTTTATGTATATGATGATTGCGGCAACAATCTTCTCTAAATATCCAAAAGAGACCCGTTTAGATTACATTCGTAAATATTATAATGCAATCTCAAGACACAGAATCAACATCCCAACACCAATCATGGCAGGAGTGCGAACCCCACTTCGTCAATTTGCATCTTGTGTTCTGGTTGATGTTGATGACACCCTCGATAGTATCTTTAGCAGCGATATGGCTATTGGCAGGTATGTCTCACAAAGGGCTGGTATCGGTATCAACGCAGGTCGAATCCGTGGCATCAACAGTAAGATTAGAGGAGGAGAAGTTTCTCATACAGGTGTTATCCCATTCCTCAAAAAGTTTGAAGCAACTGTTAGGTGTTGTACACAGAATGGGATTCGTGGTGGAAGTGCTACTGTATTCTTCCCAATCTGGCATCAAGAAATAGAAGATATATTAGTTCTCAAAAATAACAAAGGAACAGAAGACAATCGTGTTCGTAAGTTGGATTATGCAATTCAGATTAGTAGAATATTTTATGAAAGATTTATTCAAGATGGTGAGATTACGCTTTTCTCCCCACATGATGTACCTGGACTATATGATTCTTTCGGAACAATTGAGTTTGATTGTCTCTATGTTGGATACGAAAATAACCCTAATGTTCCGAAGAAAACAATAAAGGCACAAAAACTTATTCTTGATCTTCTCAAAGAAAGAGCAGAAACCGGAAGAATCTATATTATGAATATAGATCACTGTAATACTCATAGTTCCTTTATTGATAAGGTAAATATGAGTAATCTTTGTGTTGAAATTTGTTTGCCAACAACCCCGATTGGGCACATTGATGGCGATGGTGAAATTGCTTTATGTATTCTTTCTGCGATTAATGTAGGAAAAGTCAAAGACGATGAAGAATTTGAAGAAATGTGTGAACTTTCTGTCCGTGCTTTGGAGGAACTGATAGACTATCAGGAGTATCCCGTGGCTGCCGCAGAACGTTCTACAAAGGCACGTAGATCTCTTGGTGTAGGTTATATTGGTCTGGCACATTATCTTGCCAAACTAGGGTTCAAATATGACTCTCAAGAAGCTTGGGATGCAGTTCACGGACTTTCAGAGTCATTTCAATATTTTCTTCTCAAGGCATCAAATAAGATTGCTCAAGAAAAAGGTGCCTGTGAATATTATAATCGTACTACGTATTCTCAGGGTCTACTCCCGATTGATACTTATAAGAAAGATGTGGATGAGATTTCTAATGTTACACTTCAACACGATTGGGATAAACTTCGTGATTTGATTGGACAATATGGTCTTAGGCACTCTACTCTATCTTCACAAATGCCAAGTGAATCAAGTTCAGTTGTATCTAATGCAACAAATGGAATTGAACCTCCTCGTGGATATTTGTCGATTAAAAACTCTAAAAAGGGACCACTCAAACAAATTGTTCCACAATATGCAACACTCAAAAATAATTATACATTGCTTTGGGATATGAAATCCAATACTGGGTATATTAATCTTGTTGCCGTGATGCAAAAGTTCTTTGATCAGGCAATTTCTGGGAATTGGTCTTATAACCCAGAGAATTATCCTGACAATGAAGTTCCAGTTTCGGTAATGGCAAATGATTTTCTCACCACATATAAATTGGGTTGGAAAACAAGTTATTATCAAAATACTTATGATGGAAAAACAGATGAAGTAGTGGAAGAATCAAAACAAAACTTAGAATCTTTTCTTGATAATATTATCAATTCTGATGAAAATTCTTGTGAAAGTTGCACCATCTAATTTTGTTAAATATAAATGTATGAGTTAATTTGTTTAAAAATATTATGAAATTTAATTTCAAAAAAACCTCAGAGGAAAAAAATATGGTCTCTTCAATGACCGTTTTTAACTCTCAAGAAGTCGATACTAAAAGGCAACCAATGTTTTTTGGTCAACCATTAGGAATTCAACGTTATGATACTTATAAGTATCAAGTTTTTGAAAAATTGACTCAGCAACAGTTAAGTTATTTTTGGAGACCAGAAGAGATTTCCTTACAAAAAGATCGTGGAGATTATCAGACTTTACGCCCAGAACAAAAACACATTTTTAGTAGCAATCTGAAATATCAGATTATGCTGGATTCTGTTCAGGGAAGAGGTCCTGGTATGGCATTTGCTCCGTATTGTTCCCTACCAGAATTGGAGGGTTGTATGAAGGTCTGGGAGTTTATGGAAATGATTCATTCTAGGTCATATACATATATTATCAAGAACATTTATTCAAATCCTTCTGAAGTTTTTGACACTATTCTTTCTGATGATCGTATTTTAGAACGCGCTCATAGTGTAACTGAAGCATATAATGACTTTATTAATAGTGCCCAAAATTATGGAAACTCTGATCTTTGGAAACACGCCCAAGAACAAGTCCCTCATGCACAGGAAGAAAGATATGAACTCAAACGTAAATTGTTCAGAGCAGTTGCAAACGTTAATATTCTTGAAGGTATTCGCTTTTATGTCAGTTTCGCTTGCAGTTTTGCATTTGGCGAACTCAAACTTATGGAAGGAAGTGCAAAAATCATCGGACTGATTGCCCGTGATGAAAGTCAGCATTTAGTCATTACCCAGAACATTTTAAACAAGTGGAAGGAAGGTGATGATCCTGATATGAAGAAGATCTCTCAAGAAGAGGAACAGTGGGTTTATAGAACCTTTGAGAGTGCCGTCAATCAAGAAAAGCAGTGGGCAGAATACCTATTTAAAGACGGTTCTATGATTGGTTTGAATGATAAATTATTGCACCAGTATGTAGAATGGGTTGCTAATCGTAGATTAAAAGGAATTGGTCTTAGACCTCTTTATGATATTCCTGCCAAAAATAATCCATTACCTTGGACTGAGCACTGGTTGAACTCTAAAGGTCTTCAAGTGGCACCACAGCAAACTCAAATTTCTAGTTATTTGGTAGGTGGTATTAAACAGGATATGAAAAACAATAGTTTCTCGGGGTTTAAACTTTAATTGATTTTTGAGACTGAAGTTGTATATTATATAAATAATAGTGAACAACTTCAGTCTCAAAATGAATAACTACATTCTTTACTATTACCTGAGAGAGGACTTTAGTTCTCCATTTTATGTTGGATATGGAAGACCAAGAAGAATTAATTCTAGACACTCTAGAAGAAATGGTGCTGAAATTTTACCACCAAGAGAAAGAAGGTGGATTGTACAATCTGGATTATCTAAAGAAAAAGCAGTAGAGTTGGAAATAAAACACATAGCACTTTGGAAAAGAGAGTGTGATGGTGGAGTTTTATTAAACCAAAATCTTGGGGGTGAAGGAAAAACTGGTGGACAAAAAACAAAAGGATTTGGTGGTAGAACCCATACAGAAGAAGCAAAAAGAAAAATAAGCGAAAAAGTTGCTGGTAAAAATAATCCAAGTTATGGTGTTCCTTGTAGCGAAGAGAGAAAAAGAAAAATAAGCGAAAAAGCAAAAGAAAGATTTGCAGCAGGTTTTAAAGCACCATCATCAAAAACTTGGAAAATTATTTCTCCAGAAAATAAAGAATATATCATTGTTGGAGGATTAGAAAAATTCTGTAAATTTCAAAATATTTCATATGCAACTATGTCTGCCGCAATCAAATATAATAGAAAAGGACCAAGAAAAAATGGATGGAGTATCGAAGAGAAAATTTAGAGTTTCTATACCAGAAGATGAATGTGTAATAAAACTTCAAGAGTATTGCGAATTCTCTTCTACTTTATTAAAAATTCCTGTAGTATCTAAACCTCTATGTGCCGATGCAAACTGCCACAATAATGTAAATCATTATGTAAATACTTATGGTGGAGAAAAAATAAGTGGATATTATTTAATTACAGATGCTGATGATGAAACTTATGGATGTGCGATATATCATAGTATTTGGAAAAATACTTATGGTGATTTGATAGATATAACACCATTTGAGGATGGAAGAGAATATAATATATTTTCTGTTTTGGATACTACAGAATATTACTCTGGTATTTTGTATGATGGATACGAATATATAATACTAAAGCCTGGGAGTAACATTATAAAATGACCTCAAAACTACTTATCGATGATGGAAATTATGATGAGTGGTGTGAAGAAGATATTTTAAAGTGCTACAGAGATGCTGCCGAATATGATGATTTTATCTTTGGTTGTTATGATTGGTTGAGTGATGTAGTTGTAAATCGTGATTTTATATAAATAAAACTATAAAGAACTTATAAAAAAATGTCTAGACTTACTGGAAAGGAAGCTTTTGGTTTGATGGAAGCATATCAGGCAGTATATGCTCCTCAAGAACTCACCGAAGAACAGGTATGGGAAGGAGTCGAGAACTGGGTTCATTCACTTTTAGAAGAAGGATATGATTTGAGTGATTATACCTGGGAAGAGATGTATGAGTCTTATTTGAGTGAAGGACCTTATGATGCTGCTAATGTAAAATCTGCACAACAAGCTGCACAAGATGGACAGGTTAAAAGCGATGCTGCTGCTGCCGCACTAAAAGCACAAAGAAGATCCAAAGATGTTGCTGATTATAGAAAAGCTATGCTGCCACCACCAGTAAAAACTTTTCAAAATACTGCGGGATATGGTAGATATCAAGACCCCAAAACTCAGAACCAAAACCAGTCCAAATATAAATCTACATCTGACGGTAAGATGTATGCAAATTATAACGATGCTCTCGCAGCAAATAGGTCTCGTAATAGAAAAACCGATACTCCTACTCCAGCAAGACCTGCCGCTCCTGCGAATTCTTCCAGTCCTACCACAACTGCTCCTTCTTCTAGTCCTGCCGCAACTGCTCCTTCTCCCAAACCAGATGTCGCCAAAACTGTAACCCCAGAAAAGAAAATGGGCGGAGATCCTATGGACCAGTGGGCAAGAGCAAATCCAACACTTGCCGCTAAGGTAAAACCAGGGCAATCTGGATATAATACTATTAGAACAAGACTAGATGCTGATAATGATAGACAGGAAAATTATGATGCCTATGATTTGGTTCTTTCACACCTGATTAATGAAGGTTATGCTGATACACAAGAAGCGGCACTTGCTATTATGGGAAATATGAGTCAAGAGTGGTCACAGAGTATTATTGAAGCATATCAAGAGTTTCCTATGAATAAAGTGGTAAAAAAAGCAGGAGGACTTATGGGATCTTCTGCAGGAAAAAATGATCCCGCAAGCAAAAAAAGAACTAAAAGAGGAATAAAGATGATGGATGTTGCATCAACTCACACTCCAGATAGATGATTTTCAAATGATATCATTCAACGAATTTATGCTTCTTGCCGAAAGAAAATATGATCCTGATGAAAAACTCCCATCAGGTAGAACTCCAAATGAAAAAATGAGTATGGCACAGGATCGACTTGGTGCCATCTATATGACTGAGCCATCCCCATCACGATTTGCTGATAGAAGACTAGACACTACAAAATCATCCTCCCTTGGTAGAGGAAGAAAAAATAAGGCAATTCAAGCCGCAATAAAATCTGGACAAGATCCCCGAAATGCAACTAAAAAATCTATACTAGATGGTGAAGAGTATCAAACTGATTTAAGAAAACATGGACGTCCTGGAGGCCCTGAGGCATCAAGAACTGTTAGAGATAATGAAATATCGGCACACACTCAGGGAGGATTAAGAGCACATCAAACGAGAGCAGGTGGATATAGAACAAAGAAAAAAAAGAATAATGAAGAAGAGAATAAATAAGACCACTTTCCAAAACTAAAATACACAGAGGGTTCTAAAGACCCTCTTTTTTTATAAATAACTAAAAAGTAAAAAAATGTCTGCAATTACAACTATTCAAACTCGTGGTATGCTAGAAGCATATCAAGCAGTCCATTCTCCCGAATTGAGAGCACAACTTGACGAAGAAAATAAATTAGTAGAACAAATTGGTATTGATATGATTGAGAATGCGGCATATGTGCTGTTCTCTCAGGGATACGATGTAGATGATGTAATCTCATATTTTACAGAAGCAACGACTAATACAATTATTAAAGATTACCTTAATTTTTCAGAAGGCAATCTTATTATTGAAAGTGTTGCCGTTTCTGGTGCTTATATCGAAGAGCAGTTTGAACTTTTATATGAAAAAACAGGTATTATTAAATCTTTTATTGGTAGCGGAATTAATGCTGTTAAGAATTTTGCTTCTGGGGCACAAAAATCGGCAGAAGTTGTTAAGAGAGCACAAAACATAAAAAATATAAGAGCAGATAGACTAGCACAATGGAAGCAAGGTTCTCTTGCTACTCCAATTACACCAGCAGCATCTAAAACCCCAAACATTCTTCAAAAAGCAAGTGATTTTGCTAAAACTCAATTAGGGAAGCTTCCTGGCGCTCAAACAGCACAAAAGTTTGCAAAAAGTGGAGCAGGAAAACTACTAGGTAAAGTTGGTAGCAGAGTTCTTCCAGGTCTTGGTGTTGCTGCTTATGGTATGGACGCAGTTGATAGAGCGAAAAAGGGAGATTACGGCGGAGCCGCTTTAAGTGGAATTGGTGCTGGTCTTTCGGCAATTCCTGGTGTCGGTCTTGTTGCTGGTTTAGCACCTACGGCAATTCAAATGGCAACTGATGCTGCCGGTCTTACTGGTGATAAGAGTAAGAAGGGGTCGGCAAAAACATTACCACCAGCACCATTAAAACCACCTTCTCTTAAAAATAATCAAAATTATGCAAAATCAAAAGGCAAGTATTTTTCTTCATCTGATGGAAAAACTTATGGCAATTTTAATGATGCCCAAGCAGCAAAAAATTCTAGAACAGGTGTAAAACCAACTCCTAAACCGGTTGCTCCTGGAAATACATCTACACCCGGAAATACATCAACTCAAGGAAATACAGCAACTCCAGGAAATAGTCAGAAAGAACCAGCAGCAAAACAACCATCACCAAAATCCCCTACTATTGGAAAAACTCCCGGTGGAACTGAATATGAAAGAAGAACACCTAAATTACCAGAACTTGCTGCCGCACAAGAAAAAAGAGCAACAGGTGGATCCGAAGAAGAAGCAATTAAGGCTGGTGTATATGCAGGAAAAACATCCAATCCAGTTAAAATGGATATTCCTGGATTTGCTTTAGGTGGAAAATTTGATGTTGATAAAACAGGCATAAAAACACCCACAGAATTCACAAAAACCACTACACCAGAAAAGAAAAAAACCTCCACAGAAACCACAAGTGAAGGTTATGATGCTTATGATCTGGTGCTTGAGTATCTGCTCTCACAGGGGCACACAGATACCATAGAAGAAGCACATTATGTAATGATGGAGATGGATGAAGAAACCATTGGAAGCATTATTGGACAGTATATTATCGAGTAACAGATTTCTTAACTAATACGGTTCCTTCCACAACTCTTGTTGTGGTTCCGGTTGGACTGTTGAGTAATATATCATAAAAATACTTTCCTGGTTTGATTGTGGCACTTACGGTTGCCGCAATTGAAACAATAACTCTACCTGTAGTTCTATTATTTTCAAATCCAACAACAAAATCTACAGTTTTAGATGAGGACTCATATCTTTTCAGTTGAGCACATCCAGAATATCCTGTCAAGTTCAAAGGTAAATCTGTTAAATCATCCTCAAGTACAAAAGTTTGCTCGAAATCTGTCCCAGTATAAATGACTAAATTTGCAGTATATGTAATTGCCATTGTTTTTAGAAATATTTATTAGAAGCACCCTGTGGAGATACCGACTCTCACCAAAACTGTACCTTCGAACGCAACAGATTTTTTAAAATTTTGGTCTGTAAGCATCAGATCATAAACATATCTTCCTGGTTTTAGAGTTGAAGAAATGGTGCTTGCCATTGATATTTTAATTTTTCCATTAGATCTATCTGTAAATGAAACTCCAAATCCAATATGAGAAGAACTCTCTGGATTTTTTCTCATATGACATGTCCCTATAAATCCTGTTAAATTTATTGGATCTCCTGTGGATTGTGATAGTTCAAAATTCTCACTAAAATCCGCACTAGTATTGATAACAAGATTTCTTACATATACTGACATTTAAGGAATAAGACTTTATGAAGTTATTTATCAAGACCCCTTGACAAGACTTCAAAATCTCTATAGAATAGGTTTGTTGCTTTTGAAGATAAGTTATATCAATAATACTCAGAGCTCTTAAGGACCAACCCGTAAATTCTTTCAGACTCACTCATATAAAAGGTTCCACCAATATTTGTATTGTAATAATCATTACTGAATAAAACATTACGATGAAACTGTTCATAGGTTTCATAATAACTCATAGATTTCTTATGAGGACAAAGATATAATATTTCTCTTAAGAACTTATCTGGGCCTAATAACTTAACATCTTCTTTAAGTTCGTCACAAGACCCAAAATAATTTCTCCAATCACTTTCTTGAGTTTTTCTTCTACCAGTCTTTCTGTCCTTTTGTCTTGTCCAGAAATGTTTTTTACCGATATATTTTTTATTGTTTGTTAAATTTGTGATGATATACACAAATCCTTCCATCTTATTTGGAACTTGAATAAAATCCTCTCCGTTATATTTCCAGGACATTTTTAAATTCTATATAAAATATATAGATCCACAACCAAATTTTAAAACCTGCTATAATGGAAGAGAACAAAATTCACTCTATGACGACTCTAGAACAAACCTTAAGAACCTCTCACGACTGGGCAGTAAATCGTATAAATATTTTGAATAAAAATTTGAATAATGCAGATGCAGAGGCAATTCGTTCAGAGTTTAATGAATGGATGGACCCAAATATTGAAGATCATGATGTTTTTTCACTAGAATACATAGGAGACGAAGATGAAAATTGATTTACATAACTTCTTTAAGTATTACGATGAGAAGAATCCAAAACACGTTGCTGCTATTGAGCAACTCGAAAAGGATCTAAACGATTCAGTATTACTAAATGATGATTCAAACTGGGTTCGTATTTATAGAACCAAAATTGAAAAACCTAAATCTGATATTCGTTTAGAAGTTCCTTATTATCCACAGACAGATAACTATACAAATGCAGAACGCACTTGTAATTCCTCTGCTTGTGCGATGTGTCTTGAGTATTTCAAACCCGGAACTCTTAAAGGAGCACAAGGAGATGATGCCTATATTCAAAAAGTATTTGCCATCGGCGATACAACTGATCATTCTGTGCAGACACAAGTTCTCGCAAATTATGGAATTCAGTCAAATTTTAGTTATAATCTTTCTTTTGTTGATCTTGATAAAAGTCTTAGTGCT
>Ga0247839_1004816_pt1 | contig 16929 bp, 16 predicted proteins | sample LaCruzMarch2015__6_FD_192405 | JGI IMG/M metagenome (GOLD analysis project Ga0247839, IMG submission 192405) | Freshwater microbial communities from meromictic Lake La Cruz, Castile-La Mancha, Spain - LaCruzMarch2015_16m | ecosystem: Environmental > Aquatic > Freshwater > Lake | place: Spain... | reverse complement strand
TCTTTAGCATCTACAACAAACCACTCGTGATTTACTTCATGAGCTTTTGCTGAAAAAGTTTTCATATATTATTTCCTAAATTTTTTGATTTTATTACAAATACCTGAAAGTTTAATTTCAGAGCCTTTTCGACATATAATATTTGCAACAGGTAAGTGGTATGGCATAATTGTAACACAGCTTGGAGATTAATTTCAACTATATTTCCTCAGGTTAAATTATTCAGTTTCGACCTCAGCATTAAACTCTACAATGCCATTAGCTATTATGATAAAATCCAAGAATTATTAAGAATAAACCCGTGGAAAAACAAACAAAATGCCAATAGCAAATCAACAAGCAAAACACACATCACATAACAGAGCATCGATTTTAATTATATTGGCCATTACATTAGGCTTAGGTTATGCAATTAAAACAGCTTATAATGCCTTTCTAATCCGCAGCAAAGTTGCTGAAGCTTTTTTACTGGTCCACCCGATTCAAAACACCTTGAATGAATTTGCCGTTAAAAATGCTGGTTATCCACTAAATGTGAAATTAGAAAACACTTCGTTTGGCTTACCACAGCCATTTGAAATTCAAGGAACTTACATTAGTAGCGTGGTTGCTCATAAAGAATTAGACACTAGCCAAGTAACTGTTTTCGCCTACATTAACACTCAGATTATCCCAGATCTAGAAGATGGTCGAGATATTTTGTTAAACAGTCCCTACATCAAATTCCTTGGAAAATTTGATGGTAAATCCACGCAATGGACATGTAGCTCTAATTTAGCTAAACGCTATTTACCCCATGATTGTGTGGGTAGTTAACCGTTAAAAATACATTAGAATAATCTAATCAGGCTTGAGATCTGCATTTTAGCTCAAGTTTGACTGCAATAAATATTTTATTCTAATTCAAACGCTATTATGCCGATTAAATCTTAATATTATTTACTACCAAGCTCCAGTTGATTCAAAATAAATTCTGCATTATAGAGTTTCGCAGCTAAATTTGCCGATTTCACCTGCCAGATTAATTTATTTTTACCATCGTACTTACAGGTTTTGAGCTGCTGCATCAACAACACAATTTGCAATGGTTCAACGGGTGGTTTATCAATAAACAGCAGATTAAGCGTGGCATTACTCACATCCAACTTTTGAATACCAAATTTACATGCCTTAATTCGCAACTGGTGCAATGCAATTAGTGTCCGCACTGCCTCAGGTGGCAAACCATAATTATCAATGATGTCTTGATAAACTAAGTCTAACTGCTCGGTATTTTCAGCCTTAGCCAAGCGCTTATAATAAATCAAACGCTCATGAATATTTGGGCAATACTCAATCGGTAAAATCGCCGTGACATTTAGATTTACATCACAATAAGTTTCGCTAGCTGCAAACATATCGCCGATTTTTTCACCAGCTTTGAGCTTTTTAATGGCTTTTTTAAGCATTTCACTATATAACGTCAAACCAACTTCTTTGATATTACCCGCTTGATTATCACCCAGAATCTCACCAGCACCGCGAATTTCCAAATCATGAATTGCAAGATTAAACCCAGCGCCCAATTCACTGGTTGCCATAATTGCATCTAGGCGTTTTTCAGCATCTTTGGTGGTTCGTTCTGGAACTAACAAGTAACAGTAAGCTTGATGATGCGAGCGCCCGACGCGACCACGTAATTGATGGAGTTGTGCCAGACCAAATTTATCCGCCCGATAAATTAAAATCGTATTCGCATTTGGAATATCAATTCCAGTTTCGATAATCGTTGAACACAGTAATAAATTATAGCGTTGATGCACAAAGTCTTTGATCGTTTGCTCTAGCTCGTGTTCAGGCATTTGACCATGCGCAATCGCAATCCGTAATTCTGGAATCAACTCGCTCAGGCGATTATACATATGCTCAATTGACGCCACATCGTTATACAGGAAAAACACCTGTCCACCACGGCGAATTTCACGCAAAATGGCTTCTTGAATAATCGCATTATCATCAGCAACAATCAAGGTATTTACAGCCAAACGTCGCGATGGTGCTGTGGCGATAATCGAGAAGTCACGCAAACCATCCAATGCCATTGATAAAGTCCGTGGAATCGGGGTCGCCGTCATGGTTAAGACATCAACATTCTGGCGCATTTTTTTAAGCTTCTCTTTTTGTTTGACCCCAAAACGATGTTCTTCATCAATAATAACTAAACCCAACTTAGCAAATTTAATATCATCCTGAATTAAACGATGGGTGCCAACAATAATATCAACCTTACCCTCACTCAGTAACATTAAAGTTTGGTTAATTTCTTTCTTGGAACGAAACCGTGAAACTTCGGCAATATTTAACGCAAATCCCGCAAAACGATTAACTAAATTTTGGTACAGTTGCTCGGTAAGTAAGGTAGTCGGCGCTAAAATAGCCACTTGATAACCGTTCATGGCGACAACAAATGCAGCGCGCATCGCAACTTCGGTTTTACCAAAACCGACATCTCCACAGACTAAGCGATCCATTGGCTTAAGACTGTTTAAATCGCTAATTAACGCATCAAAACTATTTTGCTGATCCGTCGTTGGCTCATAACCAAAACTTTGCGCAAACTCAGAATATTCAGCGGGCAATGGAATTGAATTTCCTTGTTGAATCTCACGCTGGGCATACAATTCCAATAACTCGGCGGCAATATCGTTAACCCTTTGTTCAGCTTTGGCTTTAATCTTATCCCATTGCTTAGTACCAAGGTTAGTTAGCTCAATATTGGCACCCTCTAAATGTGAATAACGACTAATTAAGTGTAAATTTTGCACGGGAATATATAACTTTGAATTATTTTGATATTCTAATTCAATCATCTCATATTCCATTTCACCAATGGTTTGCAAACTTAAACCAATATAGCGTCCAATTCCATGATTAATATGCACCACAAAATCACCGACTTTAATTTCAGCCAGATCACGAACCATGAAATCATTATCAACCTGAGTTGCCGATTGACCTTTACGTTTACGCCGCTGGGTAATTTTTCCACGCGGATATAAATCTGCCTCGGTAATAAATAAATATTTAGCATACGCAAAGCCTTGATAAAGCTCAGCATGTAGCAAAACGATTTTATCTAAATTAATTTGACTCAAATCGCTAATTTGACTAGATTTTAATTGTTGCAAGAGCAAGGTTTGGCGCAAGATTTCCAAGCGCCCTAAGCTATCAACACACAGGATAATTTTAAATTGCTTGCTCAAGGCGAGTAATTTAGCAAACGGCTGCGGCGCAGTATGCATAACCGCAACATCAGGTAATTGACTAAATTGTGGATAGAATTCACCAGTTTGCGCAATTTCCCAGCATTGATGTGCCTTAAGTTTGGCAAAAACCTCATCTGTGCTTAAAAATAGCTCACTTGGGCGCAAACACGGAAATTGATAATTATAATAATCGTAACGTTTAGTAATCTCTTGCCAATTAAGATTTAATTGTCCCAATAATTCATTACCATACGCCACTTGCCAAGTATCATCAAGATAATCAAATAAGGTTGCACATTTAGCAAAAAAAAGCGGCAAGTAAAATTCAACCCCAGCGGGTAAAATATTGTTTTTTAAATCTTTGGCTAAATTAGAACCCTGCTCTTTGGGAAACATCGCACAAAACTGCGCCGCCATCTGACGCACACTTTGCGGATCATGCGGATACTCACGCGATGGTAAAATCTCAACTGAGTCTAATGGATTAATAATTAATTGGGTTTTACTATCAAAAACATGAATCGTTTCAACTTCATCATCAAATAAGTCAATCCGAATCGCTTGCTTTGAACCCATTGGCAGAATATCTATAATTGACCCGCGAATCGCAAATTCACCCGCTTCATAAACTTGTTGGACGCATTGATAACCTGAGGCGGATAATTGAATCCGCAGTTGCTCGCTATCCAATTTATCGCCAAGTTTAACTAATAACACCCGCGGGGTAAAATATTCTTGTGGAGGCAGCAACATTTGTAAGGTCGTAGCTTGCACCAGGAGTAAATCAATTTGTTTATGCTGGACTTGCCACAAGGTTCGCAAGCGCTCGGCAATTAGCTCGTTATACGGCGATTGACGCTCATATGGTAACACTTCATAATCCGGGAAAATCGCAATGCGTAATTCTGGTGCAAAAACACTAATTTCACTTGCCAAGCGCTGCAATTGATAACCATCATTAACGATAAAAAGAAATGGTTGTGCCTGCTTTTTAACTAATTCGGCAACAAATAAAGCATCGCCACCAAGCGGCAGTTTAGCTAGGTGATTTTTTTGCGGATGAATTTTGGTTGGTAATTTTACATTTAACATAATTAAAGCACCAAAGAACTATCGGATTGACTACCATCAAAGTGATTGGTTTTGTAATGAATTTCTAAATGTTGGGCGTTTAAACGCATATTCAAATAGGCAATACTCGGTAAAATAATCAAAAAGACTACCGCCAACGCTGCGAACCATTCAACTACAGCCACGCGCTTAGCACGTAACTTATCATCAATTAAAATCAAACTATGCGGGTTGCTTTCCAGCTCGCGAATAAATTCCGCCAGCGAGGCTGCCAAATTCATATTATATTTACGCAGTTGAAACGGTAATAAAAACAAATCCAGCAGCGCCAATAGCGCTGGAATCATCGTCCAGCAAAACAACAGATATAACCAAGCACTGCGTTTGTGTAAATAAAATTTATGAATGCCAAAGACACCAAAAAAAATTAGCCACAGATAGGCCACCCCAAGATTTTTACGGTTCTGGCGATAGAAAAAATTAAACTGCACCCGCTGGGCTTCATTTAACTGTTGTAAAATTTGTTCGATAAACGATAACTTCAATTGTCTCATTAATTAATTCACTTAAAATAGATTTACCCTCCATTCTAACATATTGAATAATCCGTTCACACTCGGCAATTGTTTAAGACAGAGCTTTAATTTATGCTAAAATGCAAAAATCGACACTTATTAATACATAAAGTGGCATAATTTCGGAAGTACAAACCTAAATTCGCCACTAGTCTAATCAATATAATTTCAATTTAATTCAGATAACTACACCATACTAGCTAAGGGATTTATTATGTCATGGTTTTGGTTCGCACTCGCTGCAGCGGTCTTATGGGGACTTGGTTATACCATTAATCAAGTAACGCTCAAACATTTTACAGCGGTAGAATTAATCTTTTTTGAGTCACTGATTGTATTTATTATCTTTGCAGTATATTTCCTCTGGAAAGGAAGTTTTGGCACCTTCATCGCAAAATTGGCCAATCCACAGCACCTCGGCTTAATTATCGCTAGCAGCCTAATTTACATTGTTGCTAGTGTATTTATTTTTAAAAGTATCAGTTCCAGCAACGCTGCATTGGCTGCAATTATTGAATCCTGTTACCCTATTTTCACCGTGTTATTTGCCTTTATTCTGTTTGGCGAAATTCAACTAAATCTGCTCTCGGCACTGGGTTTCATGCTTATTTTGACGGGAATAATTATCGTCAAAATCTATGGACATTAACCAAGAAGATTAATTATGCAAGTACCCGCCTTTAAATCAGTTTTTCAACACTATCTCGATAATCATAGCCAAATTAATTTGATTGCGCTGCAAACTGGATTAGTTGGCGGTGGCTTAGCGATCATTTACGCTGTATTTAATCCAGCCAATGAAATAATTGTAATTATCACCGGACTCTTACTCAATGCAATGATGCTCGCAATTACCTACCGTAGTCACAATTCAATCCAACGTTTGCGCTACGGTCTAATTTGTGCACTGTGCTCAGGGTTAGCTTTTGGCTTAGGGAGCTTGACTGGTAATAGCTTAATTTTAAGTAGCTTAGCCATTTTACTCTTACTGCCACTAGTTGGTTTAGCCAATGGTAGTCATGGATTAATTGCAGGATTATTTTTCTATATTTTTGATGGCTATATTTTAGGCACAGGAGTACATGCCACGCTCAAAACGGCACCAGTTTACGCCCTCTGTTATTTTATTGGCGGTGGTATAATTGTTTTGGGTGGCATGATTCGCGTTTTAGTACGGCAAAAAATGTTAAATTTGAACGAGAATATCCCATTTATTCAAAACCAAAATTGGTTTTTGCTTGACCGTAAGAATTTGCTGTTCAGCTGTGGCTTATTAATCAGTGTCTTAATTTGTAATTACATTGCGGTTTATTACCAATTAGATCATGGCTACTGGCTGCCAATGACGGCCTTTTTATTAATTAAAAACGATCATCAACTAACCATACAACGTTCATTGCAACGCATCGTTGGCACACTTATTGGCGGTAGTCTTGCGTTTGGGTTTTGTTGGTTAATTCATGACAAGCTAATTTTGGCACTAATCATTGCACCAATGCTTTATTTATCAATAGTCTCAATTAGCCGTCACTATGGTTCATTTACTTTATTTCTGACGGTATCAATCTCGTTGCTAATTGGTTTGCAAAACACCCAATCAATTCTCGAAGTTAAATATCGCGTGCTCTATACTTTGATTGCAGTGGTAATTGTAATGATTTGTTTGCATGTCATACAACCGCTAGCGAATCAAATTTTACATAACAGTAAAGCGGTACAAACCGACTAGAGCACAAGCAAATCATCAAGCCAAAACTTGTTTCGCCGTTGCCACTGCCGCCGCAACACAATCATTGATACCAACTCCAGTATAAGCATTACCAGTAATAAATAAACCTCGATGTTGACTGGCTTGCGCCATAATTTTTGCCACCAAATCTTTGTGTCCAAGACCGTAAGCAGGGATTGCTTGAACATGACGATAAATTTGAACCAATTCTGGCGAGGCTTTAATCCCCAGCGTTGTGGTTAAACTTTTTTGCACTAATTGCTGAATTTGCTGATCATCTAAATTCATCACTTGCGGATGACTAGCTCCACCAAGCATACTCCGTAATAAAATTTTACCCTCTGGCGCGCGTGCCGCAAAAATACTTGAATCCCATAAAGTTCCCAGCAACGCTTCATCTTCACCACGAGCAAATAAATAGCCAAAGCCATTTAAATCCGCCTCAATTTGCGTTTGCGCATAACCAAGACACACAACGAGCAAAGGAGCATATTTAATCTGTTGCAACGAATTAGCTAAATCAGCGTCTAAATCCTGCAACATCTCAGCGCTAGCAAAAGCAGGCGTCGCACAGACAATTTTGTCCGCAGCATAAACTTCATTGCCTGCCGTGACTTGCCATTGTCCATTTTGTAACTGTGAAATATGACTAACCACTGCGGTTTGAATTAAATTCGCACGTCCAATTGCGTCACTCAAGGCACTGATTAATTCTTGAATCCCACCGCTAAATGAGGTCAAGACGCCACCAGGTCCAGCTGGACTGGCTACAACTTTGCCCGCTTTTTTATCGCGGTGATGTTGACGAGTTAAGCGCAGCATTGCTTTTAACAGACCACCATATTCCTGTTCTAATTGATAAATCCGCGGAAAACAGGCTTGCAACGACATTTGTTCAGGATCACCGGCAAAAATCCCACCTGCCATTGGCGCAATTAATTTATTTAACGCTTCAGCCCCCAAACGCCGACGGGTAAAATCTGCCAAAGTTTCATCGCTAGAAACATGACGTTGTGGCACAAAAAACTCTGCCGCAATGCGCAATTTACCTTTAAATGAAATTAGGCTATTAGTCAAAAATTCGATTTGATTATGCGGTAACTTATGCAGTTTACCCTGAGAAAAAACAAAACGCTTGCGCGCATTATCGTTGCTGGGTAATAATTGCTCGGTAATACCTAGGCTTTGACATAATTCCAACGTTTGCGGCTTATTAGTCAAAAAACCATTTGGCCCCCATTCGCATAAATAGCCGTTCTCATGACGACTCCAGGCTTTACCACCAAAACGCGCTTCTTTTTCAAGCACTTTAACATTCACCGCTAGATTTTGCACTTGAGCTTGCTGTTGAATTTGATAGGCGGTTGCCAAACCCGACAAACCACCACCGATTACTATAATTTGTTGCATAATGTTCTCTCTTACTTACTTTCAATTATTTAGATTCAGAGGCTGAATTAGATTTAATTACAGCCTTTGCAGGAGTTGACTCGGATTCACTCAGCGCTTTTTTTGCGGCTTTATCAATCGTTAGCGCGGTACAAACACCTTTTGCTACGGTGGCACATGCCACGGCTTTTGCGGCTGGATGCTCAGTTAAAACACTGCTTGCGCTTAGGTGCGCTTGCTCAGATGAACCACGATTAAGTAAATGCTCACGCGATTCACCCGCAAAAAGTGCATTGGGCAAAATATTAAACCCGAGCAGTCCATAGAGCAAGGTAATTTGTTTGGTTTTTGTGGTTGATGGCACCTAAATCATTTCCCATCCAATTAAAATTTAACAGCCAATAGGTTAATTGTTGCGTAATGTACACTACATTTCGGCAAGACTACCATCTTTCTTGGAGTAGCTAAACGGATGACAACCGAGCGCGCAATACTTGGCTTTGAGTTCTGGATTAGCCTTGGTAAATAGTTCACCAGCGGCAATTAATGCCACAAAATTGCCATAACCACCAAACATGGCTTTAGCCCGTAATTTGCCTAAAAAAGCTAAAACATCGCCTAAAATATAATCTTTAAAGCTCGTATCGCGCGCCATATCTCACTCCAATCGCAACGAATAATTAATTCCGATTAGTTAATTTGCCTAATAATGGATTGGCACTATTTTGTTGCGCCACAAAACGCGCTTCATCACTCACGCGAACCACATAAAAGACATCATTCAAGGCACCAATTACATCCGCCATGTCGAGCTCTTCAATTGCGTCATTAATCAATTCATCAACGTCACCCTCACCGTCTTCGCTTTCCCACATGGTTTTTAGGTCGGCGTGTAGCTCAGCAAAATCAGCCGCAACTTCGGCAGACATAAAGCTTAAATCGACCTGTTGGCTCAATTTAAAAAATGCGATGCACAGCGTAAATAAACCAGGAAAGAAACGCTCTTCAAGAAGATTTTCATCGCTAGCATATTCGGTAATATCGCCACCAATGGCTAAATAACCAGTTAAATAACCATACAACCAAACTAATAAATTACGTTGTTGCTCAGGGCTAAAGGTTAATGGATCAAAGCCATTCGGTTTAGCGAAGTCAATTAGCGGACGAATTAATTTATTATTTTCAAAAATCGCATCGGCTAATTCGCTATAGACTTTGACTAATTTATCAACCAATTTAGTAAATTTTTCTTCATCGGCAATTTTGCTTTCATCCAAAATCAAATAAGTTGGGATTAGCAAATCTTCTTCGCTATCGCTGGGTGCCGATAAATACGCACCAAACCAGCCATGAATAAAATGTAGGTCATAGCCCGCGTATAAATACGCACTAAGTTCTTGATTTAATATACTAAGATTATTTAAAGGTTTTTTCAACATGTTAGTTCCAATCTGCTTAAATTAAGCTACTCATTCATTAATTTGTTTTATATTATCATAATTACGCGCTGGTTAATTGACGCTAGCTAACGAATCTGTCCACTACCACGCACGATCCATTTATAACTGGTTAGTTCTGGCAATGCCATTGGTCCGCGCGCATGCAGTTTTTGCGTACTAATGCCAATCTCAGCACCCATGCCAAATTCACCACCATCGGTAAATGCAGTTGAGGCGTTGACATAGACGACGGCCACATCAATTTGGTTAATAAACTCCTCAATTGTCGCCGCGTCATTGGCTAAAATTGCCTCACTGTGCCCTGAGCTATAATTTTGAATATGTTTAATTGCTTCAGTGACATTAGCAACTACTTTCAGTGCGAGTTTATAATCTAAAAACTCACAACCAAATGATTCAGCCGTGGCAAGCTGCAATAATTTCGACGGATAAACGCCAGCCAACACCGCATAACTCGCTGCATCAGCATAAATAAGCACCTGAGAATCTGCCAGTGGTGCAACTAATTGAGCGAGATCCGCCAAGCGCTCGGCATGTACCAATAAACAATCCAAAGCATTGCACACACTAACCCGCCGTGTTTTTGCATTCTGAATGATTTTAGCCGCGCTAACTACATCGCCACTCACATCAAAATAAGTATGCACAATTCCCGCCCCAGTTTCAATCACGGGAATTTTGGCATTCTCACGCACAAATTTAATTAACTCTTGACTACCGCGTGGAATGCAGACATCGACTAAACCCACTGCATTTAATAATTCATAGACTGCCGCGCGTTCGGGTGGCATGAGATAAACTAAATCTGGGTTTAAATCGTGCGCAATTAAGCTGGCATGAATTAGTTCAACTAGTTTTTGATTAGAATGCCACGCATCGCTACCACCTTTTAGCACCACCGCATTTCCTGCTTTAAAACACAGGCTAAACACATCGATCGTAACATTTGGACGAGCTTCATAAATTACCGCAACCACGCCCAAAGGAACGGCAGCTTTTTGTAAATTTAAACCATTGGCTAAATCGCGCTGTTCGAGGATGCGCCCAAGCGGCGAAGTTAAGCCCGCTACTTGGCGTAAATCTTGTGCCATACAGCGAATACGTTCGGCACTTAATTGTAGGCGATCATATTTAGGATCACTGAGGCTCATTTGAGCTAAATCGAGTTGATTTGCCGCCAAAATACTCGCTTCGCACGATTCCAAACGGCGCGCCAAGTCAAGTAATACCAATTGACGCAGCTCATCACTTAATCGGCTTAACTCGCGACTATTAGTTTTTAATTGTGTAAGTTGTTGGATTATTGGACTCATTGGGCTTGCCCCTCCATAAGTGCATCATATTCAAGGTGTAAATAATCATAGTGGATTAACTCGGGGTGATTTTTACCACCAATATATTCGCTCAATTTTTGTGAATTATAGCGCGCAACGCCCACGCCAATTTTAGTTCCAGATGGATTCAAAATTTCCAATAAATCGCCGCGTTTAAAATTACCTTTAAAAGCTTCCACACCAATTGGCAAAATACTGGTTGAACTTTCATTCTGCGCCAAAACCTTAACCAAGCCCCAATTGGCGGTAATTTGGGAATGCACTTCACCTTGGGTAAACGCTAAATATTTCTTGCGCGCGGCTTGTTTATGTTCGGGAATCACTTTAGTACCAATTTTATCTTCCGCTAAAACCAAGCGCCGAATTACATCTAATTCGTCAATGCTCGCAATATGCGTCATCACCCCAACACTCGCCATTTTACGCGCGGTATTTAATTTGCTACTCATACCACCGCGTCCAAATGAGGTTTTACCTGACAGCTCAGGTAATTCGTCACTCAAGCGCACTTCTTCAATTAATTTGGCACCAGCTTCAGCAGGATTTCTATCATAAACACCAGTGATGCTGGTTAAAAGCAACAATTTATCCGCCCCAACTTGTGCGGCAATAATTCCCGAGAGTTCATCATTATCGGTAAACATTAATTCATCGACCGCAACACTATCATTTTCATTAATGATAGTTAGGACATGGCTTTGCGATAAAGCTTTTTGTAATAAACGCAGTATGTTGGTATAACTCCGTTTGGTTTGAAAATCATATTTGGTCAATAATAACTGCGCAACTAAATAGCCGCGTTTCTCACAAATTTGACTATAGTGTGCCATAAGCTGCGGTTGCCCAAGGCTGGCTAATAACTGTTTATCGGCTACCGAATTGGCATATTCCCGCCCATTGATCCGTCGTGCAATGCCCCGCCCAAGAGCTACCGCACCCGAACTAACTAAAATAACCTGATGCCCCGCAATCTGCAATTCAATAATTTGATCAATAATATTCTCCATCACCGCGATCAATGGCTCACCATCTGCCGATAAAATTGCTTGACTGCCAACTTTAATTACTACTTTCACCTGCCACACCTCTAACAAACAAACCACAAAACTCAATTAAAAATATGTCGCAACTAACTAATCTCTATTCCAGAATTAATTGGACTAATGCCCTAAGCGCTCAACCTTAGACAGATAACCCATAATTTTACTACACTCACAACTTTAATAATGATGACAATCATGCTCTTCCCGCGTGCACCGAAAATTCATCCAATCAACTAATTAGATTGTAAAAAAGGACAGCTGTATAAAACTGTCCTCATCAAGCTCACTGATTAAACCGAATAGGTTCTCTAGCTAACTTTAAAATGGTACATCATCTGATTGCAACGATGGACCAGGTGCATTAAATGCTGATTGTGGCGCTTTAGCTGCTGGAGTATCATACGCAGGAGCGTCATCATAGCCGCCATGATCAGGTGCACCAGCTTCTTCACTGCGTTCTTTACTACCGATAAATTCAATATTGTTAGCACTTACCCGTAGCGTCGCAACAGGTTTACCTTCTTTATTAATATAGGCATTGGCACTTGGCGTACCTTCAACTAATAATTTAGTTCCTTTACGCACATAAGTTTGTACCACTTCAGCGGTTTTACCATTACAACTAATTTCCAACCAATCAGTTTTTTGATTATTTTTAGGACCAGTTGTCACAGCTAACGAAAAAGTTACAAAAGATTCACCACTTGGTGCATAACGCGATTCTGGATCACGACCAACATTACCGGTTACAAAGATTTTTTTCATTTTATTCCACCTTAAAAGAGTTAAGCTAACCAACTAAACATTCTGCAAATTCACTTAAACATCAATTTAATTGATATTTAAAAACGCCTATAAACATGCCATATTATAACTGAATATCTATTTATAATGACGGCATGATTGTAAATAATTATCTCAACAAACATCTCGCGCAGATGTTAATTGCGGGCAACGCCAAAAAAAAACATCAAGCCCGAACACTTCGACACCAAGTTAACTAAGCACCACATTCACAATTTCATCACATCAACCAAAACAATATTGAATAACTTGTTCTAAACTATCCACCGCGATCACCTCAACCCCAGGGATTTTATCTTTTGGCGCATTAGCTTTGGGCACAATAATTTTGGTAAAGCCCAATTTGGCCGCTTCCTTAATCCGATCTTGCCCTTTTTGAATAGTGCGAATCTCACCTGACAGACCAATTTCACCACACACTGCCAATTTTTCGGCAAGCGGACGGTTTTTAAACGATGAAATTATTGCCAGCACGGCCGCCAAATCCAAGGCAGGCTCGGCAACTTTTACCCCGCCAACGATATTCAAGAAAATATCTTGATCATAGAGCTGAATTCCCAAATGGCGCTGCATAATTGCAATCAATAACGATAAACGATAACCATCCATTCCCACCGCTAAACGTTTAGCGGGCATCAAGTGCGATTGATCCACCAGCGCTTGAATTTCAACCAAAATTGGGCGGGTTCCCTCTTCACTAATTAAAATACAACTTCCCGGAGTTTTGGCGCGATACGAGGATAAAAACAATGCCGACGGATTAGTAATTTCACGTAAGCCCTTATCGGTCATCGCAAAAATGCCTAATTCATTTACCGCACCAAAACGATTTTTGACCGAACGTAACATGCGAAAATTAGAATGCTGTTCACCCTCAAAATACAGCACCGTATCCACGATATGCTCCAACACTCGTGGTCCAGCAATTGCACCATCTTTGGTTACATGACCGACCAAAATCACCACAATTTGGCGATTTTTAGCCAAGCGGGTTAACACACTGGAGCATTCACGGACTTGCGCGACCGAACCTGGCGCCGATTGCAATAAATCCGAATACGCGGTTTGAATTGAATCAATTACCAGCACATCGGGTTTTTCCAGATCAACCTGCGGGATAATCGCTTCAATTCGAATCTCGGACATTAAGCGCAAATTAGGATGGCTTTGAATTTCGAGCCGTTTAGCGCGTAACGCAATTTGCTGTACCGATTCCTCACCAGTCACATAAAGAACTTTATTGTTAGGCGCAATTAAGGCTAAGGTTTGCAACAACAATGTTGATTTACCGATCCCAGGATCACCGCCTAATAAAATCACCGAACCTTGCGCAAATCCACCACCGAGAACTCGATCAAGTTCACCAATTCCAGTGACTTCACGGCTAACATCTTGTGCCGAAATTTGATCAAGGTTAACCACTTGCGATTGTTGATTTAAGGCATTAAAACGATTATTCACACCACCTTTTGGCGCGCTAACTTCAACCACCTCAATTAAGCTATTCCACGAGCCACAGCTATTGCATTTACCTTGCCATTTCGAATGTTTATCACCACATTCGCTACATTCATACACGCTTTTATCTTTTGCCATTCTGTTTCTTTATTAATTGCTTATAAATTAAATTCTGTGCGAGATCTGCATTTGCCGTAAAACATTCACCAAACTAAAATCATAGCAATGAGTTAGTCTCATAAATTTCGAGGGGTAATCCATCGGGATCTTTAAAAAAAGTAAAGCGTCGCCCAGTAAATTCATCAACCCGAATTGGCTCGCATTCAACGCCAGAACTCTCCAAATAACTGACCACTTCATCAACATCCTCAACGGCAAAAGCTAGATGGCGTAAACCACACGCTTCAGGTGTTGAGGGACGCGCTGGCGGATGTGGAAAAGAGAATAATTCAATTTGGCTATATTCATCAACGCGTAAATCTAGTTTATACGAAGCGCGCGCTTCACGATAAGCCTCATGAATAATTGGAAAGCCCAAAATTTGATTATAGAAATGCTTAGAACGTTGATAATCTGAAGCAATGATTGCAATGTGATGCAGATGTTTGAAGAATGATTTAGACATAAAGTTGTTGGTACTTAAATAAAATGTTTTCAAATTGAAGTTTATGATTCAAAGGATGGGCATGCCATTGGCTCAGAAAAACTAAATCTTCCTGTAAATTAAATAATTTGGCTAAATTTAAGCGTGGCATCAAATGTTGCAACGCGCTGGCTTGCTCTGCAAAATAAGTTAAATTTGCCGCTTGTTTCAATGCCATCAAATCGCCTAACCATTTTAATAAAAACTCGACTAAAACCTTCATGCCAAGCTTTTTAGGATCTAGATCTTTACTCAACGCAAAAATGTTCTCAATACTTGGTTTCAGCAAGCCGGCTTGAAATTGCTCTAATTGTTTATCGCTTAAGGGCACTTCAAAAAATGGCTCGCCATTAAAGTAGCGCAGCCAAAATTCAGCATTGGTTTTAATTGACACCAACTCCAACGCCTGCTGCCAGCTGGGTAAACTCAATTGATATTTAAAGCAACGGCTCTTAATGGTCGGTAAAACTTGATTCAAATTATCTGCTTGTAAAATAAAAATACAATTCGAGGGTGGCTCTTCCAAAATTTTGAGTAACGCATTGGCGCTATTTAAATTCAGTTCACTCATCCGCGGTAACACGATCACTTTATGAGTAGAAATATGTTGCGAGCGATTGGCAAAGGTAATTAAACCACGAATTTGTTCCACTTTAATTTGCGCAACTTTGCGTTCTTCATTTTCATCACCACACAATACAAAATAATCGGGATGATTATTTTCGCGCAATAAAATACACGCATTGCACACCCCACAAGCGTGCAGCTGCTTATTAGGTTGATTGCACAGCATAAATTGCACCAACTGTTGCACCAATTGATTTTGCCCAGAATTAATCCCTGCAGACACCAATAAGGCACTAAATTGACGTTTATTAAAGCTTTCCACCAACGCAGAATAATCGCTTTCTTGCCATGGATATAACATCCTTAGTTCACCCTCTTCGCCAAGAGTTCATCTAAATAGCTCGCCAATACCTCGCGGGTTTTATGAAGTGGTTGATTGGTCATGACAGTTTTTATCCGTTCAGGCTCCGCTGCTGCTAATTGATGATAAGTGTTTTGCACGCGCGTAAAAAACTCTTGCGACTCTAACTCAATACGGTCTAACTCACGTCCACGACTTAAGCGATCCATCGCCAAGCTCAGCGGAACATCAAACAAAAATGTTGCATCAGTGATCAGGGTTGGCTCAAGCAATGAATAAACTAATTTAATCTTATCCACGCCCAGTTGCCGTCCACCGCCCTGATACGCAATCGACGCATCGACAAAGCGATCGGCAATTACACATACACCAGCTTCCAAATTAGGCATAATTACCTGCCGAATTATTTCCTGTCGTGATGCAAAATAAAGTAACAACTCAGTATTATGATGCATATGTTCGCTAGTTAACAATAACTCACGAATTTTCTCACCAACGACCGTCCCACCAGGTTCACGAGTAACAATTACCTCGATGCCCTTATCATGTAAATATTGACGAATAAACTCGACATGCGTAGATTTACCTGCCCCATCAATTCCCTCAACCGAAATAAATAACCCACGCTGCATAGATATCTCCACCACTATAAAATAAATGTAACTAAACTTGACTCACCAATAAACACCATCTAAAAAAACCAATCACGGCTACTTAGTAGTTTTCTTTAAATATTTATTAACCGCTTCCGAATGTTCATTAAAACTACTTGAAAACTTAGTTTTACCTTTACCAATTGCCACAAAATAAAGTAAGTTCGATTCAACTCCAGGCTGAGCTGCAGCATCGAGCGCAACTTGGGATGGCATACAAATTGGAGTTGGCGGTAAACCACTATGTAAATAGGTATTGTAGGGCGTATCAATAGCAAAATCGGTACGAGTAATAGTTGGGCGATTACCCAGCCCATAAAATACCGCAGGGTCATCCTGCAAGCGCATTTTAATCCGTAACCGATTATTAAACACCGTTGAAATTTGGGTCATATCTGCGCTATCGTTAGTTTCTTTTTGAATTAAACTCGCCAAAATTAATAATTCATAGGAGTTTTTATACGCAATACGTTCATTTTTAGTTTGCCAAGTTTTGGCTAATTTAGCTTGCAATAATTTATAACCATTTTGCATAAACTCCAAATCACTTTGATTCGGCGCCACAAAATAAGTCGAAGGATAAATTAACCCCTCCAT
>Ga0247839_1004812_pt1 | contig 16937 bp, 14 predicted proteins | sample LaCruzMarch2015__6_FD_192405 | JGI IMG/M metagenome (GOLD analysis project Ga0247839, IMG submission 192405) | Freshwater microbial communities from meromictic Lake La Cruz, Castile-La Mancha, Spain - LaCruzMarch2015_16m | ecosystem: Environmental > Aquatic > Freshwater > Lake | place: Spain... | reverse complement strand
TATTGTTTGCACTACAAATTTAACAATTTCAATGCTACTATTTAATTGATTTACAGTTTTTTATAAACAAAAATATCAACATATTCTTATCCCGAACTCAGGTTAATATCTTGTTTATCAGCCAATGTGAATTAGCAACCCACATTTTGAAATAACACCTGCTCTTCCTTATTAGGAAGGGTGAGTTCCGTTGTTAATTTTTGAATTTTGTTTTAAAATCAACTACCGTCAGACGCTTTGCAGGCTTTTGCTTTGGCAGTGTCAGACGTTTCACTACCGCACTCACTAAGTGTCTCGAATGGCATTCAATATTATCACAGCGAAACCAACAAACAATTATCTTTAACTTTACTAGCTTTATGAGATGGTCAAATAAATTGTTAGTGTCGTTACACAAAAACACCAACAATTGCAAAAAAATAAATCCATCAAAAAAGGCAATACATGACTTGTCTCTACAATTTATCTGAACCAAGATTTTAAATAATTTGAAAACAAATGCTTGTTCCGTGGTGAGCCCTGGCCCGACCATAAACCGAGCCGTGCTTAAGGCCTTGCGGGTGGGTAGGTTTTTATGGTCTAGTCCTGCAAGGCAGGATTACTTTTTTGTGAATGAAAAAAGTAAGAAGAAAAAAAGAGAAATTTCTATATTTAAATAGTTTTTGATCAATCAGCAAATCCCAATCTTATAATGTGTCTTTAGCCCATTATATAAAAAAATACCTATAAATGAATAGCAATTATCCTGACAGATATCCGGATTAACTATCAGAATTTAAAATAAAATTTCAATTAACCATTTAACGTAAAAACGTTTATTTAAACGTCTCTACAATTACCCTTATATTTTGTAATATTTTTTTTACAATTTCCCCATTTCACCCATTCCAAAAACCCAGTTTTAAACAAATTCCAGTTCATTTAAACAAAATCCTTTTAGAAATTATTATTCTAAATGTCAATAATTTAAACAAAATTGTCTGTTACTAAAACATTATATCCTTCATTTTTTTTTGTTTTCTAATTCAAACATTCTATCATTGAGCAATAAATGTACTCAATTTTTATTTATAGATAATAAGTACATCATTCCTATTTTGTCACCCATAAAACTGTGACTCACCAAGCGAAGCTGTGTTTAAACATAAAGTATTATTGCCAATGTTTAGTATTTCCATCAAACATTGTTAATCGTAAATTGTCTGAATCAAAAATTTTAGGATTTTCAGGATTATAATAAAATCCAATTATATAGCTAGTGTAGGGTCGACAAAAATGCGGGCCAGCGTTGGCCTTTAGCGTGATAGCATCGGTCACTGAGCTTGTCGAAGTGTTGTCTTGATTTTTTGTTTCTTTTTCATCTAAGGAAAAAGAAAGAATAAAAAAAATCTCATATGTTTTGGAGAAAAACCAACAAAAAAAATCAACCTAATCATTATCCCGACAGATCGGAAAACCTATCAACCTTAAAAAACATGAATAAAATAGCAATCATTGGCCTTGGCTACGTAGGCTTACCGCTAGCAGTTGAATTCGGAAAAAAACAACATGCCGTTGGATTCGACATCAATCAATCACGTGTTGATGAATTAAACAATGGCCATGATAGAACCTTAGAAATTAGCGATGAAGATTTGAAACAAACACTTGCTAATAAAAGTGAAACTGCAAGTTTTAAATGCACCACCAACTTAGAAGATATAAAAGATTGCAATTATTATATTGTAACGGTACCTACCCCTACTGATAAAAACAACCGCCCAGATTTAACTCCTTTATACAAAGCAAGTGAAACTGTAGGTAAAGTATTGAAAAAAGGTGATATTGTTATTTATGAATCAACGGTATATCCTGGAGTTACTGAAGATGAATGTGTACCTGTTTTAGAAAAAGTATCCGGACTAAAATTCAATATCGATTTCTTTGCCGGTTATTCACCAGAAAGAATCAATCCTGGTGATAAAGAACATACAGTAACTAAAATTTTAAAAGTAACATCTGGTTCTACTCCTGAAATTGCTGAAAAAGTAGATCAATTATATAGAACAATCATTTTAGCAGGAACACATAAAGCCAGTTGCATAAAAGTGGCGGAAGCTGCTAAAGTAATTGAAAATTCACAACGTGATATCAATATTGCTTTTGTAAATGAACTTTCAAAAATTTTCAGCCTAATGGGTATCAATACCAACGATGTATTGGAAGCTGCAGGCACTAAATGGAATTTTTTAAAATTCAAACCAGGCTTAGTAGGCGGACATTGCATTGGAGTTGACCCATATTATTTAGCACAAAAAGCACAAGAAGTTGGTTATCACCCTGAAATCATTTTAGCAGGTCGCAGGTTAAACGACAGTATGGGCGCTTATGTGGCAAATGAAACCATTAAGTACATGATCAAAAAGGACATCAAAGTAAAAAATGCGAATGTTTTAATGCTTGGTTTTACTTTTAAAGAAAACTGTCCTGATGTGCGCAATACTAAAGTTATTGATATTATTAATGAATTGAATACTTATCAAGTTAACTTAACTGTTGTTGACCCTTGGGCAGCACCAGCAGAAGTTAAACATGAATACCATTTAACAACACAAAAAGAATTACCAATTAATACCAAATTTGATGCTGTTGTTTTAGCTGTTGGTCATTACGAATTCAAAGAAATTGATATACAAAGCTACTTAAACTCCAACCATGTAATCTTTGACGTAAAAGGATTGTTGGACAGAAGTATGGTAGACGGAAGCCTCTAGATGGTTTAGAAGGTTTAGTAAAATGGTTTAAAGGGTTTAGAAAGTTTAGAAGGTTTGAACCCTAAACAGCGAAGCACTAAACCCTTTAAACAGCTAACCACAAAACCCACTAAACCCACTAAACTCTAAACCTTCTAAACAGCTCAGCATGAAACAATATTCCTTCGAAAAGTTAAATGTTTGGCAAGAAGCTAGAGTTTTGGTTAAGTCGATTTATACAATTACTCGTACATTTCCTAAAGAAGAAATTTTCGGAATCACGAGCCAAATGAGAAGAGCAGCCATTTCCATTTGCTCTAATATTGCTGAAGAATCTGGCAGAACAACAAAACCTGATCAAGCAAATTTTTATAGAATAGCTTATAGTAGTTTGCTTGAATTACTTAATCAACTAATTATCTCAACTGATTTGACTTTTATATCAGATTCAGAATTAATTGAATTAAGAAAAAAAATTGACAGTATTGCATTCAAACTTGCAAGCTTAAGAAATAGTCTATAGGATGTATAGAATAAAAAAGTGTTTAGAAGTTTAGAAAGATTAACATTTAAACCTCCTAAACCCTAAACCTCCTAAACCCTAAACCTTCTAAACCTTAAACAATAAAAAAATGTTTAACCCCAAATTATACAACACTCCCTACCACACCACTGACCTCTCCAAATTCAAATTCTTGGTAACAGGAGGAGCTGGATTCATTGGTAGTAATATCGTTGAGTATTTAATCAAATACAATGCAGGTCATGTTCGTGTTTTAGACAATTTATCCAATGGATATTTCGAAAACATCAAAGAATTTATGGGCTTACCAAACTTTGAATTCATTTTAGGTGATATCCGTAATTTTGAAAATTGCAAAAAAGCAATCGAAGGAATGGATTTTGTGACTCACCAAGCTGCATTAGGCTCGGTACCACGTTCCATTTCCGACCCAATAACAAGTAATGAGGTAAATGTAAGTGGTTTTTTAAACATCCTTACCGCTGTGAAAAATGCACCCAATATCAAACGCATGGTTTACGCAGCTTCATCATCGACTTATGGCGATAGCCCAGCATTACCAAAAGTGGAAGGTAATGAAGGAAATCCACTTTCTCCTTATGCTGTTACCAAATTAGTGAATGAATTGTATGCCGATGTATACAGCAAAGTTTACGGATTACATACCATCGGCTTGCGTTATTTCAATGTATTTGGACCAAAACAAAACCCGAATAACCCTTACGCAGCAGTAATTCCTATTTTCTGCAAAGCATTCATTGAAGGTAAAACACCCACCATTAACGGTGACGGTTTAACCAGCCGTGACTTCACTTTTGTTGAAAACGCTGTTCAAGCCAATATTAGAGCGTTGCTTTTTGGAATTGATGAAAACGGTTTAGAGAGTTTAGGAGGTTTAGAGAGTTTAAAACTAAACAGCGAAGCGCTAAACCCTCTAAACAGCAAAGAACTAAACTCTCTAAACAGCGAAGCGCTAAACCCTCTAAACCCCTTAAAAAAGCACGAAGTATTCAACATGGCATGTGGTGACCAAGTTACCTTAAACGAAATGATAACCATGCTGAACAAATTAAGTGGACAACAAATAGCTCCCATTTATGGCCCAGAACGCAAAGGAGATGTAAAACACTCCAAAGCAAGTATCAATAAAATATCAACAATCTTAAATTATGAACCTCAATTCCGTTTCCAAAAAGGTTTGGAAATTGTATTCCAATGGTACAAAACACAAATGGTCAATTAAAACAATCCATGTGTGGAATTTCAGGCATTATAGGTAAAACTAAATTTATTGATCCAATCCAATTGGAGGCATTCACTAATATAGTGAAGCACCGTGGACCAGATGACGAAGGTTATGTTTTAATAAATTCAGACTCAAACACACTAAAAATTGCATTTGGTAATGATACTCCCATTGAAACAAGAAATGTAGATTTAATATACGCACCCAAGGAAAGCATCAATCAAATTTCAGGTAAATACAATATTGCATTTGCACATAGGCGTTTATCCATATTAGACTTGTCCCCACTTGGTCATTTGCCAATGTGTGACCAAAGCCAACAATATTGGATTACTTATAATGGTGAAGTTTATAATTTTGTTGAAATAAAGGCTGAACTCCATAACTTAGGATATGTTTTTATTTCGAACACTGACACTGAAGTAATATTAAATGCCTACATCCAATGGGGCCAAGCTTGTTTAGATAAATTCATGGGCATGTTTGCCATTGCCATTTATGATAAAATAAACAATGAAATATTTTTAGCAAGAGATCGATTTGGTATCAAACCACTTTATTATTATATCGATTCAAATCAAACATTTTACTTTGCTAGTGAAATAAAACAATTTACAACAACCAATAATTGGCAAGCTTATTTAAACAAGCAAAAAGCTTATGATTATTTGTTTTATAGTTTAACTGATCACAGCGAAGAAACCATGTTTCAAGATGTGTTTCAACTCCCAGCAGGTCATTATTTCAAAGGTAAAATTTCTGCATTTAACTTTTCGAAAAAAATACCTACTATCCAGTGGTACAGTATTCCAAGTATTAAAAGTAAACTCAATTTTAGTGAAGCGGCTGAAGAATTCCACCAGTTATTTAAAAATTCTGTTGCCATGCATTTACGTTCGGATGTGTCTGTTGGTTCTGCGTTAAGTGGAGGTTTAGATTCATCTGCAATAGTTTGTCAAATAAATGAATTATTGACGGCTCAAAATAAGGCCGATATTCAAAAAACTTTTTCATCAGTAGCAAAAGATGAACGTTTTAGCGAAAAAAAATGGATGGATGAAGTAATTAATTTTACCAAAGTTGATGCTCATTTCGTTTATCCAAGTGGTGCAAATTTATTTGAATTAACGCCTCATATTTTATGGCACATGGACGAGCCTTATAATTCGCAAAGTGCCTATTTAGGTTACCATGTTTTTAAAAATGCTGCTCAAAATGGTGTTAAAGTATTACTAAACGGACAAGGAGCTGACGAATATTTAAGTGGTTATACCGATTTTCGTTCATTGAGGTGGAAGAAATTATTTCAAAACCTTAAATGGAATGAATTAACCAGTGAACTCAAGGAAAACGGTTTTGTTAGTTTTTCAAGCAGAATGTTTCATTTTTCGAAAATTAGTTTGAGTTGTATTATTCCAAGTTATTTGAGTTCGAATTATTTTGCCAAGTTCAAAAAGGAATACAAGGAAATAGAACAATTAATAGACTTAAATAAGTTGGCCAATGGAATTGAACTCAAACATCCTTTAGCAAATTTAAAATTGGATAATGATGAAGTCCTTTCGATTTCAAATAAACAATTGTATTATACTTCTTTGCCCAAATATTTAAGGTGGGAGGATAGAAACTCAATGGCACATGCTGTTGAGGCACGCGTGCCATTTTTAGACCATCATCTTGTAGAATTTGCGCTATCCTTGCCACTTGACTATTTAGATGGAAAAATGGAAACTAAGAAACTTTTAATTCATGGATTAAAAAACTTGTTACCCCAAGCCATATTTAATAGGAAAGACAAAAAAGGATTTATAACCCCAGAGGAAATTTGGGTGAAAAATGAATATACTGCTGAAATTAGGGCACAATTGATTCAATCAATTAAAAATAGTCAAGGAATTATAAAACATGAGGCAATTAATTATTTTGACGAAGTTGTAGAAGGTAAAAAGACATTTACTTATACCTATTGGCGCCTAATTTTATTTGGAATGTGGCTGAATTTGTTTAACGCAAAAATTGCTTAGTATTTATATGATTAGTTATTCAAAAGTAGAATCTAATAGATTTAATATTAACGTTCATAGAGGTGTAATTGAAGACAATCCCATCAATGAAGTGTTAGAATATGCAAGAGCGTTTTCACCAGATTTAATTATTTTAAGACTATCAGCAACTAGTATAGAAAATCATTATCAACTTCAGCAAATTGAAAACTATCAGGTATTATTAACTGATGCCCTCGTTTATTATCAAACTGATTTTACTAAATTTGACTTAAAAGAGATTAAAAATAACTTAGAGTTCATATCAATTAATAAGGATAATAAAGTTGAATTACAAAATTTGGTGCCGATTATTTTTAAGGAATACAAAAACCATTATTTTGCAAATCCAATTCTAGAAAATAAACTAATATCAGAAGGATATATAGAATGGGCTCAAAATTATTGTTCAGATGAGCATGATGATAAAATTTCTTGGTTAATTTATAAAGAACAGGAACTGATAGGTTTTGCTACTTGCTCTTTTAGTACTTCTGAAAAAGTATGTGAGGGCGTTTTATATGGAGTCCATCCAAATTTTGCTGGTGGAGGGATTTATACTGATATAATTAGGTTTACTCAAAACTATTTTAAGAAATTGGGATTCGAGAAAATGATTGTTTCAACTCAACTGCAGAATTATGCTGTTCAAAAAGTTTGGCAAAGAGAGAATTTTTTAATTAATAAAGCATTTTACACATATCACCTAAATAAAATTGGAACTAAAAATACCCTTTAATAAACCTTATTTAACAGGTAAAGAAACTGACTATATTAACCAATCTGTTCTTTCAGGTAAGATTTCAGGTGATGGTATTTTTACTAAAAAATGCCACCAATGGTTTGAAAACAGCCTTCAAGTAAAAAAGGCCTTACTTACTACTTCTTGCACAGATGCACTAGAAATGGCGGCTATTTTGATTGATATTCAAGCTGGTGATGAAGTTATTATGCCTTCATATACATTTGTATCAACAGCCAATGCTTTTGTGTTAAGGGGTGCTAAAATTATTTTTGCAGATAGTCATTCGAATCATCCAGGAATGGATGAAAGTAAAATTGAATCTTTGATTACCTCTAAAACCAAAGCCATTGTCCCAGTTCATTATGCAGGAGTAGCTTGTAATATGGATGTAGTTATGGATTTGGCTAAAAAGTATAATCTATATGTAGTTGAAGATGCTGCACAAGCAATTGATAGTTATTATTTGGGGTCAGATGGAGTAAAAAAGCCATTGGGCTCGATTGGCCATTTAGCAGCTTTTTCATTTCATGAAACTAAAAATATTATGAGTGGAGAAGGGGGATTATTAGTCATTAATGATGAAAGATTTATCAATAGGGCAGAAATCATTCGCGAAAAGGGAACCAATCGTTCGGCATTTTTTAGAGGTGAGGTAGATAAATACAATTGGGTGGATATCGGATCATCCTTTCTGCCATCGGATATTATTGCCGCATTTTTATATGCTCAATTAGAAAATATTGAAAAAATTCAAAATAGGCGTAAATTACTTTGGGACATGTATTATTCCTTGTTAAGTCCCCTTGCATTAAAAGGAAATATTGGTTTGCCGGATATTCCATTTTATGCAAGTAATAATGGCCATATGTTTTATATAGATTGTAAGACTTTAGCAAATAGAACAAAAATAATCGATGCATTAAAAAGCAATGGAATTTTAGCAGTTTTTCATTACTTAAGTCTACATAAAAGTAGTTTCTATCATAATAAACATGATGGAAGAGAGCTAACCATTAGTGACTATTATACAGATACACTTTTAAGATTACCTTTATATTTTGAGTTATCAGAAAAAGAAGTAGCATTAATAGCTAACATTATTATTGAAATTTTTGAATAAAAATATTTTACATGTAATGCATGCTGATAAATTCACCTTACCATTAATAAAGTGGTTAATTGATGAATTTGGAAACATAACGAATCAGCATTTCTTGTTATTAGATGCTGAAAATATTGTTTTTCCCAACAAAGGTTCATATTATATAATAAAACATCCACTTAAAAAGCATTTTATTAATAATACTTTTCAAATTTTTAAATGCTTTTATAAAGCAGATCAAATAATTATGCATGGTAATCCATTGTTGTTTTATTTTTTCATATTTGGATTTTGGGTAAAAAAATTGGGCTGGATAATTTATGGTGGAGTAGATATGGAAAATGCAGATAAACCTGGACTTAATAATATAATAAATAAAAGAATAAGATGCCAAGTTTTAAAAAGGGTTTTATTTCATTATACCCATATCGAAGGTGATAGTAATTGGTGTAATTTAACTTACCATTCTAAGGCAAAATTTGTTTACTCACCAGTTTATTTAAGTAATATTCCTAATTTGAATAATTTTTTACCAGTTCAAAATATTAATAACAATGAACCCATTAATTTATTGGTTGGTAGTTCAAACGATTCAAGTAATAACCACATAGAAATTTTTGGATGGTTGCAAAAAATAAGGAATAATAACTTACATATTTACTGTCCTTTATCTTACGGAGGAAACGAACAATATAAAGAAAATGTAAAAAAAGCAGGTTACCAATTTTTTGGTGAACGGTTTAAACCATTGGAACATTTTATGAAATACGAAGAATATCAAACATTTTTACGTAAAATCCATTTAGCTATATTTAACCATAAGCGCCAAGAAGCAATGGGCGTAACTTTAAGTTTAATAGGAAACGGAAAAGTGGTTTATATGTGTCCAAATACAACCGCATTTGAATCATTGAAATCAAGAGGTTTTGTTATTTTTGATAATAGGCTTATTCAAAACAAAAATGAATTTTACAATTTAAAAAATACTGAACCTAATAAAGAAATATTGGAAAAATATTATAGTTTAACCGCTTTAAAAAACAGCTGGAATAATATATACTATAACCTATCATCCTAAGCAACACTGACACCCTGAGCTTGTCGAAGAGTCACCATGACATTGAATTTCGATGTCAACCTGAGCTTGAAGAAGGGTCACCATGAGGTTGAATTTTGTTGTCACCCTGAGCCATAGTGAGCTTGTCGAACTACGAATGGGTGATGGATACCAAATTAAAAATTTGAATACATATTATGTCTCTATTCTTAAATGTTCAGATGATTCATACTACGTTGGTGTCACAAACAATTTAGATACAAGAATCAGTCAACATGATTCAGGTATCGACAAAATTGCATATACCTATAATAAAGGACCTCTTCTGTTAGTATTTCATGAAACCTTCAATGATATAAACCAAGCCATTGCAAGAGAAAAACATTTGAAAGGATGGTCTAGAAAAAAGAAAGAAGTATTGATAAATAATAATATTGAGTTATTGAAAGAATTTTCAAAAAATAATCAATAAAAAATATCAATGTCGCCCTGAGTACTAAAGTCAACCTGAGCCTGCCGAAGGGTCGTGCATGGATTCGACAAGCTCACCATGACATTGAAAATTGTGTCACCCTGAGCCTGTCGAATGGGTGTATGGATTCGGCAAGCTCACCATGACATTGAATTTGTGTCAACCTGAGCCTGCCGAAGGGTCGTGTATGGATTCGACAAGCTCACCATGACATTGAAAATTGTACATTATTGAACTTGTTGAATAATAAAATTGTCACCCTGAGCCTCAATACACTGTCAACCTGAGCTTGTCGAAGGAAGTGTATGGATTCGACAAGCTCACCATGACGTTGAATTTTGTTGTCACCCTGAGCCTGTCGAATGGGTGTATGGATTCGACAAGCTCACCATGACATTGAATTTTGTGTCACCCTGAGCCAGTCATAGTGATCCTGTCGAACTACGAATGGATGAACTTAACAAAAAACTCCTACTTGTCACCCTGAGCTTGCCGAAGGGTAATTAACAAATCAATTGATACAAACAGCTTCACAACATAAACAAAAAACAATATCAAGCCTTAAATGGTCTGGTATCAACCAAGTGCTCAAACAAAGTATGAATATTGGTTTTGGTATTATGTTAGCCCGTTTATTATCACCTGCAGAGTTTGGATTAATAGGTATGGTTACTGTTATTACTGGATTTATGCAATTGTTTAATGATTTTGGATTTGGCTCGGCTCTTATTCATAAATTAGATGCAAACGAGCTGGATTACAGCAGTGTGTTTTGGTTTAACCTACTTACTGGTTTTGTATTTTGTAGTTTACTTATTATATCAAGTCCTTTGATTGCACTTTTTTATAAAAATTCTGATCTAAAAATAATAATAATAAGTGTTTCCTTTTTGTTTATTATTCAAGCATTTAGTTATGTTCAATATGTTATCTTAAAAAAAAACCTCAATTTCAAAGGAGTATTTATTGCAGAATTAATAGCCATTACAGCTTCAGGAAGTATTGCTATTTATATGGCTTACCACCATTATGGTGTTTATAGTTTAGTTGCACAAACACTATTAAACAGTGCTATTTTGGGTGTAGTTATTTGGGTTAACTCTACATGGACACCGAAATTTAAGTACTCCATGCAATCGATTAAGCAATTACTTAAATACAGCGTTCCTTTAATGGGTTCAAATGCTTTAGGATACTTATTAGGAAACGTAGATAAAATATTGATTGGAAAGTACTTAGGAACATTAAATTTGGGCATTTATACACGTGCTTATTCATTAATGATATTTCCTGTTGGGCAAATAAGTGGCGTTATTTCTCAAGTTCTGTTTCCTTCATTTGCTTTGATTCAACATGATAAAGAGAAAATTAAAAGTATTTATGTTAAAATGAACAAAACTATAAGTTTTGTAACTTTTCCATTAATGGTTATGGCCTTTATACTTGCAGAGCCTTTTATTTTGGTTGTATTGGGCCCACAATGGAAAGAAATGATACCAATTTTTAAAATTTTAACAATTGTGGGCGCACTACAATCTGTTGGTACATTGGTTGGTAATATTTTTATGGCATTAGGTGAAATGAAATTATATTTTAAGGTTAACCTCTTTTCAGGATTAGTTTTCATTTTAGCCTCTTTAATAGGCATTCAATTTGGGATAATTGGAGTATCAATTGCATTTTTAGTAGCCACAATTTTAATTTCAGTACCTCAAATGCATATTACTGGAAGATTAATAGATTTAAAACTAAAAGATTATTTCAATATGTTTAAAACATCAAGTTTACAATCTTTTTTTTTATTGATAATCTTTGTTTTGTTATCCCAATTAAATTTAAATATTCCGAACAAAGGCCAGTTAATGTTATTTCCAATACTTGCCCTTTTTATTTATATGCTAAGTAATTTTCTTTGGAATAAGAAACTTATTTTCGAAATAGTTAATAACTTTAAGAAACAATAGAATTCCTACTAATGGATTTAAAAAGAGAACGATTTATAAATTGGATGATTACAGAAATATTTGAAGAGTATTTCAAAGAACAAACCAATAAATTCATTAAAGGGAGATTGATTGATATAGGTTGTGGAGTAAAGCCATATAAAAAAATGTTAAGTCATTTGGTTACTGAACATGTTGGAGTTGACCACGAAGGAACTACTCATAGTAAATCTGAAATTAATTTAATTGGCACAGCCTACGCTATTCCTGCTGAAAATGAAACTTTTGATAGTGCCATTTGCACCGCAGTTTTAGAACATTTAGAGGAACCGGAAGCTGCCATTAGGGAATGTTTTAGGGTACTCAAACTAGGAGGGTATGCAATTTATTCTATGCCATTTATTTGGCATGTTCATGAAGCGCCCAGAGATTTTTATAGATATACGAAGTATGGATTACAATACCTTTTTGAAAAAGCGGGATTTGAGATTGTGGAAATTAAACCATTATCAGGTTTTATAGTAACTTTTTTACAACTGCATATTTACTTAGTTAATGGTAAGTTTAACAAAGGAATTATACGTAAAATAAAAATATTAGATTCCTATATCTGGTTTTGTCATAAATTAGGGTTATTTTTAAACAAAAAAGACAAAAGTAATGATTGGACTTGGATGTATGTAGTTACAGCTAGAAAGAATTAAAACGTGCAAATTAACTCAGATATTTTAAAAATAAATAAATCAAAACCATTTCACGAAACTAAAAACTCGAGAAATATGGGTACGTTTATTACTTTTTTAATTTGGCCTTTTTTAGGGGTATTATTATCCTTTAAAAATTACAAATATTATTCTTCAAGAAATGCTATCTGGTTATTTATAATTTTTATAGGATTAACCTTTAAATGGTCATATTCAGATGATACTCAAAGGTATGTAGATGAATTAGTGTTTTATAGAAATCAAAATTGGAATCTTTTTGAGTTTTTCAACCATATTGTTTTTGATAAAAATGAAGGAAGAATTGATTTCATTCAACCACTTATTAATTTTGTAATAACAAAATTTACTTCTGATCCCCAGATTTTACTCGCTTCTTATGGTCTTGTTTTTGGTTTTTTTTATTCTCGGAATATTTGGTTTTTAATTGACCAAGTAGAATATAAAATAAAAACCGAAGCTTTGGCTTACTTACTTTTATTTTGTTTCTTAGTTATGCCTCAGTATGGAATAAATGGCGTAAGATATTGGACTGGTGTTCACATGTTAATGTTTGGATTAATTAACTACCTTTCACTAAACAATAAAATAAGAGGTTATGTTTTCGTTTTTGGTAGTATATTCATGCATGACGCTCATATTGTTTCTATATTTTTAGTATTAAGCTATTTTTTAATTGGCAAAAACAAAAAATCTCTTGATTTGTTTTTTTATTTATATCTCACTTCTTTTGTATTATCAAATGTAAGTCCTGAATTTGTTAAGTTAATTATTTCTGATTTGCCAATCAAACTTAAAGATAGAGAAGGTTATCTTAGTGAAGAATATATTGAGAGTGTTGCAGATAATGCAAATACTTTAAATTGGTATATTTTATATCAATATACAATGATGAAGGTATTGGTCGCAACTAGTGTTATTTGGTTATATTATTATAGAAAGTCTATTATTACAGATAATTTAATTATTAGAAATTATTATTCTGTTGGTATCATTTTTATAACTTTTACTAATTATGTAGGCCATCTTCCCTCAATGGGTAGGTACTCTTACTTAGGTTTTTTATCTTTAGCAATGGCGCTTTTTCTGATATTTCAAAACACACCATTTAAACGCAGGCCTGATTGGTACAAGATTTCAAGCTTAGGTATAATTATCATTTTGTGTGTTACTAAAATTTGGCAAGCGATGGTTAACTCAGGTATTGATACTTTACTCGCTAATCCTTTATCATTATGGTTTTTCAATACCACCGAAACTTTAATGGATTTAGTAAAAAAAATATCTTAATTTTATCTTATACAGATAAGTAAATAATTTGTAGAAAATGAATAATTTAATTTATAATTTAATAGGAAGAAATAAAAACTTGTTTTCAAACGATATTACTAGAAATGAAAAAGATCTAGAATGAATTATTTCATCTTCTACCTTTTTATTTATCGGTGGAGCAGGATCAATTGGACAAGCAGTTACGAAAGAAATATTTAAGCGCCACCCTAAAAAACTCCATGTAGTGGTTATCAGTGAAAATAACATGGTTGAATTAGTAAGAGATATTAAATGTTCTTTTGGCTATATTGATTGAGATTTTCAAACTTTTGCTTTAGATTTCGGGTCTACAGAATATGATGCCTAAATTTGATTATGCCATAAAATATTATTTTTAACAACAAAAAATACCACAGCCATGATTGCACGTTGAACGTTGTGATAACAGCTAAGAAAAGATAAAAATTTATAATCATGAATAAAATACCATACGGAAGACAAAACATAACAGAAACTGACATTCAAGCAGTAGTTGATGTTTTAAAATCAGATTTTTTAACACAAGGTCCTCATATCAAACAATTTGAAGACGCCTTTGCCGCATATATTGGTTGTAAATATGCTGTTGCTGTTTCAAATGGAACTGCAGCATTACACTTGTGTACCATGGCACTTGGTGTGGAAGAGGGAGATAAGGTTATAACCACTCCAATTACTTTTGCTGCGTCCGCTAATTGCGTTAAATATTGCGGTGGTGAAGTTGTTTTTTCGGATATAGATCCAGAAACCTACTTATTGGATATCCAAAAGGTAAGAACCTTATTAGAAAGTTCTCCTAAAGGTACTTACAAAGGAATTATTCCTGTAGATTTTGCAGGAAGAGCAAATAATTTAGAAGAGTTTAGAAAACTAGCTGATGAATACGGACTTTGGATAATAGAAGATTCATGTCATTCACCAGGAGGTTATTTTACAGATTCAAAAGGCATCAAACAAAATTGCGGAAATGGGCAATTTGCGGAGTTAGCTATTTTCTCTTTTCATCCTGTAAAACATATTGCAGCTGGTGAAGGTGGGATGATAACTACTAACGATATGAATTTATATAAAAAACTATTAAATATACGCTCTCATGGCATTCAACAAGACCCTGAAAAAAGACATTACCAACATGGAGTTTGGTACTATGAAATGCAGGAATTAGGATATAATTATAGGCTAACTGATTTTCAAGCGGCTTTAGGTATGAGCCAATTGAAACGAGCAGACGAAGGATTGCAAAGAAGAAAAGAAATAGCAGCAAATTATTTGAATGCATTTCAGGGAAAGTCTTTTATCCAAGGTCAATCAGGAGTTATTGAAGGTCATGCGTATCATTTATATGTAATTGAAATTGAAAATAGGATTGGTTTAATAAACTTTTTAAGGGAACACAATATTTTTGCACAAGTACATTATATACCAGTGCACTTAATGCCATATTACAGACAGTTTGGATGGAAAGATGGAGATATGCCTCATTCAGAAAATTATTATGCACATTGTTTAAGTTTACCTCTTTTTCCAACATTAACAAATGAGGAACAAAACTTTGTGATTGATAAAATAAATCAATTTTTCAATGCCTAATTTAGCAATTATACCAGCTAGAGGAGGTAGTAAAAGAATACCTAAAAAAAATATTAAGCAATTTTTAGGTAAGCCAATCATTGCTTATTCAATAGAGGCTGCCCTTACCTGTGGATTATTTGATACAGTAATGGTTTCAACTGATGATATTGAAATATCAGACATTTCAATAAAATATGGAGCTGATGTACCATTTATTCGTTCAGCAGAAACATCAAACGATTTTGCTACAACATTTGAGGTAATAAATGAGGTTGTTTCTAATTTTGAAGCCAATAATCAAAAATTCGAATATATTTGTTGTATTTATCCCTGCGCACCTTTCGTAACTGCAATTAAATTAATCAAAAGTTTTGATGTTTTAAAGAATAATCAATTTGATAGTGTTTTTCCTATAATGCCATTTAGTTTTCCTATTCAAAGAGCAATAAAGCATAAAAATAATAGGTTAAATTATTTTTTTCCTGAATTTAGTCTTTCACGTTCGCAAGATTTAGAAAAAAGTTATCATGATGCTGGCCAGTTTTATTGGTTAAAAACGGATGTTTGTTTATATAAAAAACAAATTTTAACCGAAAATTCTGGAGGTTTTATTATAGATGAGATTGAGGGTCAAGATATTGATAACGAGGCTGATTGGCATTTGGCAGAAATGAAGTATCGGTTTTTAAATGGCTAAAAAAGTTTTATTTAGGACAGATGGGAGTAGTGAAATTGGAATGGGCCATTTAGTTAGGTGTTTTTCAATTGCAAAAATGCTTTCAACTGATTTTGAAATTTCCTTTTATAGTCGAATTGTACCTAATAGTTTTATAAATGACCTAAAAAGGGCTGGTTTTAGATATTATTCATTAAACTCTGATGAGGAGCTATTAAGTATTATAAAAGAAGGTGACATTACTGTAATAGATAATTATCAATTGGGAATTGAATATCATCAAAAAATTAGAAAACGAAATGTTAAACTAGTTTGCATTGATGATATTCATGATAAGCAATTTGATGCTGATTTGATTATTAATCATAGCCCTTTTGTAAAACCTTCAGATTATAAGTCAAAAGCTTATACTAAATTTCTTTTAGGTATTGATTATGCATTGCTAAGACCTTCTTTCTTGACTGGAGCTCTACAAAATCGTAAGGTTGATAATTTAAATTCTGTTTTTATTTGTTTTGGTGGTGCGGACCCCAATAATTATACTTTTTCTGTCTTAAATGCCTGTGTTTCAAATAATATATTCAAAAGGATTAATGTGGTTACAGGGGTTACTTATTTGCATTCAAACTCATTAACAACAATTAGTGATAAAAGGTTAAATTTTTATAGCTCCCTAAATGAAAAAGAGATGTTTGATTTAATGTCTTCCTCTTCACTTGCAATTGTACCTGCTAGTGGAACACTATATGAAGTACTTGCAGCGGGTTGTTTAGTAATGTCTGGTTATTATGTTG
>Ga0247839_1004805_pt1 | contig 16947 bp, 18 predicted proteins | sample LaCruzMarch2015__6_FD_192405 | JGI IMG/M metagenome (GOLD analysis project Ga0247839, IMG submission 192405) | Freshwater microbial communities from meromictic Lake La Cruz, Castile-La Mancha, Spain - LaCruzMarch2015_16m | ecosystem: Environmental > Aquatic > Freshwater > Lake | place: Spain... | reverse complement strand
AGCACACCAAGACAGCGCGACGCCGGAGCGTGCCGCTTAACGCCATTGCGAAGGATGCTATCATGGCGCGCGCGAAGTATCGGGCGCAGCATTGCCCCAACAGTCCTTGGGTATTCTGTCATCCTGATGGGGCACGGATCGGGGACGTGAAACGAAGCTTTGCCTCGGCCTGCGAACGGGCCGAGATCGCAAATTTCCGTATCCACGACCTGCGCCACACATGTGCGGCCTGGCTGGTGTCGGCGGGGGTGCCTCTCGCTGAGGTGCGAGACCTGCTCGGTCATACCACGGTGCGCATGACCGAGCGGTACGCCCACTTGGCGCCGGAGAATGTCCGGGCCGCCGTCGCGTTACTGGAATACTGAGTCACGAAAGCGTCACGTTCGTTATGCAACAGTCTCGCAAAAACGCCGGTAACACTCTGAAAGTACTTGGTGGAGCAGAGGGGGATCGAACCCCTGACCTCCGCATTGCGAACGCGGCGCTCTCCCAGCTGAGCTACTGCCCCGAACATGGTGCCCCGAACATCGGTGGTCCGATCGGAGGGGCGGCTCCGGATGGTGAGTCTGTCTCCATCACGGAGCGCGAATTCTGCACTGTTGCGGGGTTCCGGGCAAGTCCCCCGCGGCTTTCCGTTACCTGGGCAGGATGAATTCGATGACCACCTTGCTGCCGAAGTAGGCGAGGATCAGGATCACAAAGCCGCTCAGGGTCCAGGTGATCGCGGTGCGTCCGCGCCAGCCGTAGCGGAAGCGCCCGAGCAGGAGTGCGCCGAAGACCACCCAGGCCAGGGTCGACAGCACGGTTTTGTGGACCAGGTGCTGGGCGAACATATTTTGCAGGAAGGCGAATCCGGACAGCAGGGCCAGCGTCAGCAGCACGAAGCCCGCGGCGATCATTTCGAACAGCAGGCTTTCCATGGTCTGCAGCGGCGGGAGCCCCCGCACGAAGCTGCTGGCGTGGCGGTTGCGTAAATGGTTGTCCTGGATCGCCAGCAGAATCGCCTGGACGGCGGCCAGGGTCAGCAGGCTGTAGGCGAGCATGGAGAGCAGGACATGGAGTTTCAGCGGCCAGCTTGCGGTCGCGCTCAGGAAGGCGACTTCGCCGAAGGCCGACTCGAGCACCAGGGTCACCGCTGCCACCGGGAGCAGGATCAGACCCAGGTTCTCGACCGGTTTGGTCAGGCTGGAGACCAGCAGCAGGGTGATCACGGTCCAGGAGGTGAGGGCCAGGGCGTTGAAGAAGGCCAGGTTCAGTCCGACCTGGCTGAAAATACTGTTCCACAAGAGCCAGGTGTGGAGAATCAGGCCGGCGAAGCCGAGCGACAGGGCCAGATCGCGGCTGGGCACCCAGGTTTCATTTGGGCGGAACAGGCGCAGGCCGATCACGCTGGTGGCAGCCAGATAGAAGAGGACGGCGGAGGCGGAGAGGAGTATGTGCGTCATGATGTGCGGATAATGGCATAAAGCGGCGGTCCGGAAAACGTTGCGGTGGCGCTATACTGCCAAAATTTGCGCGCGACGCCGTTGGCGCGGGGTGCGGATGCCGCTCGCCGGCGACCACCGTCAGGCATCATTGAGGTCAAGCATGTTCGAGAATCTCCAGGAGCGCTTCGGGCGCGTGTTGAATAACCTGCGCGGCCAGGGGCGTTTGACCGAAGACAACATCAAGGACACGATGCGCGAGGTGCGGATGGCTCTGTTGGAGGCGGATGTGGCCCTCCCGGTCGTGCGTCAGTTCGTCGATCAGGTGCGCGAGAAGGCCTTGGGCGAGGAGGTGATGCGCAGCCTGACGCCGGGTCAGGTGCTGATCAAGATCGTCAACGACGAACTGATCGCCCTGATGGGCGAGGCCAACGAGCGTCTGGATCTCACGGCGCAGCCGCCCGCGGTGGTGCTGATGGCGGGCCTGCAAGGCTCGGGCAAGACCACCAGCGTGGCCAAGCTCGCTCGCTGGCTGCAGGAGAAGCAGAAGAAGACCGTGCTGGTGGTGAGCTGCGACGTCTACCGTCCGGCCGCCATCGAGCAGTTGCGCACGGTGGCCGCCGAGGTCGGCGCCAGCTTCCTGCCGAGCAGTGGCGATCAGGACCCGGTGGCCATCGCCCGCGCCGGTCTGGATGCGGCGCGCAAACAGTTCAAGGATGTGCTGATCGTCGATACCGCCGGCCGGCTGCATGTGGACGCGGCCATGATGGACGAGATCAAGGCGATCCACGCCGCCATCAATCCGATCGAGACCCTGTTCGTGGTCGATGCCATGACCGGCCAGGATGCGGCCAACACCGCCAAGGCGTTCAACGAGGCGCTGCCGCTGACCGGTGTCATCCTCACCAAGACCGACGGTGACGCCCGCGGCGGCGCGGCCCTGTCCATCCGCCAGATCACCGGCAAGCCGATCAAGTTCCTGGGGACGGGCGAGAAGACTACCGCCCTGGAACCCTTCCATCCGGATCGGGTCGCCTCGCGTATTCTCGGCATGGGCGACGTGATCTCGCTGGTCGAGGAGATGCAGTCCAAGGTCGATCGCGAGCAGGCTGAACGGCTGGTCAAGAAGCTCAAGAAGGGCAAGGACTTCGATCTGGCCGACTTCAAGGAACAGTTGGAGCAGATGAGCAAGCTCGGGGGGATGGCGAGCCTGATGGACAAGCTGCCGGGGATGAACCAGGTTCCGGAGCACATGAAGAATCAGGTCAACGACAAGGAGATGGGTAAGTTGGTCGCGATCATCAACTCGATGACTCCGCAGGAGCGACAGTTTCCGGCAGTGATCAAGGGCTCGCGCCGCCGGCGCATTGCCCTGGGGTCCGGCACCCAGGTCCAGGACGTGAACAAGCTGCTCAAGCAGTTCATTCAGATGCAGAAGATGATGAAGAAAATGAAGGGTGGCGGTATGGCCAAGATGATGCGCGCGATCGGCGGGCGCATGCCGGGCGGTTTCCCCGGGGGGTTCCCGGGAGGCGGCATGCCGCCGGGTGGGTTCGGTCTCTAGGCGGGGCACGGCTCATGGGGTTTGTTTGCGCTTTCATCGCGATAGGTCGCTTGGTATGACCGTCGAGAATCACCCGGCGGGCTTGGCCGAGACGAGCGAGGATCTGTCCCGTGAAGGCATTGAGGACGAGGACACCGGCGCGGGTAGCGCGGCAGTCAAACCCTGGGACCCGAAGAAGATCCGGATCACCACCAAGAACTTCACACTGCGCGAGGTGGCCGACCAGATCAACGATAAGGATATCGACCTCGCACCCGACTTTCAGCGTGATTTTGTTTGGAAACAACGCCAGCGTACTCGCCTCGTCGAATCGATCCTCCTCGGCATTCCCTTGCCGGCGTTCTATTTCAACCAGGATCGAGACGGAACCTATCAGGTTGTGGACGGGGTTCAGCGGCTGTCGACCATCCGCCTGTTCATGTCGGATAGACACGTGCTCAAGGCGGACGATCTCGAGTACTTGCGTGATCTGCAAGATCTCAAGTATTCGGAAATGGAGCCGGCGATGATGCGCCGCTTTCGCTCCACCCAGATCGTGGTACACGTTATCGAGCCCCAGACCCCTGACGAAATCAAGTACGACATCTTCGGGCGTGTCAATACCCTCGGCAGCCCGCTCTCCGCGCAAGAGATCCGCCATGCGATGAGCAAGGTGCGGTCGCGGGAATTCCTGCATTCCCTTGTTCATCTCCAGTCGTTTGATGAAGCCACGCAGTGGAGTTTTTGGAAAAAGCCGTCCGATGCAACGAGCGAAAGGGTACGCGACAGCAAGCGTATGGCTGACCGTGAGCTCGCGCTCCGCTTCTGCGCTTTTAGCTCTTTTTCGGAGGATGACTACCGACACTATGAGAGCCTTGACGCCTTCCTGGTTGAGTTCACTCGCCGCATCGACGATCGCTCGGACCGCGGCGTTATGGTGAGTGACCAAGAGCTTGATACGCTGCATCGGAGCTTCGACCAAGCGATGCAGAATGCCGCGCAGGTCCTGGGCAACGCGGCATTCCGGCGCTGGCCGCCGGGCAGGGAGCAGCGCCGCGGCCCATTGAACCGCGCAGTATTCGAGTCGCAGGCTATTGCGTTGGCGAGCTACCCTCTGAGTCGGCTTCTCCCGAAGCAGCACAAGATCGTTGCCGCGTTCCGTGCGACGTTCAAGGATGAAGATTATACGCGTGCCGTCACCGTTGGAACGGGCGATCCGGCCAAAGTAAGCCTACGTCTGAACCGCACTCGCGAGATCCTCACGCAGGTCGTCGGATGATCCGCAGCATTTTCATCCAGGGTTTCAAGCGATTCGGAAAGCAGCGGTTCGAGATTTCACCTTTGACGGTGCTTACTGGACTCAACGGGACCGGCAAGACGTCCTTAATCCACGCACTCATTCTTGCCCGCGAGGCAATAGGTGACCCTTTCCGCCCAGGCGAAGCGTCATCGGTACGTCTGAATGGCCCGTTCGGCCTGGAACTCGGGACCGCGGAGGATGTCCACAACTGGGGTGCCGAGGGTGAGATCGTCTTTGACATCCGTCACGATGAGGAATTGCTCGCCACCTGGCGATTCGCCGTTCCAGCGAATACCAGCGAGGCGCTTTATCTCGATGTAATCAAGCGCCCGGACGGTGCAAATGTCCCTTACGATATGTACCAGAGGCCGCGGAATTTCACCTATCTTTGCGCCGAGCGACTTGGCCCTCGCAGCATATTGGGTGCTTCCGCGCTGCCCGCCGATGCGCTGGAGGTTGGCGTACGGGGCGAGTATTGCGCCCAAGTACTTGCCGCGTTGGGCGACCGGCCGATGGAATATGGGGAGCGGCTCCATCCGAATCGGTATCCGGCCGCCGCACCATTATTGAAGTACGAGTTGGAGCGCTGGCTCGGCGACATCGTTCGGCCGGTCGAAATCGATACCGAGTCGCACCCCGGAAATCTGGTGACTGCGCTGCGCTTCCGCGCGCCGGGGGGAGAATGGGTGCGCGCCCCCAACATGGGCTTCGGTGTCTCCTACGCACTCCCGGTCGTGCTTGCCGGCTTGGTGGCGTCGCCGGGCGGTCTGCTCTTGGTGGAGAACCCGGAGGCCCATCTACACCCCGCGGGACAATCGCGCATGGGTGTCTTTCTCGCCTGGCTGGCGGGTAAGGGCATTCAGGTGATCGTGGAGACGCATTCCGACCACGTCCTCAATGGTATACGCCGTGCGATCGGAGAGCATCACTATCTGCCTTGCGGTGAGGCAATTGTCCATTACTTCGACTCGGACGAGGAAGACGCCCCGCGGGTGATCCCTCTTCGATTCACTCCGACTGGGGGAGTTTCCGATTGGCCTGCCGGCTTCTTCGACCAGTATCAGATTGATGTTGCCGCACTCGGGCGCATCAGACGTCAAAGGTGAGACGCGAGTGGCCTTCGTTGTAGATGGCTCCGAGTGGTGCTTCGATGGAGTGTGGCGCGGGCTTGCAGATTTCGAGGGTGGTTACACGGCGGTGCGCCATGAGCTTCGCCGACATCTCGCGGTTTATGATGATCATGGGTCGTGGGCCTTCACTGCGTCGCCGCCGCTGGAGACCGAAGACGATCCCCGACGACCAAGTGAGGGTACTCCCGATCCGCGCCTCGTCGCGCGGCGCTTTGAGTTGCGTGCAGTGGAGGTTGCACCCGAGAAGTCGAACGTGATCCAGGATCGCGGCTGCCGGGGGGCGCGGGAGAGAGCGCTGCAGGGCAGAATCCTGTACTGTCATTGGCACGGGAAGATCGCGCCACACATCAATCGCATCCACATCCATCCGCCAGTTCCGGAGTCGGGCGGGAAGATCGTTGTTGCGATCTTCCATGCGCATCTGCCGCTTCCAGGGGATCGGTGAACCTTCGCAATCCGGATCAACGAAAATCAAGGATTTCTGCGCACTATGCACTATCGAGTCTTCTATCTCTTCGAGCGCTCCGGTGAGTCCGTGTCGTCCGCCAGTGCCATTGAGATGAGCGCACGTGACATCCGCGAGCAGTTGCTGCCGCGGCTTCAGTCCGAGGATGACTTCCTCGGTCTCATCGATCCACAGGACACCACGCTGCAAATCCTGTGTGAGCCCAAAGCGGCGCGGTACTGGGTCGAACTGCCGGTGGAGGCCGCCAAGGCCTCCTATGGCAAGCATATGGACCTGGATGAGCTTCAGGAGTTTGTGCGGCAACTGCCGGCGGTGTTCACCTCGCGGGCCATCCCGGGGCTGGTGTATCGGCCTTGGTAGGGCGCTTGCCGGCAAATCATGGTCTTGGTGACGGTTCCGGCCACGCGGCGCACCGCATCGCGGCGGGACGCCGCTCTCATGGGGTACATTCATCGTCCGGGGTGGCTGATGTTCCTTCCGTGGCTGTCAGCCGGACGAAAGCAGCGTAGACGCGATGTCGACTGGTTAGCGACCATGGCGCCCGCGCCACCCCGGCACATGAAAGTCCTCTCGACCGCTGTCGCGACTGCCGGCGTGCGAGGCTGAGTCGTCAGGGCTTCCAGCCCTGATCGTTCCAGTCCCGATGCCGTCAGGCCAGGATGGCCTGACGACGCACTTTCACGGTAAAGCCTCGACCTCCAGTCACCGTGCGGCCGAAATGATGATCGCGGCCGACGCGGGGGATCAAGGATGAAGCCTTGGACTCCTGCGGCTCAGGCGGCCGGGCGGCGACGGTAGGCGAGGCCGAGGAACAGCGCCCCGAACAGGATCATAGGTAACGAGAGGATCTGCCCCATGGTGAGCCAGTCGAAGGCGAGGTAGCCGAGGTGGGCGTCCGGGGTGCGGACGAACTCGACCAGGAAGCGGAACAACCCGTAGAGCAGCAGGAAGAGCCCGGAGACTGCCATCATCGGCCGCGGTCGGCTGGAGAAGATCCAGAGGATCAGGAACAGGACCAAGCCCTCCAGCGCGGCCTCGTAGAGCTGCGAGGCGTGCACCGCGGGGCTGAGGAGTGCGCTCGCCGGCTGATCCGCGCATTGGGCGGGAAACTGGATGCAGGGCAGTTGCACGCCCCAGGGGGCATCGGTGCGATGGCCCCAGAGTTCCCCGTTGATGAAGTTGCCGATGCGCCCGAACAGGAGCCCGGTCGGTACCAAGGGGGCGATGAAGTCCGCCGCCTGGAAGAAGTGCAGCCCGTGGCGGCGGGCAAACAGGGCCACCGCCAGGACGACCCCGAGCAGGCCGCCGTGGAAGGACATGCCGCCTTCCCAAACCTTGAGCAGATTCAGCGGATTTTCCAGGATCTGGTCGAACCCGTAGAAGACCATGTAGCCCAGTCGGCCGCCGGCGATGACACCGATGACACAGTAAAAGATCAGGTCGTCGACCATGTCCGCGTTCCAGCCCGAGCCGGGGCGCGACGCCCGCCATCGGCCCAGCCCCCAGGCGAAGGCGAAGCCGAGCAGATACATAAGCCCATACCAATGGACGCGCAACGGTCCGATGGCGATGGCGATGGGGTCGATGTCGGGGTAGGTCAGCATGGCGCGGGATGGTATCACGGACCGATGAAAACCTTGCAACCACTGTGCAGGATGCGGTTGACACCGGCGCGGACTACGCCCAGATTCACGCTTTGCCCATCGCTTGAGATCAGCACTGCCCCATGGACCGACTTCACCAGATCGCCGAGCGTTTCGCCGCCGCGGCCCCTGCCTGCGACTACTGGACCCTGCGTCTGGTAGACGAGGAATCCGAACACCTGGCCGTACGGCAGGGCGTGGTCGAACCCAGCGCCTTGGGCGCTTCATTGGGGGCCATGGTCACGCTGGTGGTCGGGGGCGGGGTTGGCTACGGTGCCACCAGCGACCTGAGCCCAGCGGGTCTGCGGGCCGCCGCGGATCAGGCCCTGGGATGGGCCGCGTGTCACGCCAGGCTCGGGCTCTTCGATGCCGCCCACTATCCGCGCAGCGCCCTGCGGGCCGATTACCGCGGCCCGGTCGCCGAGCCCTGGGAGGCCATGCGCCTGCCGGACAAACTCCACCTGCTCCAGCAGGCCAATCAGGCACTGGCCCTGGACGATCGCATCGTCGACTGGTCCGCCTGGCTTGCTTACCGCCGGGTGCAACAACTCCTGGTGACCAGTGACGGGGGCCACATCGCGCAGGTCTGGACCTATGTCAGCCCCGGGCTGGCGGCGGTGGCCAACGTGGGGAGTCAGACCCAGCGCCGTCACGGCGGCGGCGCCGACTGGTCCCAGCAGGGCGGGCTGGAGCGGATCAGCGCCGCCGGCCTGTTGGCGGACGCCCCGCGCGTGGCGGAGGAGGCGATCGCGCTCCTCACCGCGCCGGAGTGCCCGCGGGATACGCGTGACCTGATCCTGACTCCCGGCCAGATGGTCCTGCAGATCCACGAGAGCATCGGTCATCCGCTGGAACTGGACCGTATTCTCGGCGATGAACGCAATTACGCGGGCACCAGTTTCGTGACCCCCGAGATGTTCGGGACCTATCGTTACGGATCTGACCTGCTCAATGTCACTTTCGACCCGACCGTCCCCGGTGAGTTGGTCTCCGGCGCGGCGGACGACGACGGCACGCCGTCGCGGCGCGCGTATCTGATCCGCAATGGCATCCTGGAGCGGCCGCTGGGCGGCGTGTTGTCGCAGTCGCGCAGCGGCCTGCCGGGCACCGCGAACGCCCGCGCCTGTGCCTGGGACCGGCCGCCCATCGATCGCATGGCGAACATCAATCTGGAGCCGGGGGAGGGGACGCTCGATGATCTGATCGCGGGGGTGGAGGTGGGCATCCTGATGGACACCAACCGTTCCTGGTCGATCGACGACAGTCGCAACAAATTTCAGTTCGGGTGTGAGTTGGGCCGACTCATCATCGACGGCGAACTCAAGGGCCTGGTCCGTAACCCCGGTTACCGCGGCATTTCGGCCGAGTTCTGGCGCCGCCTCGACGGCGTCGGTGGGCCTGCCACGCGTGAGGTCCGTGGCGTGCAGAACTGCGGTAAGGGCGAGCCCAATCAATCGGTTTACGTGGGACACGCCACGCCGCCCGCGCGCTTCCGGTCGGTTGCGGTCTTCGGGGGTGGGGAATGAATCAGGATGCGTTCTATAGCCTGAGTGAGCAGCTTTGCGCCGGGCTGCGCGGTGACGAGCACCTCTTTTGCAGTCTGGATGCCGAGTCGTCGGACTTCGTGCGGCTCAACGGCAACCGCATTCGTCAGGCCGGCGCGGTGCGCTCGGCCGTGCTCGGGTTGAATCTGATCAGCGGGGCGCGGCAGGCCGAAGCATCCTGCGATCTGAGCGGCGAACTGGAGCAAGATCTGACCCTCGCCCGCGGTCTGCTGGCGCGGTTGCGTGAACGCCTCGCCCATGTACCGGACGATCCCTACCTGAATTACTCGACTGAACCATCGTTAAGCGACTGCCGGGTCGGGGAGACGCCGCCCGACGCCGGGGCTGCCGTCGCCGATCTGCTCACGGCCGCCGCCGGTCTGGATCTGGTCGGGATCTGGGCCTCCGGCGAGATCAGCACGGGTCTGGCCAGTTCCATCGGTCATCGCCACTGGCATGCGGGCACCAGCTTCAACCTGGACTGGAGCACCTATCTGGAGTCGGACAAGGCGGTGAAGGCGAGCTACAGCGGCCTGACCTGGGAGCCGCGGGTGCTGGCCGAAAAGCTGGCGGCGATGCGTCAGGGGCTCGCCGTGATGGCGCGTCCGGCGCGCGTCATCACACCAGGCCGCTACCGCGCCTATCTGGCTCCGGCCGCCGTTGCGGAACTGATGAACATGCTCGCTTGGGGTGGCTTCGACCTCAAGAGTCACCGCACCCGCCAGACCCCGTTGCTCAAGCTGGTCCGCGGTGAGCGCAGCTTCGATCCCCGCGTGACCATCCGCGAGGAACAGGACCGCGGTCTCACGTCCGCGTTCACCGGTGATGGCTTCATCCAGCCGGGGCGGGTCACGCTGATCGATCAGGGCCGCTTCGGGCACTGCCTGGTCGACGCGCGGGACGCCAAGGAATACGGCGAGCCGGTCAATGCGGCCGGGGGTTCCCCCGCGTCCGTGGGGCTCGATCCGGGCGAGTTGGCGCCGGCGGACGTCCTCGGCCGGCTCGATACCGGGCTGTGGATCGGCAACCTGTGGTATTGCAACTGGTCGGACCCCAATGACGCGCGGGTCACCGGGATGACGCGCTTCGGCACCTGGTGGGTCGAGCAGGGCCGGATCGAGGCCCCGGTCAAGGTCATGCGGTTCGACGACAGCCTCTATCACCTGCTCGGCGACCGGCTGGAAGGGCTGACGACCGAGCGGGATCTTTTGATGGATCCGCAGACCTATGAAGGGCGCAGCACTGAAAGCGCTCTGTTGCCGGGGGTGCTGGTGGGGGGGATCGAACTGGCGTTGTAAACTTGGTCTTGTGAGTCGCCGTGGAGCTGAGGTGATTTCCGATCACTTGGATACCGTGCAGGTGAGACTTCAGTCGCACCTGCGTCCGAATCGGGGCGACTGAAGTCGCCCCTACACCTCAAATCACCTCAGTAACGCCCGCTGCTCCGCGTCATATAATTGCGAAGATCGGTACCTTCGACGTTCGCGCGCATGAGGTTGGCGTGGGTGATGCGGAAGATCGCGCGCATGACTTTGTAAACGATCCGCGGGTGGGTATCGAGCAAGGTTTCGAAGGCCTCGGGCTCCAGGGTCAGCACGGTGCTGTCGCCGATCGAGCGCAACGCGGCCTTGCGTTGCGAGCCATCGACGAAAGCGCGGGTGCCGGCGCACTCGCCGGCTCGCATCTGGTGGACGGTTTCCTCGCTGGGTCCGACGCTCTTGCCGACGGCGATGCGGCCCTCCGCGAGCAGCACCAGGGTACGCCGCGTTTCCCCCTCTGAGACCAGCGTCTCGCCGTCGTGCAGGGCCATCATCCCCATACGTTCGGCGAGCACCTGGGCCTCGGCCTCAGTGAGTTCAGTACCGAGCACGGAGTGCCGCAGGACGTCCGGTTTGTTGAGATCATGCATCGATCAGTTACCTCTTGTGACGGCCGAAAGTCATCGTTCCTGGGCCCGACGCGGCCAAGTTTGCGACCTCATACCCGTGAAGTGTAGCCGGTCGCGCCGAAAATATGCGCCTTGCGGCGGACGGTTATTGCGGACACGGGGGGACGATGACATAGCCACCGAACCCGCGGGGAAAATATGCGCCTTGCGGCGGACGGTTATTGCGGACCGCAAGCGCCGCCGTCTGATCGCTCAGCCGATGATCCGTCCCGGCAGCGTGGCGAGGAAGCGGCCGGCCCCCGCCAGTTGCTGCCGCAGCAATGACCAGTTCTCCGAGCGCTTGCGTTCATCGAGGCAGCGCAGGAGCCGGACCCGATCGGCCGGTCCCTGACGGTCGAGGAGCGCGGCCCACAGGCTGTCCGCGACGTTGTAAACACGACCCTCGGCCAGACAGACCGGAACGGCGTCGGCTGTCGGTACGTCCAGATCCGCGGCGACCGCTTCCACCGCGGCGCGGATGTTGGCGGCCTTGGTGCCCTGGGGATTGATCAGATCATAAGGGGGCTGCCACTCGCGCGGTGGGCGCAGCAGGTCGATGTGGCTCACGACGATCAGCAGTGGCGGGGGGTGATGGTCGGGTCTGCTGTTCCAGAGGGCGCGGATGCGGTCCAGGGCGGCGCGCTCGCCCTGGCGATCCGGGCGATGCGCGGCGGTGACCCAGAGCACCAGATCGGCGCCGGTGACCAGCGGCTCCAGGGTTTTGGGTGGGAGTCCGGCTGTGTCGATGCCGGGGCTGTCGAAGATCAGGGCGGTGGTGAGGCCCTCCCGTTCCAGTCGATAGGGGGTGACGGGCATGCCGGGGTCGGGCAGGACATCGGTCGGCGCCGTCAGGCGCCCGAACAGCGCGTTGATCAGGCTCGACTTGCCGGCGTTGGCCCGACCCAGGATCAGGATGCGCAGGGGTTCGTCGGCCTGGTTGGCCGCGGTGTCGGCCGCCCGCGTCTGGTCGCGTCGGGACGCGGGTGTCGTCACGGCGGGCGGCGCGTCCGTGGTCAGGGTCAGGCGACCGCTGTACAGGGCGATGGCGTAGTAGCCGACCTTGCGGACATATTCCTGGAGCAGCCAGCGGTGCAGGTCGGCCCAGGCGGCGTCAAAGGCACGGCCGCGCAGCCGCTCCCAGGTCTCGCCCAGCAGCGCGCTGGCCGGGTTGATCACCAACCGGCCGGCGCGATAGAGGTCGAGCAGACGTGACGCGGTCGACTTCCAGCGGTAGGCGCGCAGCAGGTCGCCCATGGTCAGGCGGTGGCTGAACGGGATCTGCGCGGCGATCTCGGTACGCAGGTCGCGGCAGGCGCGTTCGATGATCAGCAGTCCGTGCGGCAGGGTGAGTTCCAGCAACGGCTGGGCCTTCTGCGGGTGATAGATGCGTGCGACCTGGTCGAGCGCGGCGCGTCCCAGGTCGGCGAGCCGCGGGCCATCGGACAGCGGCCAGTCCGCGGGTTGGATTGCCGTCGCCATGGCTTCGATGGCATCCCAGGCGGTCTTGGACTGGGGCGGCCAGGAGGGATCGGGGGTGGTCTGGGTGTCGGCGAGCAGACGTGTGTCACGGCGGCGCAGCCAGTACTGGAGCCCGTAGCCGAGTGCGCTGCACGCCACCATGGCGGCCATCCAATACAGCACGGTGCCGGTTTCCCAGAGCCGCCAAAGTCCCAGCGGCAGGAGGGCGGCGACCGGAAGGGTCCAGAGCAGCAGCGCGGCGAGGCGCAGACGGTCACTGCGGTTGAGCATGACTTAGTGCCGATTCCCCGTGCCCGCCTCCTGCTCGCCGGCGAGCAGTTGCGCCCCCGCGGCCAGGGCCTGGGTGTAGGTCCGGCGCAGCGTCGCACTGTCGATCCGCTCACCCAGGCGTCGGGTGCCGAAGTAGTAACAGGCGGCCTTGCCCAGCGCATAGGTTGTCGCCCCGCTTGCGGTCGCTCCCCAGAGCACGCCCAGGGTCTGACCGAGGACCGGCACCCACTTGACCAGCCCGCGCCCGGCGAGGCGCGCCAGATAGCCGGTGCCGATCCCCAGACCCAGCAGGCCGAGAAACTCGGACAGGTCCTGGCCGCTCCAGCGCTGGCCATAGATGGCGGCCAGGCTGTGCAGGAGCTTGGCCTGGACCGCCGGCACCATCACCAGATCGACCGCCGGCAGGGCGCCAACGCCGGCCGCCGCCAAGGCATAGCCGACGATGTGGGGGTGGGCAGTGCGTGCAAAGGTGTCGCGGACCTCGGCATCACCGCCGAGCAGCGCCTGCAACCCCAGGGCCGACACCTCCCCGATAGCGGCCCACAGGGCGGCCAATCCATAGTCGGCCGGCGCCAGTTCGTCCTCCGGCAGCGTCAGGTCGATCGGCACCCAGCGCGCTGCCGAGTCTCCGGTCAGTTTGCCCAGGCCGGCGCGTTGGGCGTGCAGGGCGCGGGTCAGGTCGTTGGGGACGGTGGGCGGCCAGGGCTGCTGATCGAAGGGGTAGGGCAGGCAGTGACCGACACCCGGCGGATAGGCCTCGTGCAGGCCGGTCTGGGCAATCACCACCGGCCAGCGCGGGTGGCGGCGGCGCACCGCCTGCAAGACCCGGAAGACCTCCGCCTGATCCAGGTCGGTGGCTTTCATGACCCCCAGGATCAGGTGGGCCTGGGACTCGCAATAGTCGATGTCCTCGCGTGGGTCATAGGCCGTCTCGCCTAAACCGCGGGTATCGAGGAAGCGCACCACCGGGGTCGGCGTGGGGAAATCATAGCCGCGGGCCGTCCGGGTACAGGCCCGAAAGCCGTTGCCGATCACCGCGTGCGGGCTTCCGGTCAGCGCGCGGATGATGGACGTTTTGCCGGACTGGGCCTTGCCGAGCAGCCAGATCACCGGCAGCGGCTGCCGCGCCCGGGCCGCGTCGAGCGCCGACTCCAGGGCCGCGTCAGCGACGCGCGGTTGCAGCAGCAAGCGGCGTAGCGCGACCCAGTCCGGGCGCCATGCTTTGGAGTCGGTCTGAGGCAGCATCTTGGGTGATCGCCGCAGTTCAGGGGGCGCGGTGGGTGCGCAGCAGGGCTAATGCCTCGGTCTGGCTCGGGGCGCTCATGCAGTCTTGAATCAGGCGCGGATCCAGCGTCGGCAGGAAGCGGCTGCGGGCCGCAACCCGGTAGCCATCGCCCCCCAAGGCATAAAATCGCAGTCTGCCATCCTGCCAGATCCAGACCTCCGGTACGCCGAGTCCGCGATAGACTGCCAGCTTGTCGAGACCACCGCGGGTCCAGATCACTTCGACTGCGAAGTCCGGCAGTGACGGGATGCCGGTCAGTGGGCCGAGCAGATAGCACTCGTCGGCCTCGGCACCGCGTTGCTGCTGTTCGCAACGCAGTGTCCAGGAGCCGAATCCTTCGATCGGGATGCCGCGGAGGTCGGCATAACACTCGATCAGGCGCCCCAGGCGCGTCTTCAGTCCCTCGTGTTCGACGGATGGCGACATGAGTTCCAACTCCCCATCGAGATAGGTTAGCCGCGGCAACGGGCGTTCGCCGCGCAGGTCGATGAGCCGCTGGTAATCGCTCCAGCCGACACCGCTGAGCAGGATGCGTTGGTCGACCCGATGCGGGTCCGGGGGGGGCGGGGAGGAGAGACGGTCGGCGGTGGCGGCCATGGATTCGCCCTCGGGCGTGAGGCTCGACAGGGTTACGGTTTGCAGATCGGAGCCTAGCACAAAGCACGACCGGCGCGCCTGCAACCCCGGCAGTCGAGCGCGCCGGCGAGGTCGACGCCAACCAGGCGGACGCGCCGCCCGCGCACTCTGTAAGATGTCGACTTAAGGCGCGGGTGTCGCCGTCGACCTGTCGCGGGCTCCGCGATCCGGTACTTAGACCGCGGGGCCTGAAGCGATCACGGCTGGAGACTCTTTCGTGCTGTATGCATATCAATTTCAGGACGGGCTGACGCGCGTCATCGAGGACCCGGAGTGCCTGCGGGAAGCGGCCTGGATCGATGTGGCCGAGCCCACGGACGCAGAGTACGAACTCATCAATTCACTGGTCCAGCATGAGTTGCCGGAGGATGAGGACGCCGACGAGATCGAGGCCAGCACGCGGACCTTCATCGACGAGCAGGGGATCCACCTCTCGACCCTGTTCCTGCATCGCGTGGAAGGGCGTCCGGAGAACACCAGTGTCAACGTGGTCTGCACGCGGGAGCGGTTGGTGACTGTCCATGACCGCGATGTGCCGGCGTTGCGTCTCATGCGAATTCGGGTGCGCCGGCGGCCCGATCTGCTGAAAGAGCCTATCGGGCTGCTGGCCGGCCTGTTCGAGACCACGGTGCTGGATTTGGGCGATACCCTGCAGGCGCTCTATCGCGACCTGGAAGAGACCAGTTTCCTGGTCCTGGAAGACAAGGATGCCGACCTGGGGCAGGCGCTGGAGCGTCTGGCGGAACACGAGAACCTTAATGGCAAGGTCCGGCTCTGCCTGATGGATGCGCGCCGCGACCTGTCGTTCGTGTGGCGCAGTGCGCAGGCGTCCAAGCCGTGCGCCAAGCGGCTCAAGTACCTGCTGTCCGAGATCGACGCCCTGCTGCCCCACAACAACTATTTGTTCGAGAAGGTGACCTTCCTGCTCCAGGCGGCGCAGGGCTTCATCAACATCGAGCAGAACAAGATCATCAAGATCTTCTCCGTGGCCGCCGCCGCCTTTCTGCCGCCGACCCTGATTGCCAGCATTTACGGGATGAATTTCGCGCACATGCCTGAGTTGGCGTGGCAGATTGGGTATCCGCTCTCGATCCTGATCATGGTCGTCTCGGCGGCGCTGCCGGTCGTCTATTTCAAGCGCAAAGGATGGTTGTGACGGACCGCGTCGGCGCCCGGCACGCGCTCCGGATGTGGCGGCCAGGCAGTCCGTCCGGGCAGACGACAGTCGCCTGACGGCCTGGTCCGGTCGCTTGACTTAGGACGTATCGCCCCAATATCTTGGATGTTTAGAAAACGTAGAGCCGGTTTGCGCCGTCCTACCCACGCCCGCCGCGGCGGTCGGGCGCCGGTGATCGACCGGATCCAAGCGCAATCCGACATGCCGACCAACCACCGCTCCGCCGCGTTCACTCGTGGCGGCGCCCTTTGTATCGCAACAGGCGTGCCGTCATGGATTCGAAATCCGCCCATATCGGGCACTCGCTCTCGACCCTCCGTATCAGCAACCTTCCGCCTGGGGTCGGCGATGACGACGTCCGCGCCCTGCTGGCGCCCTACGGGGATACCCATCGGGTCCATCCCGGTCCGGTGAAGCCGGGCAGCGAGGCGCGGGCTGTCCGCTATGTCGTTATCGCTCACGAGGCCGCGGAGCGCGCCGTTGTGGGTCTTCACGGGAGTGTGTTCATGGGTGTCGTGATCAATGTGTGTCCTGATGCCGAAGCGACGGACGGCACACCGCGCCGCGTGGCCGTCGCTGCGCAAACACCCGACGATGAGCTCCCCAGCATCCTCATCCGGCACCATTACGAAGTGGCGTCGGTCGAGCGCGCGGACCTGCCGGGGGACGGTGCAGGTGCGGATTGGTATCGCTATGTCCTGTCAAGTGGACGCTCCTGTATCACCGGGTTTCACCGCGGCAGCCTGGAAGAGGTCACCGAGTACGCGCTCGGTTGTGCCGCGGCATTCAATCAGCGTAATTTGACCGGCAAGAGCGCGCGCGTTGCTGCCGTCAACCCCAAGAAATAAGGTCGGCCTGCATCCGGATGGTGCATCGGAGCAGGCGGCCGCGGCGATCATCAACGCAGTCCAGAAGAGACGTGCGTTTCCAAGAGAGACCTGTTACTGTGTCGTGGCGAGGACATTCTGAATCAGTGGCCGACAGTGCTCAGGAAGGGCAGTAGAGTCGTTGAAATCAATCACATCGATGCGCTTTCAGCCCATCCGGTCTCTGTGTGCCCTCCTCTGCCGCGGTAGCGGCATTCCGCTGTCGAAGGAATTTTGTGCTTGGCTTTTTTCGATAG